>ENA-UOXV01004229-UOXV01004229.1-marine-metagenome-genome-assembly--contig:-NODE-4229-length-16635-cov-7.574246_pt1 | contig 16635 bp, 10 predicted proteins | sample MGYA00238165_ERZ766961 | MGnify/ENA primary metagenome ERZ766961 (study PRJEB28924, sample SAMN03173240) | marine metagenome | biome: Marine; feature: Water; material: Subsurface seawater | place: North... | reverse complement strand
GGCATGGGGACATGTCCTTTTTGCCTCACACGCTGCGTGCACCTTACGGGCAATGCATCCCATACAGCTCAAATCGCCACAGCGAGATCCCCCATCGTGTCGCACGTGAATGGAGCAAGAGGCGAGCGCGCCGCACTGCGCCAGAGCACGCCGAAGCCTCATGACTCGAATTGGAAGGTCTCGCAAGTGCGAGCGTGTGCACGACGTGCTTGTCTGACACAGCAGAAGTCTCTGGGAGCTTCCGGCGCTCGGAATCGACCGCGCCGAGCTCGAGCCACGCGCCGCCGTCTGAAGCCTGCGACGCAGCCTCGCAGTGCTCAAAACCCACCACACCTCGGTGCGCGCAACCGATCCACATTTGGAAAGCGGCTTCACCGCGTGCCGCTGGAGGGTGCTTGCCTGCCCCTCCACAGCGTAGCGCGCAGCGCACCTGCGGAACGCAAAACCACTCATTTTGTGTGCGTTTCTCTGTTTCTGTAACCCTCACCCCCTTCTTCTATCGCTGTGTCTAGATATCTGTGCGTTTGCGTTGCAATCAGGTCGTGGAGCGCCCGATGTGCACGTACGCTGTCTCAAAGTCGATGAGTGCGCGTGTGAGAACCGCAGGTCCGCCGAGGTCAACCTGGCGCGACTCAAAGCTGAGCAACGAGACGAAGGTACTAGATACTGCTGTACAGGGATGTACCTCAATCCAGTGCTCTCCGGGGATGGGTGTTCCTTGCATGTCCTTTGCTGCCTGCAGAAAGGGTCAACCTCAGGGCTCAGTATCGGTGCGGGGCGATCGAACAGGACCGCAACTCGGACGAGGATTCAATTTTGGTTGTGCCTGCCAGCGGTCCTTTAGCCAATCTCCGACCTTGCGCGATGTCACAACTGTGGCCGGTCCGAGATTTCCACGCACGTCTGACGTCGCGGGTTTGCCTTCAGACACCAGTGTCTCTGCCACCAGGATTCTGCGCAGCCGGCGGGCGCAGGTCAGTGGCATCACCAGACGATTCCGCGGAAAAGACTGGTTCGGGATGCAAGAACACACGTCCCCCTCTTCGTCTCGAGGCGCCGCGACACGTTTTGTGCCTTCGAAGGCCTTAGAATAGCGCTGAAATTTTCGTTCCGCTGCAGAGCGCCATGAACATCTGAAGAAACCGTGGGCCCGCGATGGACCGGCAGGCTGTTTTCTGCATTTTCACTGCCCTCAAACACTGCGTGGTCTGTAGCCTGCGGTCGGAAACTCCGCAGTTCCAAACCCGCAAGGACGAATGCACTGAGAACGACAAGGCACCGCTGAAGCGTTCCAATGCGCAGAAGTCGCGAGCTTCCCTTTCTCTCCCAAAGCTTCCTCCCGGCCGACTCTAGGTCCTCGCTGTCCACAACGGCAGGACCTGGGAATTCCGACACACGCCGTTGCTGTGGAAACGACCCTCGCATTCTGACCAGAGACAGCCCGGCACGCACATCTAACCGCAGTGCCGCAACCCGCCCATCAACAACCTTTGTCTACTTGGCTGCGTCCTTTGAACTTTACAAATTTTCCCGCGCTTCCGAAGCAGAGAGCGGGCTGCTGAACTTCAGTCGGTTGCTCAGACTGAGAACTTCAGTCGGTTGCTCATACCTGCTGAGTGAACTATGGCACACAAACCTCGACCGCGCAAGGGTCCTTCAGTCGATGAGATCCTCAAGATGGGCGCGCAGGCAGGAGTGGGTGCCCCGGGCAAGATTGGACGTGGAGGGGCGGGCTCCGTTGCGAGCAGGGGCAGGCGCAGCGCGGGTGCGGCGCAAGGACCAGGGAAGGGACAATCACGGCGCAATCATGTGCGCGGAGAGCTTATGGACCCCACGATGCTCTCAGAGCTGAGCTCATTGCAGCGTCAGCGCGCTGACGGGGCGAGCTGGCATGTGATGGGGCTGGATCGACGACTGGACAACGCGGTGCGTTGGGACCCGAAACTGGACCCTATTCAACCATATGACTCTCAGCACCTGCAACGCGCCCCGCGCTGACTTAAAGTGTCTTCCACAGATGCTGGCAGCGGACGAGAATACCTCAATCGCAGGCCTGAGAGACGGAGTTGTGACGACGGACGGTGGCGAGCATGGTCCTCGCGCTCCAGACGAGGACGAAGAGCTGGAGCGGCTCAGAAAAGAGATTGAGCAGCTTGATGGCGCTCTTGGTATCATCGATGGCAAGTCTCATCCTCCGTCCTTCGCGGGCAGAGGCGGGGACGGGGCACGAGCAGCAAGAGGTAACTCCGACTGTCGGAACGTTCCGACAGTCGGAGTTGAACGGGAGGAGAGCACTGTCGCCAGCGGCGAACCAAGAAGTTTCAGAGAACGAGACACGGACTTGTACGGGGGGAAGTTCGGCATGGAGAGAGAAATCGAGCTTGGCCGAGATGGGTACGAGGCAGGTAATGATATGGCTGAGACATACGGGAAGGCTGTGATGGATCCGTACGGGTCAGGCGCAATGGGAGGCGGGGTGCCTTTCAGTGGAGCTCCACCACAAGGCGTGCAGGATTCCCAACCTTCTGTTGTAGCTTTCCCATACGCTGGAATCGGCAGCCTTGGCGGCGGTGGGGTTGCAGATGCGCAGCAGCGACGTGCGCAGGTTATCTTGCACTTTCAACTCCCGTGTATTATCCTGTAGCACAGAATGATATATGGATCAGGAGTCTGAGGAGGACCACGAGTCTCTCGAGCACCAGTGGGCAGCAAGTGCATAAGTGACCCCATCCTTTTCTGGCTGCAGGCAGAGGCACAGCAGCGGGCCTATCGCGCGGAGCTTGACGAGCAGGTACTACTTGATCTTTCTTGGGGTCACGCGTAACGAGTCCTACTGCGCTTGCATTCTCCTTGAAGCTGCATGGCTCCCGCGTTCCCGACAATTTAGCGGGAACGCGCGGTGTCCACAGGTGCGACAGAAGGCAACGACCGTTCAACATGGGCGGCGCCAAGGGCAGGCACAGTCGTACTCCACGAACGAGGCAGGGGCTGGCGCTGAACGGGAGGCACGTGCGGAGCGCCAGCAGCTCTACCGCGCAGAATTAGACGAGCAATATCGTGGCCATGCTATGCGTGGCGACTCTATTGGATGGAGCCCCGCCAGGTCTGTCGGAGGCGCTACAGGCGGCCAGTCCACCCACCGCTCGAGGGTGGTGCAAGCGGCAGTTTCGCCGCAGGATATGCGGGTTGCGGCGCGGCAAGTCAAGACCATGCACTGGGGGGAGGCTGAGGTGCAGCGTTGGCACGAAGATGAAGAGCGCAAGAAGGCATACAAAGAAGACCTGATGCGGCAGGTTGCCGAGAAGAAGGTTGGCTCCCCAAATGCCGCAATTTTGGCTCGAGCCACGTTTACTTCTCACGCAACACCATACTAAAAGTTGCTTGCGGCAGGCACGCGAATTTCACTCTGGGAGCATGCTGCCGTCTTCGCCCAATCGTTCAAATCCGGTTCTTTCGGCAGCTGGTGTTGCGGTGTCAGATGTGCAAGGTGCTGCTGGCGGCGCTCCTGGTGCTGGAGGCGAGCCCGCAGGCTTTTCTCAGGCTGACCCGCAATTTCAGGCGTCTCCGTACGGCTTCCCGCATCACGCAGTTCTTGCTCCGGCGCTGCACGGCTCACAAGGGGCGCCACGGCCATTTGCGGGGACGCCTATGCATGCACAGCAGCACCAAGTGCCGCCAGGGTACCCAACATCTTCCTACGTTGGATGGCCAGCCGGCGCTCCCCCTGGTGGTCCACTGGGCGATACGCTCCAAGGACTCGCCGCGTACGCACCCCCCGTACAGCGATGGGTGCAGGCAGCCGGGCCGCCGTATCAGCCGCACGCTGTCCAGTACGCTGTTGCTTCGAGTGATAGTGGTGCGCCGGCATCGCCTTCCTCTCAAGCAAGCAGCAAGACCCTTGACTCGATGGCGGCACAGATGCGAGCGATGCAGGTCATTTTCACCTTGAAGCGTGTAATCCCTGTTTTATTTTCAATCAGCGTTTCGGCAACGCTTCGGATGGGGCCGTGCCCGTGCACATGTTCATTCCGAGTTTTCTCTGACTAGTGTCACGCGCTCTTGCTGCAGGCTCAAATCGACCGTCAGAACGAGATGATTGCCTCCCTCTCTTCCAATCCGCCTGCCAGCCGCGCCCGTGCCGCGCCCGGACAGCGTGCAAAGGGTGACATGCTCTGGCGTGAGAAGACCGCGGATCCGAATGACGATGCTGGGGGATACAAGCCAAAGGGCAGGCGCCGTACGAAGCAGTAGTGGTAATCGGAAGTGTGAATGCGCGCTCTGTGGCGCTTCTTAAATCCGAAGGGTTGCAAATGTGTTCTACAAATATCTTGGTACCTTGAAACAAAGCTTTTTTCTTTCCGAATGTAGACCGCTCAACATAGACCTCATTGCCTCTGGGCATGCGTGTTTGCTGGAGCATGAAATACCATGCTAGGTGGATACCTGTGACTCACTGGTTGCTGGCCGCTGTGCAATACTTTTTGAGTATCCAAAAGCGGACTCATCCTCCAAGTCTGACGTCATGCGCCGTGCATGGTCTTCTGAAAGCCTCCTGAGTGCGTCTGAGGACCTGATTGTCAGGAAATGAGAATTCTTCGCAGTCTCTCCCCTGCCCTCCTCAACATCTTCTTCTGAATCCTCCCAAGAAGCCGGGCGTTCAATGCGTTCCTCGTATTCCTGCGGTTGCAATGACGGAGTCACTGCGCCAGATGTGATTTCCGACTCTTCCCCGTCGGACATGATTGCGTTCCTGCTACGCAATTCTGGAATCCCACCTTGCCAGGCAGCAGCAGTGCCGCCGAGCTCAGAACGCACGTGAATTGCATGAACAACCTCAGGGCGCTGCTGGAAACGAGACTCTTCTTCGACTTTTTCACGAGTTTGGAAGTCGACATCACCACCAACTTCTAAATCGCCTTGCACCAGACGCTCCGCCACGTCCTCGCCTGCGCGTAATCGGAGCTCGCCCGCAAGCAGTGCTGCGTCGGCCTCTGCCACGCGTCGAAGGATTTCTTCTCGTATGAGATTACGTGTCGCCCTCAGCTCCGCTTGTTCCCGCGCATCTTTCTCCTCTATGGCCTTCAGCTCATCAAGTGGATCGACTCGACTGCGCAAAGGATCATTGGCCTCCCGCAGAGTACCCTCGCCAAGTGCCACTCCAATACCAGGATCCCCTCGTTCTTCACTCGTCTGGGAAAATTCTTCGCTGGCAGTTGTTCGCTGCAGAAAACTCCGTCGGTGCCAGTCTGCGTCGGCATCTTGTGCAGGATGTGCAGGGGTACGTGTCAAAGGAGGAATCGAATGTTTGCTGGCATCCAGAGAATCTTCTTCCGATGTATGCCTGACAGAAAGCGATTGCAGTGCATGGTAGGCTTGCTCAAGTGCCTCCTGCATGTCGGTAGGCGGGAGCTGACCCGTTGCCCTGTCGGCAGCGAGCGACTGCTCAAGCTGAGCGACCTGCGCCCGCAAAGCGGCTTCGGCCTCGCGTACAGCATGCAGCGCATTGTGCTGCGTGGTCTCCAGCTCAGCCAGGGCGGAATCCAACTGTGCCCGGGCAGCTGGATCTGCCTCGTTTGTGGTTTTGTCAAATAGTGACCGCAAGCGACTCAACGTGCCCTGCGCCTGTGCACGGTGAGTAACTATGTTCGAGTCTTCACGGCTGTTGTCGTCAGAGATAATTGCCGGGGTGGCATTTGGATCTTCTGCCTCTTGGACTTCTTCGGCTACGCTCTGCTGTCTCTCGAGCTCGGCCAAACGCTCCTTAGAAAGCCCAATCTTGATCGCAGCCTCTTCTGCCTCCTCAGCCTCCGCCATCGCTTGAATCGCATGCTCTTGCGCCCTGTGCAATGCCTCTAATGCGCTCTGAATATCCTCAGGGTGTGCATCCTGATCAGCAAGCATCTCACGCACATGTGCCTCCAAGAGCGCATACGATTCGTATGCGCGCTTGACCGTGTGAGCTGATAATCTTGCAATAGCCTCCGCCGCTGACTGCTCGCGAAGCAGGGCTTCGCCAGTCTGTAGAATGGATGTCTTCGTGGCAAAGGTGATGAGCTTTTTGAAGTCATCATCATGCATACCGGATACCGCTTTGAGGGTCTCTTCGACTTCACCCTCATCTGCAGACTCCCTTCTTGAATCGCGACCGTCCATGTCCTCTCCAGCGCTTAAGAGCCGAGGAATCGGAAGCGATGTCGATTCAGTGTTCACGACGGACGCAACCTCCTCACCCTCCGCCTGTGCGTCCCCAAGCGCTTTGCCCGCCTCCATGAGAGCCATTTGCCTCTCCTGCTCCTCGCGGATACGCCTTTCTGCGGCATCTTTCTTTCGCTGACGTCGACCACGAAAAAGCTTCTGAATATAGCTTGCCGCTCGATCCAGTTCGTGCAGATTGACATTTTCCGCAAGATGCTCTTTGAGCCGGGACTGAGCTTCTATCGTGATTTCGTCATTTTCTTCGATTGAGACCGTGTGCACGACACGATTTCTCAGAAGTGATACCAGAAACTCCTCGATCGAGAGGTCTGTTAGATTGTTTCCGTCGAGGGTTATCACTTTGACAGTCGTGTTGGGCTCGAGATCTTTTTGTCCAGGCGGCGTACGAACGCGGCGCAGCGCTTTGGCAACATACCTCACCCCAATATCGCCGAGTACATTCTTTGACAGCCCGAGGTGCTGTAACGAGCGCGACGCCCGAACTCCTTGAGCAAGCAATCCTGCACCGTCAGCTCCGATGAGATTCTGAGACAGGCAAAGTCGCACCAGCGACTTGTTCTTGAAGAGCGCGTGTGAGAGTCCCCGCACTCCATCTGGCCCAATGCCATTACTTTCGGCTTCAAACGTTTGAAGCTGAATTCCCCCATTTTCGAAGAGAGAGACTGCGATACGCTTCATCGCAATGTCACCAAGCATATTTGAGTTGAGAGAAAGAAATTTGAGATGGTTGTTCTCTAAAAGCGCTCGTCCAATTGCTTCTCCTCCCGCACTTCCGATGCGATTTCGATTTAAAGAGAGAAATTCTAAAGCATGGTTTTGCCTGAGCGCGTCGGCAATCGCAGTTGCACCCTTGTCTGCAACCATGTTGTCGTCCAGAACTAGTGTTTGAAGAAAGGACATCACGTGCAAGTGCTGAAGTATCTCCAGTTCTGAAGACTTGATCTCGGTGTCAACTTCGTACAGAGCCAAACGATAGTCATCCATGTAACCAGTACGGTAGTCTGCGAGTTTCCCTGTCAAGTCCCAGCGAACTTGGCACATGTCACCCGTCTCACCATCCCCGTCGAGGTCATTTCCATCCACCCACGTGATGGTACCAGGTCCTCCGCCGGTGTCAGAAATGAGCTCTGGATGCAGAGACCTGGTGAGATTCCGGAGAACAACCCGGAGACCAACAACAGCGTCAATATCCTGGTTGATAACCTTCTCCCTTCCACCTAAGTGCGCAGGCGCTGCGTACACTGCGAGTCGATGTATACCCTCCCATCCGGTACGATAATCGCCTAGCTTTCCTGTGTCTTTCCACTCGACGGAACAAATTTCACCCGCTTCGGCACCAATGTCCCTGTATTTGTTCAGGTTCGTGATCACACCAGGACCCCCGTTGGAGTCTTCAATAAGCTCAGGGTGCTTCTCTATTGCTTCTTTGCAAAGACATACTTGCATGCCGACAACAGGAACTACTTCACGATTCACAAGTGACTCAATAATACCACCATCTGCGCCTTTCTGAGCCTGATATCGTGCCGATCGGCCTTGCGCAGCGACAACTCCCTTGATCGAAGCTGACACTTTCTTGTCGTGCTCATCAATGTTCAAAACTTTATCTATTTCTTGGTTTTTTGCCAGAAGCCGTTTGGTCTTCAATCGGTCCTTGAAACCAATGTCTTCAAAAAACGTTGTGCCCTCCACATCCTTGGCCTCGTTCAGGACTTGTGCAGCAGAGCGAACCCCTTCGAGGCCACGGGTGGTGTCAAGATGAGTGTCCTGACGCGGTGGAAGTTGCAAACGACGTCGCGCACGCAGATTCTGGTCAGCTCCGATGTTGTTGACTGTTGAAAGTATCGCACGATCTTGCTCGTCGTCCTCTTCCTTACCGTCACTGCGAAGCGACATTGGACTTATGGGCGGTAGAAAGGCATCAGAGCGCTCACGATCGACGGGATCTGGGAGCACGTCGAGGGAACCCCAATTCAGCACCTCCAAAAACTGTGCAAATGTCGAAATCCCTGTTTTCGCCAGCCCCTTGTCTTGGAAGCGTCTAGCAAGTTCTTCCATAGTCATTTCAATATGAAGTTCATCATCAATGCGGTCGTGCATGTCACGTGGAAAGATTTCCCCTATACAATCCGCCTTCAAGGCATCAAACACTTGCTTAACTTTCATGTCTGCTTTAAAGCTGTCGTAGAACTGCTTCAGCGCAGTTTGCACTTCTGGAGTGAGCTTTCGCACGTCCCTTACTTTCTTGAAAGGTTCCTGGTGTGATGGATTCAAGCGTTCATATTCCTCCGAATCTTTGATTTTGCCATTTGTTCCCTCAAGCTTTGAAAGCGCTTCAGGACTCATGGATTCGTGTAGCTCAAATTGTACGTGGAGTAGCACAGGGTTGCTGTCAAGGTCTCGTGCACGATTGCCATCCGCCTCATACAGAAATAGCCACATGTCCTTGAGATCCGCCTTGTGAAGCGATGCGACCTTCGTGAGCGGGATCATAACACTTCCGTACGTTTTCTTCTTTTCGATCTTTTCTCCGCTGACTCGCCTTTTCATCTTTTCAGGCTCATCGATTTCAGTGTCAACGATCTTGAGGGTAAGATTTCCGTCCAGAGTTCGAACTGCAAAACGATACTCGCTCCCAAACTTTGGATTCCGCTCAACCTTGAAGCTTGATGTGCGGACTTCCGAATCAGCCATTGACACAACAACCTGTGGATTTGGCCCTGGCCTCCACCCACGTGGTCGCTTTCCCGTATACATTATCGGAGCGGTGATGTTCTTGGCCTCAATAATCCTGAGCACCAGATGACGGCCCCTTGCAGGCTGAAAGCTGTAACGTAACATCAGCTCTGAGTCTTCAAACAAACCTTTGTTTCTCAATCGCCAATTGTGTTGGCCCCTGACAACCTCACCATTCATATCACGCAGACGAATCCAACGTTCGCCTTGGACGAGGTCCCTGTCTTCGAAGATTCCATCCTGATTGAGATCTTCAGAATCCCTATCGCCAGAATCCTTGTCAATAAGGTCACGCAGAGTCAAAGTTACAGACCCCAGTAGGTCCGGAGCAGAAGTCATGTCGAAATCAAAAATCTTTATATCGATAGATTGACTTGGCCAAACGCCCAGTAGTTGATCATCGAAGGAGAATCTCTCTTCAAACACAGGATTGAGACTGCGTGTGATCACCCGAGTTTTCCTCTCCATTCCGTTCAGCTTCAGCACACAAAATGGGTCTGAAAGGCCGAGAGGGCCATCATCTGCTTTCGGCAAATTTCGGGCTTGCACCACCTCGAGCTGAAGCATTGATTTGGAAAACGCGCCTTTGTACCTTGTTTTCAGAAACGCCAGGGGGTCTTTCTTTTTGTCGCCGTCTTCAAACTCCCCTTCAACTGTCCACTCCTTGAGCGAAACTGGTTGCACATGTTTGACCATCATGTGAGTATGAAGTACGAATCCAACTTCGTGAAAACCATGCCGATCTGCAGCTGTGGCAGCAGTTTGATTGAAGCGATTTTCAGCAAGCAGATCTGCTCCATGCGCAAGCAGCATCTCCGCAGCTTCGCGGCACCCATTCATCGCAGCAGCGATGAGGGGAGTGTTTTTGTCCAGATCCCTGCAATTTACGTCTGCACCGAGTCCCAAAAGAAAATTGATTACCGGAAGGTGCCCTTTTCGCGACGCCATGAGCAAACCATTGTCTCCCGTCTTATCTGTGTCGAAGAGAATCTCGGGGACCATTCGCACACGTAATCTCGCCTGTCCAACGACTTCCCCAGGACCGTCTGACTCCTCTGATATGAAGGTGATCCACTTCTCCTGGCTAGGATTATTTATACCATCTTCCACCAAATTCTCCCAAGTTTCATGCGCAACGCCCAGAGTCTCTTCTTCATATGAGTCGTCAATGTTGAAAAGCATTGTAACTTTTATATTCAATTTCGACGTTGGTGTCTCGTCCATAAACCAAAGGGTCTCGTTCATCTCTAGGGAATGTTCGGACGCTTTGGTTTCTCTCGCTGTAGTTTTACCCTCCACATCACCCATCTGAAACTTCAACCAAAGCTTGACGACGGGAGGCTTGTCAAATCTGGACCTTTTCTTCACACCATCATGTACATCTTCCTGCGCCTTGACGATGGCCTGTTGAGCCACACCAGCGAATTTACCGCTCGCAGAAAAGCCGATTCCCTTGACCATATCCCTGAAACTGCGTTGCCGTTCAACACCCTCGCCACTGACGGGATGTGATTCTCGAGGTTTCCCAAAAACTGAGCCAAAAAAGCTTTTCCCTCGCACCGGTTTCAATGGTTCATGAGATGAGGGAGCTTGTCGAGATTCGTGCAACGCGTCTGCCTGGGATCTTGAGGCCAGCCTGCGAAGGAGATTCCCTGGTGTTTCTCCAGGGAGCAAGGCCTCAGGGTGCACCTCGAACCCACCTTTCCCCGAATGCTCTGTTGCGCCCTGCTCCCTCTCTGTTGAGGCTGACCGCGTCGGGAGTCGCCGCGCGGAACTTGGATTTCGGGTGAGGTCACGGGCATCAAGATTACTTTCTGTCTCATGCTCTACAGACGAGTGGGCGTTGCGCCTGCCGAAAATCCCGAGAGCCCTTGACCCGAAAAGAATGCTCCAGTGCGAGGAACCCTTTTCTCCTCCACGCGCATGGAAACTCCCAGATCGTGCAGATCCCTTCGAAGAAGGGAAGCTTCTTGTTGAATTTGATCCCACTGTACTTTTTAAGTACGAAGCGTTCCGAGAGACACTTCGGGTGAGGTTGTACACTGCCCCCGTGAGCTGCTTCACAAGAACCGAAGACTTGCTTTTTCCCGATGCCACCAATGTTTCGCCATCCGCAGCCCACCGAAGTTCACGCACTGTCAGTGCCTCGATCCTGAGCCGATACGTAATATGATGGGACGTCCCAAGGATACTCTCCAAGACCTTTTCGTGCCCCTCTCTTGCCGCAATCATAAAACTTGTTGCATTCGAATGATCTCTGTGCCGGATATCTGCTCCTTTCTCTAGCAGTGCGCGAATCGTCGACAGATGTCCGCCCTCGGTAGCGATGAGCAACGGTGTGCGGCCTCCTTCATCAAGCTCGTCGACAGGGGATCCGGCGTCCAGCACAACCTTGACAACATCCGTTGCACCCCACCTGGCGGCGTGTCGTAGAACGTATTCTTGAGGCGACGCACGCATCCGTGCCGGTAAATAGCGGCAGCCGTGTCGAAAAATCGCTGCTACAATTTCCGCCTGATTTTCTTCGATGGCCTTTTTGAGTGTCTTCAGACACGGACACGGCCCGATCGCCTTTGCGAGCTGCACGGCACCAGCGTCTGACACCTGGTTAAGCTGCAGACGCAGAGTTGCAAGTGTCGTGTTTGATTTCAAACCCTCTGCGAACCGTTCCATCCCGGCATTTCCAATTGTGTTGATGTTGAGAACTAGATTTACAAGTTTGGTGTTATTCCGCAGACTGTGCCCGATGGCAGTGGCGCCTTTGTCCTCGAGTTGAGTTTCAGACAAGCAGAGAGCTCGCAGCCTGGTTGCCGCTTCACCCATATCATCAGGGCGTTGAGGCACTGTCTGACCAAGAACTACTGTCGCCCCTGTTGAGTCTAGCAAATCGACCAAGGAACCTTCCGAGACCGTCCGATCGCACAAGGCCAACGCAAAGGCGCTCCCCATTGCATCAGCTGGGAAGTCTTCTGCCTTGACGTCCACAAGAAGTTCTGAACCTCGTACAAGGTTGTATGGAACTTTACGACAGTAGGCCGGCAACGCCTTGCCACGCTCCCTTGCATACTCCATCATCTCTGTGCTTGGCTGGGAGCTGAGCTCGACAAGGATCTTCGTCCGGAGCTGCGCCAACCGCATTACGTTTAGCAGTGTTGCTTCTCGCTTTCGGTTTTACAGAAATGTACAACTTTCTTATCCCTACGTTAAGGTGAATTTCAGGCCGGGACATTGACACCCCACCGTTTGCATGCGTCGTGGGTCCAACGAGCGTGTTTCTTCCAGAAGTTTGACATCCTCCAGCGCAGCTTTCACCTGCGGCGTGACCTTCCATGGCGGCAGCTTGTACTGCGCACGGAATCCCAACCCCTGGTTGCTCCCAGGCCGCACTTTGTACGCATACCCGTGCAGTTCCCTCTCCTGGCGCTCCAAGCTCTCAGCCTCTGCTCGAATTCTTCGAATCTGCCGAAGGAAGCACAAACGCATGTTAGCGCGCCAGAGGAGATAGCTTGAGCCAGATCGCTGGCAAGAAGAGGATGCTGGCAGGTGTCAAAGATCAACCTTGGCAAGCGTCATACTGCTCGAGTCTCCAAACCCTTCGCCGTGCGTTTCAACTTCGCTCATCGCAGGAGAGTTTGCCATCCTATCGCCAGCAGATAGCACTCTCGACTGCTCGGCCGAGAACTCACGCAGGGGCGAGGAGAGGCCCACACCCTGCTGCTCGCCCAAAGACTCATCCCCTGGCGACTGCAAAATTCGATTGATCGACGGGAAGGTTGCCTGCAACACGAGAGTTTTTATCAGGGCGAGGATACTCTGGGTGCTTGGCCGCCGGGTTGCGAGTCGCTGGGGCCTTACCGACGCTTTTCTGTGCACCCCAGGAAGCAACTCCGGCGTCTTACCACGCTCCGGCACGGCTGTCGCATCCTCCAACACAAACCTGGGTGGAATCCGAATCAGTACTTCCGTGTGGATCGATGACGACCATTCTCTGGTCAGTTGAGCGGGGGCGGCGGGCCACCTAACACGCTCCTCTCTGTCCCTGATTTGAGCGCCATCCTCGTTCTCGGGTGTGACCAGGCCCACACGTGTAGCACTATCGCGGTCGTGCGCCCCATCTGCACCGCGCGAGCGCAGGATCCCGCGCTCAGGATTCATTGCCCCGAGAGCTTATGGTGGCATGGTCGGGTCGTTCCTTGGGTTTCTGGGCAAGTGAGTTGACTTTATCTGATTCAGCAACTTTTGATTACCCGCAAATCTGTCGTGCGACGTGCCCTCGTTGACGAACAGCTTGTGCAAATGCAGCACGCCCACCAGCCCGCGCTCGGTGCACCCCTCCAACCAGCGCAAAGGGCCAGCAGTTTCATCTTGTCGTCCATTTTTCCGCGCTCGCGATGTCTTGTGCTCTTCGACACCGAGTTCCCAACACGTGCATGGCTAGCTTCGGGGCAAGCCCTGCCACTCCGGGGAAGCAGAATTTCTGGTTCATGGTCGCAACCTGACGGGCTTCTGACCGAGTTCGGCTGCGGTCTTGCAGGTTCTGCGCAAGTTGTAGCAACGCCAGCTGCTGCGCACCAATCCCAACCCGGCAGTGGAACCACAAAGGGGCAGAGCCGGCAATGGGGAGCGCGGAGTGTAGACGTCTTCCAATCGGTGGAGCAAATCGGGGAAGGGCAGTATGGCCAGGTGTGGCTTGCACGGGAGCAGGAGGGCGACAAAACTGTGATGGTAGCTCTAAAGAAGATCAAGATGGACAACGAGAAAGAGGGCTTCCCAATCACAGCCATCCGAGAAATCAAGATCCTGAAGAACCTGCGGCATCCCAACATCGTGCGCCTGCGCGAGATTGTGACGTCCAAGGCGAGCGACAACAACAAGCAGAAGGGCTCAGTCTACATGGTTTTCGAGTATGCGGATCACGACCTCATGGGGCTGCTTCTTTCGCCGCGCGTTCGGCTGGAGAAGCCCCACATCAAACGCTACATGAAGCAGCTTCTCGAGGGCCTCCACTACCTCCACACCCAAAAGATCCTTCATCGCGACATCAAGGGCGCCAATTTACTGATAACCAAGGAAGGTGATATTAAGATTGCGGACTTTGGGCTGGCGCGGTCATACAACGACCCCACGGTGGCGCTGACCAAGAAGGTGATCACGCTCTGGTACCGGCCGCCCGAGGTGCTCCTCGAATCGGATAAGTACGGCGCGCCTGCGGACATTTGGTCCGTCGGCTGTATCTTTGCCGAGCTTCTTCTCAAGCACTCGACGGGGCAGTACAGGAACGTGTGGTCATTGCCGAACGGTGAGGGCGGCCCACACAACGAGACAGAGCAGATCAACAAGATCTTCGATGTATGCGGCACCCCGACCAGGGAGTCCTGGCCTGGGCACGATCAACTCCCAGGCATGAAGAACTTGAAGTTCAAGCCCAAGCCCACGACGCTCGCCGCCCTTATGCGCGAGCAATGTAAGGGCCTCGACGAGGCGACAGAGCTGCCTTTTTGTCAGGCGATGCTAACGTGCAACCCCGACAAGCGGTTGACGGCGAAAGAGGCACTGGACCACGACTACTTTTGGAAACCCCCGCTTGCCGCGGAGAGTCACGAGATGCCGCGACTCGGCGAGGCTTGTCACGAATGGCAGGTCAAGCAGCGCGGTCGAAGAGAAAAAAGAGAAAACCAAGCTGGTCACCAGCACCCGCCCCACCAGGGTGGCCCGATTGGTGTTGCACGCCCCGCACATGTACCTCCGTCGAACAAGATGCCGCGTGCAGGGCACTAGGCATTCGATCCAGGTTGCAAGATCCTCCCGATTGTTGTGGAGGATTCTCACGCGCGAAGGTCTGGCTGAATCGATCTGGATTATCTAAGTTATGATGCTTTCCAAGATTCATTTTTACATGAATAAAGAACTTCCTGACAGTTCAATAAACACCCACGCGTTGAAAGGGATCTCCAGTCTCCGAGCCACCTTCGTAGTCGTGGTCTTTTTCCCAACGGATTTCAGTCAAACGAAATACGTAAATCGCCAGCAAGTTCAACTGGTCAAGCGAATTACTGAATGACTCGATCCTTGCGAATTTACATACAGTTTCGTGTCCTGAGATATTCCACTGTTATGGGACCGTTGTCAATGAGAACATTCATAAGATATCTGTCGCTTTGTCAGATACACACAAGGTATGTAAAATCGATGGGTCGATCGCAATGCCTACCGATGCTTGATCGTTTGAATTCGCCGGCAACATCTGCGAGGCGTCTAAATGTTCAGGATAAGGAATAGACCCCTTCTCGGGCATTGACACTTCTTTGGACCGCAAAAAAGAGGAACTCGGCCCAAATGACAGCTTTGATTGTGGCTTCAACGACAGTAGAGTTGAGGAAATACAATCGTTGAGATTCCCCCCAGGTCCGCGTCCAACACGCTGTGGATGTACGAACTGAAATCTGCCGGCTGATTTCGTTCATTTCGAAGAAGACAGACTGCCGCCTCACCCAAGCAAGGTGGGATGAGCAATGCAGAGGGGCGTGGTGATCAAACCACACTACGCTGCCTCTCTGATCATCTCGGGTCCATGGTGCAGTGCGTGGGATCTGCACAAAGTCCTTGATTGCCCCTGTAAGCGCAGACATCTAGAATTCCTTTCTTCTAAGGAGCCTCAGATCTCGAGAGCAGACTATCTCTGCTCAGATTCCCGGTGTGATTGTAATCATGATGATACGGCCATGCGTTTGACGAACTATTCGTTCTTGTCACAATGCATTCCTTTCAGAGCAACCTCGGCTCTCATCGAGTTTGGCGTCTTCCAAAATCTGATGCTTGTAGCTTTGGAATGAGCTAAGCGATACGACCTCCAGGTCTGAGGAGAGGTCACGAAAGAGATCAGGATTTTTTCACATCGCGGGTCGGTGCCAAAGCGTCTAGCTTGAAACAAATCAACCGTCGCACTGATCATTTACTCTCTTACAGTACTTTTACTGACAACATGTGACGCAAGTGGACCGTAGTAGCCCCTTGGAGACCCACATCGATGGTCATCGATGCTCCTCAAGGCTATCTCGTCATTTTTTTCACAAGTTCAATGAATGAATCTCTTCACAGTAGTATCTGGCTTGCGTCAAAAGCACCAGAGTGCAAGTCGAAGTAATTCTTACAGAAGTGCCAGAGCCACAGAGAGTTATGTCTGTCTTCAGACAATAATCCTGATTATTAATGCACACACACTCTCGAAAGACGACGGGTTGAGAGCGGGAAAGGTCGCCTGCTGTTGAACAAGAGAATGTGGAATGTAGATGTATTAGAATAACCTCGTACGGGACCGGCTTACAGACCATAACGAAAACCAAGAGGAGGCTTACAAAACGCTCGCACACCTGATCGCAGAAAGTTGAGTACTGGAATGGTACATCGATCCCTGCGAAAAGAGTGCTTCAGAATCAGCTAACTCAGGGGCACCAGCGACCTCAGCACATGTCATGCGCCGTTCGTGCAGTGACAGGGACTGCCGCCTCACTCGTCATGACGATGTAATGAATCAATCTGTGGGAACGCTGCACGGCGACGAAAAAAACATGAGGCGAGTAGCGTGCAGAGAGATAGATACGTTTAATGACAAACAGTCGCAAATCGCAGAGCGAAAAACTGGCGACGGGCGGGGGCCGGGAGACCACAGCAGTGAAGCCGGAT
>ENA-UOXV01004223-UOXV01004223.1-marine-metagenome-genome-assembly--contig:-NODE-4223-length-16641-cov-5.314060_pt1 | contig 16641 bp, 12 predicted proteins | sample MGYA00238165_ERZ766961 | MGnify/ENA primary metagenome ERZ766961 (study PRJEB28924, sample SAMN03173240) | marine metagenome | biome: Marine; feature: Water; material: Subsurface seawater | place: North... | reverse complement strand
GTTTAGATGAAAATGGAGAGTACATTAATACCATTAAAATAATAGTAATTCGATAATTATGAAGGTTTACACTAAAACTGGAGACAAAGGAGAAACGTCTTTATTGGGTGGTACAAGGGTGAAAAAAAGTCACATAAGAATTCAAGCTTATGGTACCGTTGATGAACTAAACTCTTACATTGGACTTATTCGTGACCATGAAGTTGAAACTGATGTTGAAGCTGTTTTATTGGAAGTACAAGATCGTTTATTTACTCTCGGTTCTCACTTAGCATCGGATCCAAATAAAAATAAAAGAAGGATTCCTGATTTAACCGAAGCAGATATAGAATTACTTGAGAAAGAAATGGATAGCATGAATGAGACCTTACCAGAAATGCGATCATTTGTTTTACCTGGAGGTCATAAGCTAGTTTCCTTTACCCATATTGCACGTTGCGTGTGTCGTAGAGCGGAAAGATTGGTAATTGAACTCAATGAATTTGAGGAAGTTGAATCAGTTGTTATTCAGTACTTAAATCGACTCTCTGATTACCTTTTTGTATTGTCCAGAAAATTTTCAAACGATCTTAAGGCTAATGAAAAGCCTTGGAAACCAAGGAGCTAAGTTAATTCCACCTTCATAAATTCAAGATTGGTATGTGTAATTAAAAAAATTACATTTGCAAAAATTACAAACCCTTAAAGAGTCAGCTATGTATTGGACTTTAGAATTGGCTTCCTATATGGAAGATGCCCCTTGGCCAGCTACGAAAGAAGAGCTTATTGATTATGCTCTTAGACGTGGCGCACCATTAGAAGTGGTAGAAAACTTACAAGAGATTGAAGACGAAGGCGACCTTTATGATACCATTGAGGATATTTGGCCTGATTACCCTTCAAAAGAAGACTTCTTTTTTAACGAAGACGAGTACTAAATTTTGTAGAGATATTTTAATATTAAAGACTGTTTGAATTTTCGAACGGTCTTTTTTTTTATAAAATCTAACTGAAAATCATCACCTAAAACGGTGAGTTTTTGCGGTCAAAAATAGATTGGATTAACACAATATTGCAAAGCAATTATTTAGGCGTAAAAACGGCACGTCATTTCAATTATTTTTGCACGCTTATTCAAGAAAACAAGTACATTTTACTATGGATTTTATTACCAAAATAATTGGTAGCTTTTTCGGAAATAAATCGGAAAAAGATATTGAAGGATTACGACCTAGAGTTACCGAAATAAATGAAATATTCGCAAGATTACAAAAGGTGTCTAACGATGAACTTCGTTCTGAAACCGGAAAGTTGCGAGCTATTATTGCTAAAAAGCTAAAAACTGAAAAAGACGAAATCAACTCTCTTAAAAAAAGAATAGAAGAAGAGAAATTAGGAATTGATGAAAAAGAAGCGGTTTACGCTCAAATCGATTCTCTAGAAGATGTTGTAACTGAAAAATTAGATGAAGTGTTAGAGGAAATTCTGCCTCATGCTTTTGCTATTGTAAAAGAAACCGCATTTCGATTTACTAATAATGAGTCAATTGAAGTTACAGCCAATGACTTTGATAAAACGATGGCATCAACCAGAAGTCATGTGAATATTGAAGGTGATAAAGCATTTTGGGATAAAAAATGGAATGCTGCTGGCGCTGAAATTGAGTGGAACATGATTCATTATGATGTTCAGTTAATTGGTGGTATGGTACTTCACTCAGGTAAAATTGCTGAGATGGCAACTGGCGAGGGTAAAACATTGGTAGCAACGCTGCCAGTTTTCTTAAATGCGCTTAGCGATCGAGGAGTTCACTTAGTAACCGTAAACGAGTATTTGGCAAAAAGGGATTCTGAATGGATGGCTCCTATTTTCCAATTTCATGGAATGACTATCGATTGTATCGATAACCATCAACCAAACTCTGAAGAAAGAAGAGCTGCTTATAATTCTGACATTACTTACGGTACAAATAATGAATTTGGTTTTGATTATTTGAGAGATAATATGGCTAGTTCGCCAGAAGATTTGGTGCAACGTAAGCATAACTTCACCATTGTTGATGAGGTAGATTCTGTCCTTATTGATGATGCACGAACTCCATTAATTATTTCTGGGCCAACTCCTAAAGGTGATCAACACGAATTTTTAGAGTTGAAGCCAAAAATTGAAGTATTGGTAGCTGCTCAACGAAAACTGGTGAATTCTCTTTTAGCTGAAGCAAAGAAGAATTTGGCTCAAACCGGAGATAAAAAGGCAATGGAAGCTGGAGGGTTGGCAGTATTTCGTGCCTACCGAGCAATGCCAAAGAATAAAGCACTTATTAAATTTTTAAGTGAACCAGGAGTAAAAGCTCAAATGACAAAAATTGAGCATCATTACCTTCAAGATTCGGGTAAAGAGATGCCATTTGTGGACTCCGAATTGTTTTTTGTTGTAGACGAAAAGCAAAATTCAGTTGAAATGGCTGAGAAAGGAATTGATCTTGTAACCGGCGAAACTGATGACGCAAATCTTTTTATTCTTCCAGATATCGCTACTGAAATTGATCGAATTGAAAAATCGGCAGCTACCGAAGAAGATAAACTTAAAAATAAAGAAGCTCTAATCGACGATTACGCTGAGAAGTCTCAACGAGTGCATACTGTAAATCAATTGCTGAAATCATACTCCATGTTTGAATTGGATGTGGATTATGTAGTAATGGACAACAAGGTGAAAATTGTTGATGAGCAGACAGGCCGTATCATGGAAGGTCGCCGATATTCTGATGGTTTGCACCAAGCAATTGAAGCGAAAGAGAACGTTAAAATTGAAGCGGCTACTCAAACATATGCTACAGTAACGCTTCAAAATTATTTCAGAATGTATCACAAATTAAGTGGTATGACTGGAACTGCTGAAACGGAAGCAGCTGAATTACATGAAATTTACAAGTTGGATGTTGTTGTTATTCCAACCAATCGTCCAATCACAAGAGATGATAGAGATGATTTAGTTTATAAGACAGTTCGAGAAAAGTACAACGCCGTAATTGACGAAGTTGAAATATTAGTCAATCAAAAACGTCCAGTGTTGGTGGGTACTACTTCGGTTGAGATTTCTGAATTGTTGAGTAGAATGCTCAAAAGAAAGGGAATTAAACATCAAGTATTGAATGCCAAATTGCACCAACGAGAAGCCGAAGTGGTTACTGCAGCTGGTGTTGCTGGAGCAGTTACTATTGCTACCAACATGGCTGGTAGGGGAACCGATATTAAACTTGGAGAAGGTGTAAAAGATGCTGGAGGGCTAGCCATTATCGGTACCGAAAGACATGAGTCTAGACGTGTTGACCGTCAGTTAAGAGGACGTGCTGGACGACAAGGAGATCCGGGTTCTTCACAGTTTTTTGTTTCTCTTGAAGATAATTTGATGCGTCTATTTGGTTCTGAAAGAATTGCCAAATTGATGGACCGAATGGGCTTGAAAGAAGGTGAAGTAATTCAACACAGCATGATTTCGAAATCCATTGAACGTGCTCAAAGAAAAGTGGAAGAAAATAACTTTGGAACAAGAAAGCGTTTGTTGGAATACGATGATGTAATGAACTCTCAAAGAGAGGTGATTTACAAACGTAGAAAACACGCCTTGCACGGAGAAAGAGTTCAGGTAGATATCGCTAACATGATCCACGATATTTGTTTAGACACTACACATCACTTCCAATCTTGGAAAGATTACAAAGGATACGAAGTTGATTGTATTAAAAATTTAGGAATTGAACCTCCAGTTAACGAAGAAGAATTTTTGGCTCAAAATGGGGATGAAATAGGAAAGAAACTATTTGATAGAACCATGAAACACTATGAAGAGAAATCGGTATTGATTTCTAAAATGGTGTATCCTGTGGTTAAAAATGTTTATGAAGATGAGAATACTCAATTCAAGAATATTTTGGTTCCTTTTACTGATGGTAAAAAATCAATTCAAGTAACAGCAGATTTAGAAAAATCGGTAAAAACGGAAGGCGAAGAAGTTGTAAAGTCATTAGAAAAAGGAGTGATTTTAGGAATGATTGATCAGCATTGGAAAGAGCATTTACGAGAAATGGATGACTTGAGAAGTTCGGTGCAAAGTGCTGTTTATGAGCAAAAAGATCCTTTACTTATCTACAAATTTGAATCATTTGAGTTATTCAAAAAAATGATGGGCGAAGTAAACACAGAGGTAGTTTCATTTATTTCTAAGGCATCTCTTCCTCAATCAAACGAAGGTGTTAGGCAAGGAGATGCTCCAAGAAGACAAGCGCCTAAAACGCAAACTGGAAGAGGTGGCTCTCCGGATCAAATAGATACGGAACAAAACTACCACGACCCGAGTCAGCAACGTAAAAAGATAGAGCCAGTTAAAGTAGAGAAGAAAATTGGTAGAAACGAAAAGATAGAAGTTCAGAATATTCAAACGGGAGAAACAAAAAGTTTGAAGTTCAAACAAGCTGAGCCTCTTATTGAAACGGGACAGTGGATGGTTGTTAATCGATAGAAATTAATTTCTATTCTTTTTGTCAATTTGATTTTGTCTTTTTCTACTTTATTGAAGTATTAAGGAAAAATTGGAATGCTAAAACCCTACTTTACAAAAGGACTTATTGAAGCTGGAACTGATGAAGCCGGCAGAGGATGTTTGGCTGGACCTGTTTGTGCTGCTGCAGTCATCTTACCTCCCGATTTTTCAAATAATATCCTTAACGACTCCAAACAACTTTCAGAAAAAAAACGAATAGCTCTCAGAACCATAATTGAAAAAGAGGCCATCGCTTTCGGAGTTGCTTTTGTTGATCACAAAAAAATTGATGAAATCAATATTTTACAAGCCAGTATTTTAGCCATGCATTTGGCGCTTGATAAACTTGATGTTAGACCCGAACATATAATTATTGATGGTAACCGTTTTAAACCCTACAATTTTATTCCGTGTACAACGGTTGTAAAAGGGGATGCTAAATTTTTAAGCATTGCGGCTGCATCGGTGTTAGCAAAGACTTACAGAGATGATTTTATGACGAAAATGCATCATAAGTATCCATTTTATGGTTGGGATAAAAATGCAGGATACCCAACGAAAAAACACCGAGAAGGGATTCGAGAAAATGGCGTTACTCCTATCCACAGAATGAGTTTTAAGCTATTATAGTTTCCACTGGTAATTAAGGTTTTTTACATATTGACATTAATTTTTTAAAAACCTCTTATCAGTTATGGGTTTAGGCTAGTTCAAAAACCTATTTTTACTTTTTCTAGATTAAAGCTTCATGGCAGAAAAAAAAGAAAAGAAAAAACGAAATTTCCGCAAGCAGACACTGATTCTGTGGCTGTTACTTATAGCGCCGATAGGTTTTTTCTGGCTTTTAATGATCGGGATTTCCAATAATTTATTAGGAGAATTACCAACTTTTGAAGAATTAGAGGATCCTAAAAGTAATTTAGCGACCGAGGTTTACACTGCCGATGGCCGTCTTTTGGGTAAATATTTTAAAGAAAATCGGAGCAACGCTGAGTTTAAAAACATATCTCCTTATGTAATTAAAGGATTGGTATCCACCGAAGATGAAAGATACTATGAGCACTCAGGAATTGATTTAAGAGGTCTTGTTAGGGCTTTGGCTTATGGAGGAACAAATGGTGGGGCAAGTACCATTACTCAGCAATTGGCGAAAATGTTGTTCACAGAAAGAAGGTCAAAAAATATCGTTACTGCTGTTATTCAAAAGCTAAAAGAATGGGTTATAGCGGTTCGTTTAGAACGACATTACACAAAAGATGAGATAATTACCATGTATCTCAACAAGTTTGATTTTAACCATAATGCAGTAGGAATTAAATCTGCCGCTCAAGTGTATTTCAATACACTTCCAGATTCGCTGAATATATTGGAAAGTGCAGTTCTTGTGGGTATGGCAAAAAACCCTTCATTATATAATCCCAGAAGGTTTGTTCAGCGCTCTCTTGACAGAAGAAATACGGTTTTAATTCAAATGAAAAGAAACGACTTGCTTACCCAAGAAGTTTACGATTCATTAAAAGAAATTCCGACAATGTTAGATTATCAAAGTGTTGATCATAGCCTAGGTCGAGCAGCTTATTTTCGAGAGGTTTTACGTGCTTATTTACATAAAATTACTAAAGCCAAAGACGAGGATGGGAATTACCTAATGGCTAAAGCCGATGGAAGTCCTTATAACATTTACCGTGATGGCTTAAAAATATTTACCACCATAGATTCTAGGCTGCAAGAATATGCTGAGTATGGCGTTTCTCAACATTTAGGTACTGAACTTCAATCTGACTTTTGGAAGCATTTAAAACGAAAAAAGAATGCTCCATTTGCTAACGATATTTCTAAAGCCAGAGTAGACAGAATAATGAATCAAGCTATGAAGCGAAGTGCCTTATACTACGATTTGAAGAAAAGTAAAATGAGTGAGGATTCCATAAAATTAGTATTTAACACTCCAGTTCCTACTAAATTATTCACTTGGAAAGGGGACATAGATACTGTGATTAGCCCTTATGAGAAGATTAGATACAACAAGTGCTTTCTTCAAACAGGAATGATGTCCATGAACCCTCATAACGGATACATAAAAGCATGGGTAGGAGGTATTAATCATAAGCATTTTTCATATGATCATGTAAGGCAATCAAAAAGGCAAATTGGCTCTACCATTAAACCTTTTGTGTATGCACTAGCAATTACGGATAAGGGAATTTCTCCATGTTATAAAATACCAAATGTGCCATATACCTTCGAAAAAGGATTGTACGGAATAATGAGTGATTGGACACCTCATAATCCAGGAAGAGACTATGGTGGAGAAATTAGTTTAGCGTATGGATTATCGAATTCATTGAATACGATAACCGCTTGGGTAATGAAACAAGTTACGCCTCAGGCTGTTGTAAATTTTGTAAAAAAGGCAGGAATAGAAAGTGAAATGGATCCTGTTCCATCCCTTTGCCTAGGAGTTCCTGATGCAAGTCTATTTGAAATGGTTGGAGCCTACTCTTCGTTCGCAAATAAAGGCCAATGGTTAGAGCCAATTTTTGTTACTCGAATATTAGATAAAGAAGGAAATGAAATATTTAACAACCTAGTCAAAAGAAAATCAAATACCGTATTGAGTGAAGAGGATGCCTACGCCATGTTGCAATTATTGAAAGGTACAGTAGATGGCGTTCGTGGTAGTCAAGATGGAGTGAAACCGGTTAGAAAAACAGGAACCGCAATGAGATTAAGGTTCCCAAAAGAAACCAGACCTTATGCTGGTATTCCAAGAACAACTGAGATAGCCGCTAAAACTGGAACAACCCAAAGTCAGGCGGATGGGTGGTTTATGGGAATTACACCAGATTTGGTTTCAGGAGTTTGGGTTGGAGGTGAAGATCGCGATATTAGATTTAGCAACTTGACTAAAGGCTCGGGTACCAATATGGCTTTGCCCATTTGGGGTTATTATATGAATAGAGTTTACGCCGATTCGAGTTTATCAATATCCAAGGGAAAATTCGAAAAACCCGAAGGAGAGCTTAATGTTGAGGTTGATTGTGAAAAGGCAAATGGTGAGGGTGGAAATATATGGGACCCGGACCCTGTAGATGATTTTGATTTATAAGGCGTTTAAATTGATGCTTTTGTAAAGAAATAAATTCAACTTTTTCCAAGTAATTCTCTTCTCAATATTTTACATTTGAAACACTAAAGATTTACGGCTATGGCAATGAATAAACAAGTAAAAGACGCTCAAGAAGCATTAAATGGTGTTCATGATGGAATGACTTTTATGTTGGGTGGTTTTGGATTAAATGGAATTCCTGAAAATGCGATTTCAGAATTAGTTCGTTTAGGAATTAAAGATGTTACTTGTATTTCAAATAATGCCGGTGTTGATGATTTTGGTTTGGGTTTGCTGCTTCAAAAACATCAAATTAGAAAAATGATTTCTAGTTATGTCGGTGAAAACGATGAATTTGAACGACAAATGTTGAGTGGGGAATTGGAAGTTGATCTTATTCCACAAGGTTCTTTAGCAGAGCGTTGTAGGGCAGGTGGAGCAGGAATTCCGGCATTTTTTACCCCAGCTGGCTACGGTACTGAAGTAGCGGAAGGAAAAGAGGTTAGAGTTTTTAATGGAAAACCACATATTTTGGAGTCTGCCCTTACTGCCGAATTTGCTTTTGTAAAAGCATGGAAAGGAGACAGTGCTGGTAATTTGGTATACAAACACACAGCTAGAAACTTTAATCCGATGATGGCAATGGCGGGTAAAATTACGGTTGCTGAGGTAGAAGAGTTAGTTCCCCTTGGAGAGCTTGACCCAAATCATATTCATACCCCAGGTATTTTTGTTCAACGCATTTTTCAAGGTGTAAATTATGAAAAAAGAATTGAGCAGAGAACGGTTCGAGTTCGTGCTTAATTTTCAGAACCCCAGATTAATTTCCAAGTATTTTCCTTGGGTCATATTTTTAGCGGCTCTTGTCGTTCGCCTACTATATTTTCAAAAGTCCGAGGTAATTGATTCTGATGCAGTTTCACGTGTCATCATTGCAGAAGTATGGCTAATATGGCCAAGTTGGATTCCGAGCGGAATTTGGGGACCCTTTCACACTTATTTAAATGCAATACCCATTTATTTATTTGGTGAACGTGTTATTTCACCTGTCATTTTACATTGTTTAATTGGTAGTCTGTTGGTCATTCCTGTTTATCGTTTTTCGGAACGATTGTTTAATGCAAACACTGGAATATTGGCGGGGTTAATTGTGGCATTTAGCCCTGTTGTAATTAGAAGCAGTCTTCAACCCATGGCTGAAATTCCACATGCATTTTTTATAGCCTCGGCCATGTTGTTTTTATTAAATGGATTACAAAAAGAGGAAGAGCGAATGAAGTGGTTTTTACTTTCAGGGTTATTTATGACCATTGCATCAGGCTTTCGTTATGAAGCTTGGGTTCTCATAGCCTTGTTTAGTTTGGTGATAGCTTTGCTCGGTAAATGGAAGTCTTTACCCTGGTTTTGGATAACGGCTATGATTTTTCCAACTATATGGATGGTGGGAAACTATTTGGAATATGGGAACATTATTTACGGTGCCGATTATGCTACATATTACAACACTGTAGTTCATGGTGTAAATGAAAACTTGACCGAATTAACGTGGTATAAACGCGTTATATTTTTTCCAATGTCGCTTTTTCACATATATCCATTGCCCCTTCTAGCTTTACTAGTACCACTTTTATTATTTCGAATAATAAAATCTCAGATTAGTGGGTTGCAACTTGTTTGGATAGCTCCCCTTATAATTCTCTTGTCAGTTTTTATTTTTAAAGCAAGCGGCGGAACTCTGCTATTGCAACATCGCTTCTCAATTACTTTGCTGCTACTGCTATTACCATTTAGTTCAGTACTTATTCCAAAAAAACACCCTAAAATAATATCTACTATAATAATTCTCATAATTGGGTTTCACTTGTTCAATTCGGAGACACTGAAAGATAAAAGGTTAGTTGAAAAAGTCATTCCAGAATCCCTTTTAAAAACTGCCGTTGCCGAAGTTAGGTGGGATTCGTTTTACCAGCTGCAGTCAAGTCCAAAACTTGCAAATGATGATGCTAAAAACCTTTTGATGATTACGGAGGCCTTAAGAATAAAAGATATGCCCATAATCATAGATTTTTTTGGTTGGGAAACCACTTACAATTTTGCTTTAAAATCTGGTGTGGAGGCTGAGAAAATTGTTTTTTTAAGCCCTGATGTGCTTCATGCAGAGCAGGGATTTAAAGAGTTAGAGCGGTATGTCGAATATCAGACCAACTCAGAATATGGTATCGTGATTTTGAAAGAAAATTCTGGGCATATGAAAAAATTGATAGAGGAAAACGGGAAACTTCATATGAGCTATAAAGGATACTTAATACCTTTGGAACAAATGGATAGGATAGAGTCCATTTTTATATATAAGTTTGACACGAAGATTTTAAAAAACATTGAAGATGAGTCTTGATAAAAATCAAATCGCACAACGAATTGCTAAGGAAGTTGAAGATGGACAATACGTGAATTTAGGTATTGGTATTCCTACTTTGGTAGCCAATTATATTCCTGAAGGAATTGATGTTGAATTTCAGAGCGAAAACGGGATTTTAGGCATGGGCCCATTTCCTTTTGAAGGAGAAGAAGATGCTGATTTGATAAATGCGGGTAAGCAAACGGTTACGCTTGAAAAAGGAGCGGCAATTTTTGATTCTGCTACTTCATTTGCTATGATTAGAGGGCAGCATGTTCAGTTAACTATTTTGGGAGCAATGGAAGTTTCTGAAAATGGAGACATTGCCAATTGGAAAATTCCTGGTAGAATGGTGAAAGGTATGGGCGGTGCTATGGATTTAGTTGCTTCTGCTGACAATATTATTGTAGCAATGATGCATGCAAATAAAAGAGGCGAATCGAAACTGCTAAAAGAATGTTCTTTACCATTAACAGGAGTAGCTTGTGTTAAAAAGGTGGTTACTAATCTTGCTGTTTTAGAAATAGTTGAGGGAGGAGGTTTTAAATTATTAGAAAGAGCTCCGGGAGTTTCGGTTGAAGAAATCCAAAATGCTACAGAAGGGAAATTGATAATTGAAGGAGATATACCAGAAATGGTGTTTTAGGATTTTCCTTTCTATTTAATAGTCAATTTTTTAAATAGTGAATTCCAATTTTTACGTCGTCAATTGTAATATTCGAACCTGACTCATTATATAATGCCATTGAAATGGTATCTGTGACTTGAAGAGGATATTTCATCTCAAATTCAAAATGTGCCTGAGTCCATTGATTTGCGGCTCTAACTTGTTTATTGATTTTTAGCCCTTGCCAACCTTCTTCTTTACCATCCACTGCACAAACGACAATGGCTTTTGTTGATTTATCCGAAATTTTCATCAAACAATCGTAACTAATTAGCAGCTTAAAATTAGAATCAATAATTGAATTGGCATCGATCCTAAATAGGGCTCCAAATGCTTCTTGCTTATTGACCAACCTTCCAAGACCAGATTGGGTTTCAATTTGCAACAGATCCGTACCTTTTTGTTCAACAAAGTTTGAGACACATACATTATCGAAGTCACAATTAAATTCTTTACTTTTTTCTGGAATAACGTTTCCGATTTGAAAAGTATCATCACTTGTACTCCAACCAAAAACCCGATCTGTTTTGAGAAATACCTGCCAATATTTAGGGCCATCCATTCCACTCCATGCAATTATGAAGTATCGGTATTGATAATGATAAATAATGCTTAGAGCTAGAAGAGGTATAATGATTGAACTCAATAACACCCCTTGCGCTCTGCCTCGAAACAATGAAAAGAAAAATGCCATAGGGATAGCCATAATTGAGTAATAATCTACAAAAGGACGACTTCCAAAACCTCCTCCAAATGCCCATGCCCACCAGCTAGACAATACATATGCAACCAATAGAAACTGAACAAAGAAGATTATGGATTTAACTTTTCGCTTTTTCCAAAGTAATACGGCCCCTATAATTGAAAAAATAAGAATCGGGGAATAAATGAAAAGTCCTTTTTCATATCCAAATAGGAACTTTATAGTTTGCGGATTTAGAAAATTGAAACCCTCTCCTTGATAAGTGAAAAACCACCATGTTCCGACCTGTAAATAGATAACGAAGAGTTGTAATGCGATTGGAATGAAAAAAAGAGCAAGTGGTAGCCAAGGAGAAAGAATGTTTTGAAAAGGAAATCGAATCCCTTTTATAAAGTCTTCTTTAGTTTCTATTACTAATCCTATTCCAATAATGGCCATAGCTGTTGTAGGCCTAGTTATGATCATTAACCCAAAAAGGAAGCATAACCTGTAAAGAATTCGTTTAGAAGGATCATTGAAATACATTTGCGCCCAATAAAGTAATAGGCTTACCATGAAAAACTCATATACATGAGAAAATGAAGCTTCAAACCAGGTATAATTTAACAAATTAGTGCCAAGAGCAATACAAATTAAAGTTGCACCAATGACCTTTTCTGAGAATTCCAGCTTTTTTAATACTCTAGAAATTAAGGACAATCCAGCTAACATGTAACTCAAGGCTGCTAAAAAGACCATAAATTGAAACGGAATGCTATAACCGTCCACAGGAAATCCCAATATCCAAGATAGAAAAATGCCAATAAGAAAAAACGGGATCATTAATATGGAAACACCCATAAAACACTTTGAGTATTTTCGTCCATTTGGATGAGTGTCTACTGAGAAAGAGATGGATTTGTCATACCTTTTATACAATTCTGGCTCATATAAATAGGAATGGTTAATGTCTTGATATAAAAAAAATGAGGGTAAATAGACATAGTAACCAGTGCCATCACTTTCTATTGTAGATAACCAATTAGGATATAAACGATCTTGCCATCTAAAAAAGAAAAAGAATAAAACACAAACTGATCCGCTTAATAAGATTCCCATTGAAGGGTAGGACAGATTGACACGAAGTTTCGATTGCATAATTTGATACAATAATAAACATAGAATAAAACAAAATAATCCAATGAATCATTTATTAATTACAGAATGAAATAGTATTTTCGGTCACCTAGACAAACTGCTCATATGGCTGAAGAAACAAAAGAAAAAAAGCTTTTTTTATTAGATGCTTATGCTCTAATATTCAGAGCGTACTATGCTTTTATAAAAAACCCTAGAATTAATTCAAAGGGGTTAAATACTTCTGCCATTTTTGGGTTTACAAATACATTGTTGGATGTTCTTGATAAGCAAAAACCAACCCATATAGCTGTTGTTTTTGATCATAAATCGGAAAATGTAAGGAAACAGGAATACAAGGAATACAAGGCTAATAGAGATGCTACTCCGGAAGACATCAAATTGTCAGAGCCATACATTAGAGAAGTTATCAGAGGCTTTAATATCCCACTGCTCGAAGCACAAGGATATGAAGCTGATGATGTAATTGGAACCTTGGCAAAAAAAGCTGAAAAGGAAGGCTTTGTTACTTATATGATGACACCGGATAAGGATTTCGGACAATTGGTTTCTGAAAACATTTTTATGTTTAAGCCTGCCCGTGGTGGTAATCCTCCAGAGATAATGGGCCCTAAGGAAGTTTGTGAGAAATACGGGATTGATACTCCAGAACAAATGATTGACATTCTGGGAATGTGGGGAGATGCGGTAGATAATATTCCTGGAATTCCTGGAGTTGGTGAAAAAACGGCTTCTAAATTGGTAAAACAATATGGCTCTATGGAAGGCCTATATGAGCATACCCATGAGCTTAAGGGTAAAATGAAAGAAAAAGTAGAGGCTAATAAAGAATTGGCTTTTCTTTCCAAAAAGCTGGCTACTATATTATTGGATGCTCCAGTTGATTTTGAACCAGACAAGTTAATCATGGAAAAGCCAAATCCAGAGATATTAATCGACTTGTTTAAAGAATTGGAATTTAGGAGAATGGCCGAACGGGTGTTGGGTGAAACGATTTCTTTGGCCAAACCCAAAACTGCTTTAGTTAATACAGGAGGACAAATGGATTTGTTTGGTGCTCCAGCAACTGAAAGTATTCAACAAGAAGAAATTTCAGAGCCTGAAAATGATGAAAACGGGCCCGCAAATATTGGAAATACATTTCATGAATATCATTTTACTGATACATTAGATAAAAGAAAGTCTCTCATCAGTATCCTTAAATATCAATCTTCATTTTGTTTCGATACAGAAACTACAGGATTAGATCCGTTGGCAGCTGAGTTGGTCGGAATGTCTTTTGCTGTTAGTGCATTTGAAGCTTTTTATGTGCCATTGCCTCCAGATAAATCTGCGGCTTCAGAAATAGTCCAGGAGTTTAAATTTTTATTTGAAGACGATAAAAAAGAAAAAATTGGTCAAAATTTAAAGTATGACATTCTTGTTTTAAAAAAATATGGAATTGAAGTTCAAGGATCTTTTTTTGATACCATGCTTGCTCATTATTTATTAGAGCCGGATGTAAGAAGACATGGAATGGATTATTTGGCAGAAGTTTTTTTGAATTACAGTCCAGTGCCTATTTCGGATATCCTGGGTCCTAAAGGCAAAAAGCAGAAAAACATGAGAGATATTCCGCAAGAGGATATTTCAGATTATGCTTGTGAAGATGCTGATATTACACTGCGATTGAAAAGGTTGTTCGAGCCGCTTTTGATTGAGAATAGTTTAATGGAATTATTCAAAAATATGGAAGCTCCGCTACTTGGAGTCTTGGCAAATATGGAAGCTGAGGGAATTCGCTTGAACACAGAAAGCTTAAAAGTTCTTTCAGAAGAGCTTTTAGTAGATGCTCAAAAAATAGAAGCTAATATTTATAAATTGGCGGGAATGGAATTCAATATTGCTTCACCTCGTCAAGTCGGTGAGGTTCTTTTCGATCATTTAAAAATAAGTGACAAGGCCAAAAAGACCAAAACGGGACAATATTCTACCAATGAAGAAACGCTTAAAAAACTTGAAAAAGACCATGAAATAGTCGGTAAAATATTCGATTATAGGGAGTTGGTTAAACTCAGAAACACTTATGTAGACCCTCTGCCTTTGCTTATTAAAGAAGATGGAAGAATTCACACAACCTATAATCAAATAATTGCTGCAACTGGACGATTGAGCTCTGAATCTCCTAACCTTCAAAATATTCCAGTCAGGACTGCAAGGGGCAGGGAAATTCGAAAATCATTCATCGCTCGTGATGAAAATCATTTGCTTTTGGCTTCTGATTATTCTCAAGTAGAGTTAAGGATTTTGGCTTCATTGAGCAAAGATGAAGGAATGATTACCGCTTTTAAAAACAACGAAGACATTCATGCAGCAACTGCGGCTAAAGTATTTGGCGTTTCTTTAGAAGATGTGGACCGAGAAATGCGATCAAAGGCTAAAGCCGTGAATTTTGGTATTGCCTACGGTCAAGGAGCATTTGGATTGGCACAAAACCTAAATATTAGTAGAGGAGAGGCAAAAGAAATTATTGATTCTTATTTTACCAAATATTCAAGAGTAAAGGGATATATGGATGAATCAATCGAACAGGCTAGAGAAAATGGATTTTGCACTACGGTTATGGGCAGGGTATTGCGCTTAAGAGATATTAATTCTGCAAATCACATGGTCCGATCACAATCGGAGAGAATTGCGATTAATGCTCCTATTCAGGGTTCTGCAGCAGACATAATAAAAGTAGCAATGATCAATATTCATGAAAAGTTACAAAATTCAGAATTTAAAACTAAAATGCTTTTACAGGTGCACGATGAATTGATCTTTGATGTTCCTAAAGATGAAATGGATTTAATAAAACCCATAGTTGAAATCGAAATGATGAATGCTTTTAAGTTGGAAGTTCCTTTGGTTGTAGATAGCGGAGTTGGAGAAAACTGGTTGCAGGCACATTAGTTAGTACCTATCCCTTAATACATTAAAATGATGTAAGTCGTGACCTGCTAGAATATATAATAAGGCTCTAACACTCATTTTTCCACCGGAAGTATTACCAATTATTTTTAGCTCATCAGTGGTAAAACTTTTGAATATCGCAAGCGTACTTTCTCTTTGAGAGCGATATTCATGACATAACCCTTCTAATGTTTTTGCTTTTGTAATAACTGCGTCAGCATAGTCATTTTCATTAAAGCCGGGAAATACTTGTTGATCGCCCCTAGCAAAACTTAAGGCTCGAAAACAAAAGATTCTTTCAGTATCAATTATGTGCTGAATCAAATCTTTTGGCGACCATTTTCCAACAGCATATCCAAGATCCAGTTTTTCTACAGGATAATTTTTCAACCATCCAATTACCTCATTTTGTTGCTCTGTTAAAACAGTTAGTGGGTCATCTTTTACTAAAGAAATATAAAGATCGAAATAGGGTATATATTCTGTGTTTAGAGGTTGTTCAATCATATTTTTTTATCCTATAAGTCCTTTAATTGATTCCACCATTTTTTCTTTGCTATAAGGTTTATTTAAAAACATATCGAATCCTGCTCTTATAAAAGTAGCAGCCTCCTCCGGCATAGAGAAACTCGAAACTGCAATCATTTTTACCGATTTTCCTTTTTCAGTTTGTTTTAATTCGTGCAAAAGTTGCTCTCCACTCAACGATTCTGGCCCTAATTTAAGGTCAATTAGAACAGCGTTAAAGTCTTCTTTTTCAAATAATTCAATGGCTTCCGAACTGTTTTTGGCATTACTTATCTCAAAATCAGACTGAAACAAACGATTTGCAATAAATTGGTTGGTAGGGTCATCTTCAACAATTAACACTTTCATAAATTGGGGTTTTACTGGACTAAGTTAACATTTGAAATTTAATAGAAATAGGATTTAACTAGAATATAATTAGTGCCTTCTTTCGATTTTGTTTTTATGAAAAATAGTTTTTCTTTTTCTCGTATTGTTAGGGTTTCCGAGCCAAAAGGGTGCGTATATCTGTAAGAATTTTATTAAGTTTCTAAAGGTTTTCTTCATAACGTAATTGCAATACATCTTATTCCCGCAACAATGAAACATTAACTGATTCCCCCAAACATTACCAGTATTGTTTAGCCACTGCTAAAGTAAGTCTA
>ENA-UOXV01004219-UOXV01004219.1-marine-metagenome-genome-assembly--contig:-NODE-4219-length-16653-cov-4.894144_pt1 | contig 16653 bp, 16 predicted proteins | sample MGYA00238165_ERZ766961 | MGnify/ENA primary metagenome ERZ766961 (study PRJEB28924, sample SAMN03173240) | marine metagenome | biome: Marine; feature: Water; material: Subsurface seawater | place: North... | reverse complement strand
AGAGAAATTATGCAAAGAGAGCCCTCGATTACTAAATGACCGACGTACTTTAAGAATACACATAAATGCGCACCGGTTTGAACTTCCATCGTTGTGTCTAGCAGCCGAGCATGACATTAACGCGCTGCATCCCGTAGGCCAAGACAGAGCTACTGCAACATTTTTTGGGGCTGATTTCTATGAACTTTTTGATACCCCTCACTGCATGATGCTCTCTTCCAAATGGTATGAGAGTGCCTACTACCTGGAAAGGTGGTACTACAAGGTCATTGCTATTCCAAACCATGATTTTTAAAATAGCTAATACTTTTTAATGTAAATAAAATAGACTGAGTTAATGATGATCAAACATAACGTGCATGCTTCCCCATCAAATTTAATGTTGCCACGCTCCAAACAATTAGCTTGGAAAATTTCAGAAGTAGCAGCGGATCAAATACCTGTTGAGAGTGACGTCGTAGATATGATCATCAATAGGGTTATTGATAATGCTGCGGTGGCATTGGCATCTCTAAACAGGGGATCGGTTAAATCGGCTCGCGCAATGGCTTTTGCTCATAGACGAAAAAATGGAGCCACTCTTTTTGGCTTTTCAAAAGAAAAAACTTTTTGCGCGGAATGGGCGGCATGGGCAAATGGCACGGCGGTGCGCGAATTAGACTATCATGACACATTTTTAAGCGCCGATTATTCGCATCCTGGCGACAATATCCCACCACTTCTTGCAGTAGCACAACAGTGCGGGAAAAATGGTGGTGATCTGATACGTGGAATTGCCACTAGCTACGAGATACATTTGGGTTTAGTAAGGGGCATTTGTCTACACGAACACAAAATTGATCACATTGCACATCTTGGACCTTCTGTTGCTTCTGGACTATCAACTTTACTGAACCTTCAAAAGGATATCACTTACCAAGCTGTTCAACAAAGTTTGCACTGTTGCATTACAACCAGACAATCGCGCAAGGGAGAAATATCATCCTGGAAAGCCTTTGCACCAGCATACGCTGGGAAGGTTGCCATTGAGGCTGTTGATCGATGCATGCGAGGCGAAGGTGCGCCAAGCCCTATATATGAAGGTGAAGATTCGATTATTGCCTATTTATTGAATGGCCGCACTGCGCGAGAGCAAGGAGATTCACCATATTCCCCCTCCTATACCATATTACTTCCGGATACAGGCGAACCAAAACGGGCCATCATGGATTCATATACAAAGGAACACTCCGCCGAATACCAAGCTCAAGCTTTGATAGATCTAGCATTTAAAATGCGTAAACAAATTGATGACCTGGAAAAGATAGAAAAAATTCTCATACACACGTCCCACCACACCCATAATGTGATCGGAACTGGTTCGGAGGATCCACAAAAAATGGATAAACGATCTTCAAGAGAAACACTGGATCACTCTATCATGTATATTTTTGCTGTCGCATTGCAGGATGGTCGCTGGCATCACATTGACAGCTATGCAAAAAAACGAGTGTCACAAAAAGATACGATTAGGCTGTGGCATAAGATTTCTACCAAAGAAGATGGTACTTGGACAAACCGCTATCATGCCCAAAAGGTTTCCGAGAAATCTTTTGGAGGTCGTGTAGAGGTGATCATGATGGATGGTCAAATAATTGCAGATGAAATAGCTGTCGCCAATGCCCATCCTCTAGGTGCTAAACCTTTTGCTCGCAATGATTACATCAGAAAATTTAAAGTACTGACTGATGATTTTCTTCCAACATCAGAAAGTAATAATTTTTTAGAGACTGTACAAAATCTGCAGTACTTGACAACTCAACAGCTTCAAGAGCTTAATCCTGTAGTGTCCGAGGACTATATTAAAGAAAATACTCGCGCGGGTATTTTCTAACGTGGTCTATATTCCTGCTTGTTAAGATACCGATAAAGTAACCCAAGTTTTTATGGATCTCTGGAAGGTAATTAAATGCGAAAGCTATTTTCTAATAAAAATAAGACGAAGGAAAAAAAGGATACTAATGCCCAACTACTGTTTAATGAACGTTCACAATTAAAACTAGAAAAAGAAGAAGTGAAGCTTTTCGCGCTGGAAAAAGAGATATCTAGATTAAAAGAACATCTAACTGATTTACGCAACGAGAATTCATTTTTAAAAGATCTCCTAAAAGACCAACGTTTGAGCATAATTTCACCACTTTCAGAGAAACTAAACGAAGAGGGACTAATCCCTAGAGTAAAGATAAAAGAACCCAAACCAGCAACTGTGAGAGAAATACAAGAAGCAGTTTCCAAAGCCAGCAAAACTAATCTAAAGAAACCTATTCAGCGCAACGTAACGAATTCCGCTTTCTTTGTGAGAGAGCCAGAGGTATCCACCTTAGACACAGCATCTACAGAGATAAAGACAGAGATAGATAGAGAAGAAACACCTGATGTAACTATGGCTAGGCTAAAGTACAAAATAGATAGAGGGGAATATAACCTAGCAAAGACAGTCTATGCGCAACAGGTTTGGAATATAATCCTCGATAGAAAAGATGAGGTCCCTGATAACGTAAGAAATAGAAGATATAATGATGTTCTGTGGGGAATGAGAACTAAAACCAACACTGCTTTCGATACTAAATTTGAGATCAAAGAAGTATTAGATATCTCAGCTTACACAAAGATACACCAACATCTGCGAAAAGACCTGAAAAACAGAGCATTAGTAGAGCCACTGCTACAATTCCCCAATGACTTAGTGAAAGAAATAACTGAAGAAAACGAGAGATTATCTAAAGAAAATGTAGTCGAACTGAAAGATGTTAAACAACAAAAAGCATTAGATGAAGCAAAGCAGGAAGATGAAGATCTAGATAGACTAATGCCCGATGTCATGGATCATTTCAATCCAATGGCAGAGGCTGAGATAGCATTATTAGATGAAGAAATAGCTAGTGCTAGAGAGGCTAAAGCCAAAGTAGGATCTAAAGAAGAACAGCCAAAGCCATCACCACAACCACCTGCATTAAACATGGAGTTATCAGAACAACCTGCAGAAGTAAAAGATGAGGCAAAAGAACGTAGAGCCATAATATTTCAGAAGGAAGAACCAGTGGAATATGTAAAACCAAAAGGCTTTTGGAATTGGATTAAAGGCTATTGAGAGGCGTGGTTTAAAGTTTATCGAGATACATCAAAAACATTATAGGCGCAAAACCAAAAATAAGTACGACTGACGAGATAATTCCTATTAGTGTTAATTCAATTCTAGACTTCTCTGCAGTGATCTCTATTCGCTTTAAAACTTCTAGCTGTTCTTCTTCATAATCTAAGCTATCCATAGCTATCCCCTTCAATATGCTTTCGATTTTGATGTTTAAACTCAGCGTTTTATTACGGCCCAATGGGATCAGGAACAATTAGCTCCGCAAACAATACCCCAGAGAAAGACCGACGTTATCCAAAATCTAATTCAACAATGGAGTTTGAACTAAAAACAGTCCGCAACTGTGCTACTTATGTTCTTTGCTAGATGTTCGACTGTCCTAATCCTTTTTTGATATTATGGTTTAATATAATTTATTTGATATCAATGTTTTTATCTCTTAGAAATTTTTTTTAATCTTAAACCAATTTATTTAATTTCTTACCATCCGTCTGAGATCTAACGTTTACCCAGTGCAAGTTTTTCAGAATGAGGGTGTCTACGTAATACTAGCATAGCTATTGCACCAATAAACGGACCTGGAGCAAGCAACAAAAACATCCATTGAAAGCTGCCGAATAATTGTGCAAAAACTGGGACCAACCAAATTGTTATCATCGTTACCCCAAAACCAATTGCCATCTGAACAGTCAAGGCTGTTCCAACGAGATTCGGTGGTGACAGTTCTGTAACCGCTGCCGAAAACTGACCGCTATCAGCTATTATGGTTAAGCCCCAAAGTAACGCTATCAACCCAAATAAGAATGGAGAGGTGTTTACTAGAAAACCTATTGAAAAGGCACAACTCCCGGAAACAAGCATCAAAACAGCTGTAATGTAACATCTGCCATAAATATCAGATAAATATCCGGCGATGACGCAGCCAATTGCACCAATAGAGACGATGAAAAAGCTAAAGTACTCAGGCGCCCCGAAAGGAATCCAATCAAAATCATTCAAAGAAAAATGAGCAAACGTCAATATCCAAGCCCACATCGCGTAGAGCTCCCACATATGCCCCACATAGCCTATATTCACGAGAGCCAAAGGCTTGTTGTTAAGCACCTGAATAATCTGGCTAGGCTTGAACCGAGTGCGGGCGAAATAAACTGGACCCTCAGAAACAAAAAAGACAACTATCATACCAGCTAAAAATGTCATTAAAGAGCTTACCCAAATCACGATTAACCAATCTGTATCTAGAGTCATCGCGCGAAAAAGATGGGGCGCAGCTGATCCTAAGGTAAGAGCTCCAATAATGACTCCCATAGCAATACCGCGGCTCTTTTGAAACCAAGTTGCTATAAGCTTTACAACCGGAGGATAAACACCTGATAGTGCAACACCCGTTAAAAGTCTGACAATTATTATAGAAAGTGGGGTATCCATCCAAATCAATAACAAATTTGCTATTGCCGCTAACGTGCATGAAAAGGCGATCAATAAAACCAACGGCATACTGTCGGAAAGGTTAAAAAACGCAACCACAATGGCTCCAATAACGAATCCTAACTGCACGGCATTAGTTAGCCAAACTTTCTCACTTTCGCCTAGCCCTGACCGTAATGTCAATTCGGGCAAAATGACCGTTCCCGAAAACCAAGTTGACATGGCCCCAATAAGGCAAATGCTTATGATAGATAAAGCAAACCATGGGCTCGTTTTAACTGGATCTAAAAACATTAAGATATCTAACATGGAAACATTAGCTATCAAACCAACTTATGCACCTGCAGTGCACCAACTTTAAATTATAAAACTAATCTCGTATTCTTAGGTGATGAGCTTTTCTAATATCCCACTGCGTCTGGAGTTAGATCAAGAATAGCGAACTGCGATATAAGTGACTAGCTAGTATACATTCTGACCATTTAGGAGCAGTTTTTGATTGAACACAGACCTCACTTTACAACTCATGGACAAAAGGAATTTATTGTTCTTTAACCACGAACAATAATATGCTTTTTCAATATTGATAGGGGGATTAAAATGACTGCCGAAGAAACTGTACTGAGGGATACGAATCATTTACTCAAGGGGATATGATAGCATTATCAGAACTTTACGATAAAGATTATATCATTACAGTAAATTGAACTCATGCTTTATCACGGAAGTATATAGGATTTGAGTCTTTTGCTATTAACTTCTTAGGGAAATTAGAGGAAACTTGGCCGAGGGTTCCCTAGAGATAGAGAAAGTCGTTTCTAATGAGACAGATGTCTATGTTTGTATTAAAATAACCGCTAATAAATTTAAAACACGTTCTATCCATTACTTCGTTGTAAAAATGAATTAGAAGTAGAATTTAACATCTACGATGATAGTCAGGTAATACCAACGAATATGAATAGCTACTAATTATGGTTTGAAATTTCAAGTTACCAGTCGTCTCCCACAAGGGCTTTATTTGTGATGATAAAAATCACCAATCAATTAAATTAGACTAGTATTTACAATGCCAAAACTCCATATCATTTGCCAATCTAAAATATCTCAGATTTATTTTTCCGACTATTCACGCAGATAGAGACATTCGATTATCAATGCTATTGTTGTATTTGCGTATTATTTTTTCGCTACCATGGTTTATACCAATAACTCGGACGGCGGCGCCTCTATTTTTTAGTTTATTGATCACAGTTTCTAGCGCAGCAACACTTGTGACATCCCAAAACTGCGCCGCCCCAACATCGATTATTGCTTCTTTTAATTTCTCATTAAAATCAAATGCATTAATAAAATTAGAAGCCGAAGCAAAGAACACTTGTCCTTCCACTAAATATACTCGGCTTTCCTGGTTGATTGATAACTCGGACGATAGTTTAAAGGTTTTCGAGATTTTAGAGGCAAAGAATAAACCAGAGAGGAGAACACCAACCAAAACACCAAGAGCCAAGTTGTGGCTAACTACCACAGTAGTAACAGTCGCCAACATGACGACCGAAGAACTTTTTGGATTACTCTTCAAATTTTTAATAGACAACCAATCGAATGTGCTAACCGACACCATGATCATGACAGCAACAAGAGCAGACATAGGCACTTGCTGAACCCAATCGTTCAAACCAATACAAAGCAATAGAAGAAATATTCCAGCACAAAAAGAAGACAATCGTCCACTACCACCGGACTTGATGTTAATTACAGACTGACCAATCATAGCACAACCTGCCATACCACCAATAAAACCTGTTGCGCAGTTTGCTATACCTTGCCCAACACATTCTTGATTTTTGTTGCTAGTACTATTCGTTAAATCATCAACAATGGTTGCTGTCATTAAAGATTCCAGAATCCCAACCACTGCAATCGCAGCAGAATATGGTAAAATAATAAAGAATGTTTCTAAAGTTAGTGGAATATTAGGAACTAAAAACAGTGGCAGGGTTTGTGGAAGCTGCCCCATATCACCGACCGTTCTCAAATCTAAATCTAGAGAAATAGTTAAAACAGTGAGTAAAACAATACATAAAAGTGGGGATGGTATAAATTTTATATATCTTGGCATTACATAAATTATTAACAATCCGGCGGCTACCATAAGGTAAGTCAAATTTGGCACATCAATTAATTCTGGTAGTTGAGCTAGAAAGATTAAAATTGCAAGGGCATTAACAAATCCGATGATGACTGATCGGGACACAAACTTCATTAATGAACCAAGCTTAAACAGTCCTATCCCTATCTGTAAAACTCCTACCAATACGGTGGCTGCTAGCAAATACTCCAGCCCATGATCTTTAACCAGTGAGACCATTAAAACAGCAGTAGCGGCTGTAGCGGCTGAAATCATGCCAGGTCGCCCACCAACAATGGAGGTTATAACGGCTATTGAAAATGAAGCATAGAGCCCTACTCTTGGATCCACCCCAGCTATAATAGAAAAAGCAATGGCTTCAGGTATGAGTGCTAGAGCAACCACCAATCCTGCAAGCACATCGCCCCGAATATTAACAATCCAATCTTTAAAAAAATTATTTTTGAACAAAATATCCCCAACATTTTTAGATACACTTTCTATTAAATGACTGAAATATCACGCTTTTAGATAGAAAAGTCAGTGTTGGTTTGGAGGGGCAGATATGCATAAAATGCATAATAAACAAGAGAAAGAACCGATCTCCTCAAAAGGAACAGAAGAAACCATTTGTCACATTACCAATGAGCTACTTAAATTGTTAAAAGTATATTCAGATTACGGAGCGGTTCAGTTATGAAACTTTCGTTTATTTATCTAGATTTTCCATTTTGGAGATCCGAAATATCAAAAATTGCTCTCTATATAAAAAAAATAGAGTTCGAGAATCGAGTTATTATGCCAGAAGAATTCAAGCGCGTGAAAGAAAATGGTCGGCTAGATGATGGCACCCTCATTCCCCACCATCAACTACCTTGCCTTTTGGTAAACGGGCATCCGCTTGCGCAAACGGGTGCAATAGCAAGGTTTTGCGGAAAACTCTCTGGACTATACCCCAAACACAATGATTTACTTGCTGCTAAAATTGACCAGTTCATAGATCTTGCAACCGACATCACAGTTTTAGTAGCCAATACCGGTCGAGATGACAGCGAGGAAGAAAAACAGCGAAAACGAGGAGAGCTTGTCAACGGCGACCTTAAGAAGAAACTAAATATCCTAGAGAATAATATAGAAATAAATAACGACTGGATAATTGGACCTCGTATGGGGCTCGAAGATATTACTGTATGGAGATTGTTGGGTTGGCTTTCTTCCGGAGCAGTAGATGGTATTCCAACAACTATTATTACCCAATATCCCAAAATACAGAAAGTTTGCCTAGCTGTGGATAACGAGCCAGTTATACAGGACTGGATCAAACTCACATATAAAGAAGGCTATGTGAGAGGCAATTACCTGTAAGCTTTTACCCCTTGTGTTTTACAAGACTGTATTTGGGAGATATGCAGCCCAGGAGACATTTGACCTGTAAATAGCGCTTGCTATCAATCTATTTGGCTTCACACGATGTAAAGACGTAGGGATATAGTTAATACATTTTTACATGGTCAACCCAATATTAAACGTGGATTTCTGGATAGAAAAAACTGTGCAATATTCAATTTCCACTTGTAAGTGGACGCAGAGAAGCTTGGCATACTAGTTAGAGATTTATAAAAAAATGGCAGGAGGTAGAGTTATGGGTAGTGTGCTTATAGAAAATATAGCCTCCGATAGTTTTTATATGATCTTTAGTTTCATCCACAAAACTTTAAATATTACGATAGATATTAAAGAAAAGTATGACGGAGGAATAGTTTGTCTTACACAAAATCAGTTCGATAGACTATCAGTAACAGACAACGACTGTAACTGGATTGAAAACTGGGAAAAACTTCAAGATTTAGGAAAATTCATAAGCAGAGAATTTTCTGGCTTAGAACGCCTTTTAAAGGCTTCCGCTTTTAAAAATTTTTTACCCTTTTTAGACGAGTTAGAAAATTATGATATCTCTAATTTCGAATTAATCGACTGGTTTTCAGAATTTGGTTTTAAAGAACAGGGGATTTGTTATGAAATTGTCGGTGGTTTGAAAGTACTACCATTTAATAGTATTTCTAGTACTGCTCGTTTAAGGAGATATCATACGCCAAGTCTAAAAATGATTTGGAACGGTGAATAAAAAAAATATTTATTATTTAGGAAGCATATGAAACGCCTTTTTATAACTTCTAAAATAGATAACATAAAGCTAGCCGTTGAAGAGTTTGGAAACCCCATTGGATCTCCTATTTTGTTGATACATGGTTTTGCCCAATCTTACTGGTGCTGGAAGAAGCAATATTTTTCTACCTGTTTAAAGGACTTTCGGATTATTAGTTTCGACCTAAGAGGGCACGGCCGCTCAGAAAAGCCTATTGAAGGCAAGTCTTACTTAGATAGCAGGCTCTGGGCTTCAGATATTGCATCTATTATTGATAATCTAAAACTGACACGACCTATAATTGTCGCTTGGTCATATTCAGGTCTAGTTGTATGTGACTATTTAAGGCACTATGGTGATACTCTTTTGGGGGGAATTAATTTTGTATCCGCGAGGACAAAAATTGGTAGCCATGCCGCCAAAAGAATGTCTGGGAGTTTGTTTCTAGAACTAGCACCGGGTTTTTGTTCGAAAAACTCCAAGGATAGAACCATTTCAGTTGAAAGATTTTTAGATAATTTAACAGAGTGTAAAATAGCAGACCCTGATTTTTACGAAATGCTAGGATATAATTTAACAGTACCAGTTGAAGTATGCCAAGCCTTACTGCAAAGGTCAGTGGATAACGATGACATAGTTTCAAATCTAAAGACCCCTACCCTTATTACTCACGGAGACAAAGACACCTCAGTATTGTTGTCTATGGCGAAGCATAACCACTCATTAATACCGGGATCTCAACTATCGGTATACAAGAAAACCGGACACGCGCCCTTCTATGAAAAACCAGAGAGATTTAACCTGGAGCTTGCTAGATTTGTGACCGATTGTTTTGGCTCGTAACTACATCGTTCGGTTCTTGAAATAAGTATCTTTATGCAAGATCAAACCATCTTTAAATGTTAGAATGTCGCAGCTTAAAAACTCTTGATCCTCTCCCGACTTCAATCGAGCCGTTCTATAAAACTCGCAATATGCCTTATTTCCTGAAATCGTAAGTTGCTCTGTTCTCCAATTAACAAATTCAACGCTATCAAAAAGCCCCTGGAATACCGAACGAACTGTTTCCTTACCTTCGAATCGTTTTCCAAAAACATCTGGGCCGCTTCCATGATCAAAAATACAATCATCCGAGAAAAATGTCATGACTAGATCAGCATCATTCTTATTGAATGCATCGCCAATTTCATTCAATAGCTCGATGGTTATCAATTTCTCAGAATTTGTTTCCATAATTCAATACCTTACTTAGGATAGACGCAGACGTTAAACTAAACGGTAACTTTTTCTATTTATTTATATGATAATTTCAACATAAAGAAAATTTTCTTCTAAATACCCAAAATTGTTTGGCTTTTCAAATAAATTGTCAATATCAAATATAAATAGTTTTACCTTCCTTAACTGAATAATGTTGAAGCAAACTCTTTTTCATTTTAAAGTTGTCGTTGATATGTCTAATGATAAATCCCTAGGCGTAACACAATTTTTTTGAAATGGATCACTTAATGACAAAGCCGCACATAGCTCAAAAGTCCCCTTTCCCCACTCAAGTTGAGGAAGGAAAGTCTTATTCTTGGTGCACCTGTGGTAAAAGTGCTAAACAACCTTTTTGTGATGGTGCTCATAAAGGGTCCGAATTTGTCCCTCTTCGATATAAAGCAGCAGAAACCACTAAGGTTTTCTTTTGTGGTTGCAAGTACAGTGAGAATGGGGCGTTATGCGACGGTTCTCATTCAAAATTGTGAACGGTTAACGCTGAAAAATAGAAACCTCCACAGTCTTACCTCCCTGATTGGGGAGCACCGATGAACAACCCGAGAAATAATTTAAAGAACAGTGGTGAGATTTCTAAACATTTAGCGCGTTTTACTTTCGTCATGATGCAACCTTTCTTGGCTGCATTTTTGCTATTGACCGTCCATACATGACATAAGTCAAAGAGACGATGCCCTCTTGAGGGACTAAGGACGGTTCATGAAACTTAATAGTTGCTTACTATTGTTGTGTATTTTGAAAGTGCCATTCCAATGTCGACTAATACCTTACTAGTGCTTTTAGGTAATCAGCTATTCTCCATCGAAGAGATCAAAGAGAATCAGTTTGATGCTATTTTTATGGCAGAAGATTACGGCCTTTGTACTTATGAGAAACACCACAAACTAAAGATTCTAATGTTTTTGGCTGCTATGAGGGAAAAACGGGATGAATTAATCGCTAATAATTTTATGATCGAATATCAGGACTTAGAACGAAGTGGTTTTGAGATTTCATACGAGGATAGATTATTAAATTACGTCCAAGAAAATAATATAACCGAAGTAAAAATGTTCGAAATCGAAGATAAAGATTTCGAACACAAACTGACTGCTTGTTTGGCCGATAATAAAATACCGTTAACATTTATAAAGTCGCCAATGTTTTTATTGGAGCGTGATGACTTTATGAAATTATGCGGGGAATCCTCTACTTTAAGAATGGCAACTTTTTATAAAAACGTTCGAAAGAAACTTAATATTTTAGTAGACGAAAATCAGAACCCAACCAAAGGGAAATGGTCTTTTGATGAAGAGAATCGGAAGAAAATACCAAAAGATCACCCAATACCAAACTTATATAAACCAAAAACATCAGAGTATATTGGAGATATTAAGAACCTAATCAATAAAAAGTTTAGCGATCATCCAGGGAATATAAATAATATATGGATGCCGCTTAACCGCGACGATGCACTTGCTAATATTGATTATTTTTTAAGAATTAAATTCAAAACATTTGGTAATTATGAGGATGCCATCCTGAAAGAGGACAACTTTTTATTTCATAGCGGAATTAGTGCATCGCTAAATATGGGGCTCATAACACCGGCTGATGTGCTAACTAAAGTTTTTGACTATGTGAAAGTTCACGATATACCAATCAATTCTTTGGAAGGATTTGTGCGACAAGTCGCAGGGTGGCGTGAGTTTATTCGGGGTACGTACCAAAAGTATGGAACAAAGCAATTAGAAAGCAATTATTTTAATTTCTCCCGTAATCTTAAGAAGAGTTGGTACGACGGAACTACCGGCATCGATCCTCTCGATGATGCTATAGTTTTTTCTAAGGATTTTGGGTACACGCATCATATCAATCGGCTAATGGTAATTGCAAATATCATGACGCTTTGCGAGGTTAGTCCTAAAATCGTTTATAAATGGTTTATGGAAATGTATGTAGACTCATCGGAATGGGTTATGGTCCCCAATGTTTTTGGCATGGGCACATTTGCCGACGGTGGTATTTTTTCGACCAAGCCTTATATTTGTGGCTCAAATTACATTTTGAAAATGAGTAATTATAAAAAAGGGAACTGGTGTAATATAGTCGATGGTCTGTACTGGCTTTTCATCAGCCGGAATATAGAAAAATTAAAAGGGAACCCAAGGCTTCCATTCATTAGAAAAACACTCGAAAATATGGATGAGAGCAGAAAAAAGCTAATTTTTAGCCACGCCAAAGCCTTTATTGAACTTCATTGTGATTAGAATGACTATATTTAAAACTACAACATCCTATTTAGCTCAGGAATTTATTCGCGAAAGATTCAATATGAACAATTGACTGCCTTAAATAACCTGTAATGGTTTATAACAACGGGGTAGTCGTACCGTTCAAAAGAACCGGCGGACATCAGAACACTAGAGGTTATTGTGTTTACGTAAACTTAACAATTTAATCGGAAACTCTTACATCATTTTTAAATACGCCGGAATGCCATTTTTTTATTTGCCCATACTTAGTTTTTGTGTCCCAACGTCCATTTCTTTTCCCGTCTTTATATCTTCCCCTATATTTTAATTGACCGTCATAATAATAACCGACCCAGATACCATCTTTTCGACCATTTTTATAACCGCCTTTAAAGTTTAATTGACCGTTTGAATGAAAATTTAAAACATCCCCGTCATAAGGTTCATTATCTACTTTACTGTACGCAACCCCATTTCGCTGGGTGAGTTTCTCACTAGAGACTGCTTGTGCTAGTAATGGGTTATTAGAGACTACCCAAACAATACTGATAGTAACGATAATTTTTTGTAAAAAAGCCACTTGGAGCCTTACCTTTAAGGTTAATATTTAATTTGCACGTTCGAAAATAAATTAAAAATGCATCATATTCGAAAAAGAAAATTCTCTTATTATAGAATAACGTCAAAACATTCAATTAGCTACAACATTCAAAATTAAGGTTCACAAAATCACTGGGCATCATAAATAGAAAGAGTTCTATTACAACACATTTGATCGTTACAATGAAAGGAGCTCGCATTTACAGTCAAGTTCCAATAAATTTATCATCAAATTTCCTTAAGGAATTGAAAAGGAATCGTATTTTGTATATACATTAGTAAAATATTATTTCAAATTTTCAACAAAAATTTAATCTAACAATTCATAGAGAATAAATATCAAACTATAGCGAGTTTATATCAATGGAGTAACCAGCACCCCTGACAGTTCGTAGAATATTTACGGCATCACCTTTATTTAGAGCAGTCCGCAATCGTTTTATGTGAACATCGACTGTTCTCTTATCAACATTAGCTTTCATTCCCCATATCTTGCTCATCAAAACCTCCCTTGAAACAACATGAGTCGGCTGTTCCAATAAACGCTTTAAAATTCTATAACATTTAGGGGTTAGATGTAGTGGAACCCCATCCCTTGTTACCCGATAACTTCTTGCATTCAGAACCAGGCCTGCATACTCAAAAATCTCCCGTTCAGGTTTATCTACTTGGGGAGGCATAAGCGCTTCGAGTTTGGCTCTGAGATCATCAGTAGAAAAAGGGGAAACTAAACAGTCATCCGCCGTTTTTTCTACCAGAACAGCTGCATCCCCTTCCTCAAAATCTGACGCAATTAAAAGGCTCGGAATATCAATGTTAAATGGTTTTTCTCTTAGGTCTCTGGATAATTTCAGACTAGAGGGTTCATCCGCTGTTGCGCCTAATATTATGACATCTGGTCTGACGGTCTTGATGGTATCTAAAATAGTATCTCGTTCGGTTAGTATGGCTACATCATATCCCCAGTCTCTTATTAACTTCTGAAAACTTTCTGCTGCCCTTTCTGACTTTTGGGTAATTAAAATTGATGGCACAAATTGCTCCTTAAACTCACAATTATATATTTTCTGCATAATAAACAGGCACTTAGATAAAAGTTGCCTAACATTTTTTTTTCTTACTTGTCTAGTGCCAATTGAAAATTATTATCATTCCAATATTGACTTAACAATTTTTAGCAAACAATCAATAGCAAAAATGATACCAATTTTATTATGTTATTTTTAATAGTAGTTTTGGAACAGGAATTTAAAAAAATAGCGCTTTACCTAATGGCTTCAGGAAAAAAAGAAAAGCCCTTTTCTACGACCTAGCTTAATAAACACTAAACGTTTGCCCAAAAAATAAGCATACCCATTTTAGTTTAGTTATAAATTAATCATTTATCTCCACCAACTTATTTAGTTCAAATTCAGCAAACCCCATCTGACATATTTCAATAAAACATAAGCATTGCTATATTTCATCCTAACTATAAAAACTATTTTGATTGCTAAATCACTTCTCTGAATTATAATTGCGTTTATGCAAGAAAAACCTCTTACTATTAGTGATATCTACGTTCCTATTAAGCGACGGTCAACCCTCAATCAGGAGACTGTTGATTCACTTGCTGAGGCAATTTTGGAAGAAGGACAAAAAGTTCCAATTCAAGTCCGACAAGATGGTTCGAGGCTCGTTTTAATAGAGGGTCTTCATCGCCTGGAGGCATGCAGAGCTCTAGGGGAAAGTTCTATAATGGGAATACTTGTGCGAGCTCGACTTCACTAATTTTTGAGTTCCATATATCATTGATGATGGCAACGGAATACGAGCAAAAATATCCTCATTTAAGCCAAATCGGCCTCATTACGCCCTTAGAAACTGAAATTCCCGCCAGGTCCCGCTGGACATCATCTTCTGAACAAATTAAGAGTTGGTCAATTGAGATGAATATATCTTCCCAAGTATAATCAGGCGCAATCTTTCGGAAAGATCTTTTCTTCTTATATGTATACTCAATATAGCGCATATCCTGACTAAAGCTTGGAACATCATATAAACCATCACCATTCATAAAAGGCAAGACCGCCTCATCGATCCTCAACTGAATCAGTTTCATTCTCACTTCCTCAAAAATCTTTTATATATACAATATTCAATAGATAAAAACTCTCTACTTTTAAATTAATCTCAAAGGTTACATCCGTTCCTTAATTTAACAAAAAACTCAACCCCATTATAATAGTATCCTTTAGGAGTTTAAAAATCCGGACACTAGTTCTTGGCCCCATAAGTGAAACATAATAGATCTATTTTGGACAAATCAGGTCTCCTCTAAATTCTTTATTTTCAAATTTACGAAACTTGGCAGTCAATTGAATAAAACGTTGGAGATTGCCGTCGCCCCGAAAAGATGAAGGGCTAAACTTTACTTTGTCGGGATCTAATAACAATTTAATTGAATGATGGTGAAATATTGCACTGCACTATAATAACTTACTTTTTTAGTGGTTTCAGAAATAGTCTCAAATAGAGAATTGATACAAAAAGCCCCAAAAGCTAGTGATGATTACCTTTTGAAAAATGTTGGGAAACTGTTTCGATACTGAGCTCAAGAGATTAATATAGTAAGAAGGTTAAAAAAAATACAATGTTCATAAAGAATTTTAACTTATTGAATTACTGGCTCTCTTCATTCAAATTGGGTCCCTTAAATGGAAAGATATTAAAGCTTAACCGATAGCATCAAGGGACTTCAGAATTAGAAAAACAATTAGTCACCAAATCCTTGTGGGTCACATTAAATAGACAACGCTAGGGTAAAAAAAAGCCAAGGTGCTATCCTTGGCTCTCTTTAATAAAACATTCTAACTTAGTTGATTAATCTTTAATTATTTTAGATAGGTTGGCTTCATTGCTTGTGCATCCCCCCAAATTTTAAATCCTTTTCGGTAGGCAAAGTAACTATCTGCAAATTCCTTAAATAAAGCATCTTTTTTTGATTCCTCAGCGACGACCTCATTCCAAGCTTTCTCAAAAACTGCTAGCTGCTCATCCTTCCAACGGTGAATTTTTACGCCATGCTTATTTTTCATGATAGCCATCGCACCAAATTGTTTTGAGTCTGCATCAGCATGAGTGTAAATAATTTGGGTCATTGCCGCACTGCGTATCATTTCTTGATAAGCTTTTGGCAAATTATCGAACTTAGTCTTATTCATCAAAAACTCGGAAACTGATGACTGCTGATGCCAACCAGGAAAATAATTATTCTTAGCTATTTGATAAAATCCATATTTAATATCATTTGTAGGCATTGAGTACTCGGTTGAATCGATTACCCCACGTTCAAGAGCGGGATAGATATCAGCCCCTGCCAATAGTTGGGTCGAAACGCCTATCTTTGACATAACCTTTGCACCAAGACCAAAGAAACGCATTTTCATACCCTTTAGCTGGTTTAAATCAGTGATAGGTTTCTTGAACCACCCCGAGGTTTCTGCACCATGTGAGAAGGCATCAAGGGCATAAAGATCATGCTTTGCATAAACCCTATCGCGGATAGCATTGCCACCACCCATCCATTTCCAAGATAGAAACTCGCTTATTTGCGGCCCGAAAGGAACTGTGGTCATAAAAGCCAGTCCTGGATATTTTCCAGCATGGTACCCTGGCGTGGTCCACGCAGAATCAATGGCCCCCTTGGACGTAGCATCAAATG
>ENA-UOXV01004215-UOXV01004215.1-marine-metagenome-genome-assembly--contig:-NODE-4215-length-16666-cov-5.981458_pt1 | contig 16666 bp, 24 predicted proteins | sample MGYA00238165_ERZ766961 | MGnify/ENA primary metagenome ERZ766961 (study PRJEB28924, sample SAMN03173240) | marine metagenome | biome: Marine; feature: Water; material: Subsurface seawater | place: North... | reverse complement strand
GGGGGGGGGGGGGGGGGGTGGGGGAGACCCACCGCTGCACTGGCCTTGGCGTCCCGGACACCCCCCCACGCAAAGTCTCCCACCTTGACCACGCGGCGGCCCTCGGCGTCTTCGACGATCCGCGTGCTGCTCTCCCCCAACGCGACGCGCTTTCCTGCCCGCTCGAGCGCAGGTGCAGGTGTAGGGGGAGCGCGTGCGAGTGCATGCGCGGGCGCCTTCTCCTCGTCTGCAGCGCCCTTCTCCCACTCCTCGCGCGCGCGCAGCACCCGCTGCGCCTCCTTCAGCCGCTTCGCGAGCTCGACATCCTTTTGGTTGGCGAGAATCCACCAGTGCTTGCTGTTGGTCTGGGAGAGGAGGACCTGTCGCAGCGCCGGTCCCGCAAGAGCCGAGGCAGTGATAAATCCGATCTCTGTTTCGTGCGGGCGGCACGGCGCGCAAAACTAGGGCGAGGCACCGATGGGAGGCTGGGCGGAGGAACCTTGTTTCTCGTGTGATCTTCCCACTTGACGACCCACCAGTGTGTGCACCCCGAGTAACACGAAACCTGCAAACCGCACTCAATATGTATGCCACGTTCAGGAGGAGGAGGAGAAGCTACTGCTTGGCAACAGGAACGGGGAGACACCTCTCCTGAATACCAGAGATTGACTGTCCACTGATAGCAGATTTTGGTGCCCACTTTCACTTGATCGGGGTCCCCGCGGCGATTTAGCGAGGCGATTCGGTCGTTGTGTTGAAACTTTGCCGGATCTAGTGCGGCACTGGGCGCACCCTGCTTCCTTGCCGGCAAGGTCTGCTGTGACCCCCGGCGTGGTCACTCAGTGTTGCTCGCAGAAGGGAGCCGAACATAACCGAAAGACAAGCACTGCGAAGGACATCACGGAGCAGACCTTAAATAATGAGGGTGCCTTGGGCTGCATCGGAAAAATCCTTCTCTTGGGGAATCTCCCGCTGTCACTTTTGTGAACCTGTTTTGAAGAAACAGAAGCGATCTGTTTCGTAAGATGGCGGGTTATTCCGGAAGCTGCATGTTCAATCCACGGAGCAAGCAACAGCAGAATTCTCGTGCGGAGCAACCAACTACCGGGTTGCGAGAGCAGCTCGAAAGTTTGTTGCGAGGTCCAACCTTGTTCGATGGCCGTCGTAGGTTACGAGCAACATGTTGAACCAGTTTCCTGCCCTTCGAGTTGCGTGAGTTCTCAGCACCGCCCCTGTCACTTCCTCTCCTGTTGGTTGTCCCCATCGCCGACCTGGATTTCGCGGGATTGCGCAGACTAGCGGCCGAGGCGGGCCCTTCATAACCATTCATGGGCAAACCGGGTGTACTCGCCCAGTACGAATAACAAACAATTTGTACCACACGAGTGCTTTGCGAGCCCTATTTGCGAAAGGAACACACGCGAGTGCCGTGTTGACGCTGACAGGTCCTTTCGAAAGACCCACCAGAGAGGAGAGAGTCCTCGCGAGTGGTCCTCACCAGCCGCAGCTTGGGACCGGCGATGCTTCGCACGGCCCTTCCGCGAGTGTTTCAAATTGCGGCCCGTGCCCCGGCCAGCAAGCATGCCGTCAGGGTGATGAGCCAGCACCCCCCCCGCGCGCTCCATGGCCCCGTCGAAGAAATATCCTATTTCGACCAGGCAGGGTTGGGTGCCCCCTGCACGGGCGGCGAATCCTACCCTGGAGCGTGCGTCTCTTTTCAGTATGAGTAACACTCTGGCGCGTATCGTTTGTTGCAGGCGCTCGTCACTTCGCTGAAGGTGGCTCCCGCGCGTGGCGTCGCACCCCTGCGGCAGCTTCCTGCTCTCCGCAAGGTCTGCAACGGCCTGCCGCCAGCGTGCTGCAATCCGCCCAACCATGGGGGTGCCCCACATGTCCGCGCGCTAGTGTCACCCTCCGCTGGTCTGCCCGAGCAGCAGTGCCGCGTGATTGCTCCCTGGCGTCTAAGATTCAGCCCCCTGCATGCCTTGACAACCGTTGATCCCAAGACGGCGCCGGCAGGCACTTGGCGGAGCTCAAAGCCGCTGGATGTCCGTGGAGGGCGGAGAGCCCACGACGATTCCGGTGCGCGCCACAAACGCGCGCAGTTCATCAGCCAACCACACGCCGCCCACCGGCCCCGCGGCTGCCTGCCCCTGACTGCGCGCCGCTGCCTGCGCAGTGTCCGGCGATGGGCGACTCCATTTCCGAGGGGACCATCGCGACGTGGCACAAGGCCCCCGGCGACCAGGTACGGCTCCCCGCCTGTCCGAATCCGGCGCGGGCGCGGCTGGCGCGCGCAGCGAGTGGCGCGGGCGCGCGTGCGGAGCCGCGGGCGGCGGGCTGAGGGCGGCGCGCGCGGGGCAGGTTGAGATGGACGAGGTGCTGTGCGAGGTCGAGACGGACAAGGTGACAGTCGAGATCCGCGCGCCTGACGCCGGCGTGATCCAGGAGCTCTGCGCCCAGGAGGGCGAGACCATCCTCGTCGGCGCCGACCTCGTCAAGTACCTCAAGGCAGCCCCCCTCCGCTCCCTCGATCCCCCCTCTCCGAGACCAGCCACTCCGTGACAATCAAGGACGTGGCCACGGAGTGTCGATTCTCTGAGAGCACCCGCGCATGCCACCACCCTTCTCCATGCTTCGCGCCACCCGGCGGCCCAGTGTGCGCGGGCGCCGGGGAGCATGCGCCCGTGCCTCGCGCTGCACCCGCCGATGCTCCGCCGCGCGTCTGACCTGTGCGTTGCGAGACAGGGTGCCACTGGCGGCAAGGCATCCTCGGGCAGTGCTGCGGCGCCCCCCCCGCCCAAGGCGGAGACTCCTGCGCCACCAGCGGGTGCGCCAGTGCAACCGTCGTCCGCTGCACCTTGCGGCGGCGTGCAGCCCCGTCGCGCGCCTGTGTTGACGCACGCTACCCGCACACACACCACCCGCTCGGGCGCGCCCCGCCCGCTTTGGAGCCTGACCGCCCCTTTCTTGCGGTAGGCGGCGCTGCTCCTCCTCCTACCACCCCCCCACCGGCAGCCAAGGCTCCTCCGCCCGCTGCGGCTCCCCCGGTACCCTCAAGCCCCTTCGAAGGGCACCCGCGCGTACCGTACGGTGAGGGGTAGGGGGTCCTGCGTCGCGAGCCGCGAGTGGCCACGACGCTTCTGTTTCCGGCCTGGATGGCAGCATGTCGGGCGTTGTGTGTGGTGACGGCTTCTGTTCGCCCAATGCAGGCCGACATGCCGGCGACTGTGGTGTACCGTACCGACCGGCGAGTGCCCATGAGCCGCATGAGGCGTCGTATTGCCGAGCGTCTCAAGGACTCGCAGGTACGAATCGCGTGCCAACCGCAGCCCCGCTGCGCGGACAGCTGGCCGTGCGGGCGCCAGCGCCTGTTTGCCAGGTGTACTGAGAATCCCGCGTTGCACAGACCACCGCGGCGATGCTCACAACCTACAATGAGATCGACATGACTTCGGCCATCGAGATGCGCGCCAACTTCAAGGAGGCATTTGAGAAAAAGCACGGCGTCAAGCTCGGCTTCATGTCTCTCTTTGTGTGCGCTGCCGCCAAGGCCCTCAAGGAGGTCCGGCCCCTTCGCGGCTGAGTCCCAGGACCCGTGCGCTGGCCACGGCGACCGATCTTGAAGAATCGACACTCCGTAAGGATGAAATTAGTTCTTCAAAGGTATAAGCGCGTGACGAGGCGCACTGCGGGCAGGTGCCCTCTGTGAACGCAGTGATTGACGGCGACGACATTGTGTACCGCGACTACGTTGACATCTCGGTGGCCGTGTCCTCGCCGACGGGCCTCGTCGTCCCCGTGCTGCGCGACGTGCAGACCATGTCGTTCGCGGACGTAGAGAAGGGTATCGCGGCGTATGGAGCGAAGGCACAAGCGGGAACGCTGGCGCTTGAGGACATGGCGGGCGGCACGTTCACCATCTCCAACGGAGGGGTCTTCGGGTCCATGATGTCGACGCCCATCATCAACCAGCCGCAGTCGGGTATCCTGGGGATGCATGCCACCAACAAGCGGGCTGTGGTTGTGGACGGCAAGATCGAGGTCCGGCCGGTGATGTACGTGGCGCTCTCGTACGACCACCGCATCATCGATGGGCGCGAGGCGGTCACTTTCCTCAAGAACATCAAGTTGCAGGTGGAGGATCCCCGCAGGATGCTCCTCGACCTCTGAGGTTGAAGAGCTGAATGCGTATCCCGCACGTGCGGCACCCCGCGCAATCCGCGCCGCGCCACGGTGCGTTCGGGTTGCAATGTGGGGCTTGCGATGAAGAGTAAGGGTTCAACATTAGTAGAAGGGTCATAGGGTTCGTTTGGGAAAGCCCATTTTTTTTCGTGAATGAAGTCCTCACTGGCACTCGAATGCCATGCTCGAAAAGATACTGGAGAGAGAATGGGGACGAAATAAAAGATTTTTCTCTGCGACGCGATACCCTCAAAGAGAACCTTTCTGATATTTTTAATCGCTTCTCCGTATCTACGCCTTAACTTAACGATTCGGTCTGATTCACTTCAAACCGGTAATCACTACTTTCGAAAACGGTACGCATCTCTTTCGAAAACGGTACGAAAAAACGACTGTCCTTCTACCATTGACCATACTATCCGCGACGCATACCGTGAACTCACCGGTTGTCTTCAATTTCTGGCGCACTGGTCACGGCCAGATCTCAGTCACGCTTGTGCCCAACTGGCTCGTTTTGCTGAAAATCCAGGACAAGTGCACCTCCACGCCGCCAAACATGCGCTAGCCGATCACATCCTCTGAACCTAACTACCGCCTATTTCAGGACCAAGACATTTCATCCTGTCCGCTAGGGTCCTGAGGGAATCTCAGATGAAACCCATGATGTCGGATGCAATGCCTCGCGTGCCCTGCGACGCAGAAAACCCGAGCATCTGCCCGTAGCTCGCCGGGGGAGCGCCGGTGAAAGTGGTCGTGGGGCGCCGAACAGCGGTGTGGCCCTGCCGGCTCCAGCACAGCGTGAGCGGGCCGGACGCAGCCACGCACGCGCTGCTTAATGCACGCGCTCCGTAACGGATCCATAATGGATCAAACGATTATCAAGATTAGAAAGATATGACTTCGAGGCGGGGCGCCGTCACCGAGCGGCGGACGGGGACGTCGTCGAGGGCGTCGTCGTCCTCCTCACCAAAGTCGAAGATGTCGTGCGCGATGTCGTCGTGCGAGTGCGCGGCGTTGCCCATGCAGCTCACCGACGCGTAGTTCTGCGACTCCCCGTCCATGAAGTTCCTCGTGATGGCATCGCCCGCCGCGGCCTGCTTTCCGTAGAAGAGCGGCGAGTGGTCCGGCCCGGCCATCAGGATCGTCGACATCAGGCTCGAAACGCCGAGATTCTCCATCATGTTGTGCGCCGGGCACGTCGCGCGCGAGATCGTCACCGTGTTGCCGCCCGCTGCCTTGGTGAACCCAGCGCGCGACACGCCGTGGGCGGAGTGCATGCGGGCGTTGTGCGCCTGGCGCCCCGTGGGGTGTCACGAGCGCGCGCACACAGAGACTGGTCTGGCAGTGCGGGCACCGCAGCGTGGCGTGCGCGCCGGTGCAGCATCCCAAAAGTTGATGCCACTCAAGAGGAGTGGGGCGAACCTTGACGTGCGAGTACGACTTCCAGAAGCGGTCGCCGCTGATGTCTGTGGCACCCGACCGGCGCGACGCACGCGAGACGACGGATTGATGCGTGGCGGAGCGGTGAGACACGACCGACGCGCCTCCAGAGGGCACGCGGCGGAAGCTGTCGTTGTCATTCGGGACCCGCCCCTTGAAGGAACCTTTGAACGAGGAGCGAAAAGCGCCGCCCATTGCCGAAGCGCGGTCGCGCTGCACCCCAGTACCGCTATCGCCGCTCAGCGACGGCCAGACCGCGGCTTATACGTGGCGATACTCGTGTGGGACTCGCAGCAGCAGCCGGATAGCGTCAGCAGGGCCCCACGACATATCGAGGGCCCAGTGCCCTAACGACCACGGGAAGTCCGTGCTCCTGGCCCGCTCGCAGCAAATACAAATACGCTATAGCAGGCGGGTTTGTACGGAAAGGTTCGGCAGGACCTCGAGGTCTTCGAGATCGTCCCTGTCAGACCCAGCTTCGGACAGATCCTCGTCGTAAAGATGTGCTGTCTGCACAAAGCCCACGTGGTTCGCGTGGCCCGCTCCGCCGAAAATCATCGGCACATCGCCATCAAGGGAACCAATCTGAATGATGGAACTCGGCTCGGGTGAGTTTTACATCTTCGGGCGCGCTGGGGCATCTGGGACCTTGCAGAGAGGATCTCGGCGCCAGCAAGCAAGCCCCGCAAAGGGCAGCACTTGCGTTTTGCAGGCAGCCCCCAGAGGACGCAAATAAGAAGGGTGGCCAATTGCCTGGATCATTGGTTTCGTGATATCCGTCATGTTGGAAGTATCGCCTGTCTCTGTCGCCGGGGGCACAGTCAGCTGGGGAAATCGGGAGCAACTGCTATGCTCTGTTTTTTCCCGTAATCCCCCCACCCACTTCCAGCTCTCATCCCCAGGTGCTTAGACCACGCGCAATGAAATCCACAGCGCACAACTCGACCACCCCGGCGGGCATACGGGGGGCTGCACCTGCTCTCGCGCCGCGAAGATAGATGCTCCAGAACAGACGGGGTCACGCTACTTTGGTCCCCTCGCCCAACACGCCCGCCAAATACTGTATGCACTCCCGGTAGGGACCCTCCCCTGCAAATCCCCGATTTCGAACAGACGAAAAAGGTTTTGGGTCCGAAATCGGGGGTCTCCCTCCCTGAGCGGCGCAGCGGAATTGGTGCGAAAAGCCCCCCAGCTGCCTCGAGGCCTAAGGCCGCCCGCGGCAAAAAATACGATTCAAGCCGGACAACCCTACATCCTCCCGGAGCGATGCACCGTTCCATCTTCGCTTGCGCCCTCCTCGCCATGGTGGCCACGCCGGCCACTGGTTTCATGACCGGATCGGCTCGCCTTGCTGCCCCAATGAGCCTTCGTCCGGCCACCGCCTGCGCCCAGCGGGTACGCCCCGCGCGTCCCGCCGATCTGAAAAGGAATCCCAGCACGCCCGGTGGGATGCGCGAGTCGGGGCGGATGGGAAGCGAAGCTCAGGGGTGGTGCACTGCCTGATTTATTTCGACCCATCGTTCGGCATACTGGGCGTGCAGTCGATCACCCGTTGATTGCGATTTCTGGGCGATACGCCCGGATCCCCCGGAGGTGCACGCTCATGCGGGGTGTGGGCTTCATCTCACAGGCTGGCGCCCTTCGCATGGCCGACGGCCCCGAGCCGGCGGATCTGGGTCTCATCAAGCCGCTTGTCGAGGGCAACACCGAGGTACGTCAATCATCCGAGACGCCCTTGGCCCCCGGCCACTCTGCTGGTGATGCGTCTACTGAGTGATCCAAGTCGGCATACTGTCACGTGACAGCAACATGCGATAGTCACCGTCGGCCACTTGACTTTGCGTGGTTCTGACCTGATTTGTGGAACGTGTTCGCCCATTTACGGCCATGGGATTACCCGCAGCACAGCGCCAGGGTCCTGGGATCCGCGCGACAGAGGAAGTCTGAGGATTTAAGCCAGGCGGCGGTGCGGCAGGTTGAGCGGGCGTTCCAGTTCCTGCAGCGCACGGATTACATCCAGGAGCGCGAGGGCTACCTAATGGGTGAGGTTATCGCTGACGGCATCATCCGCGAGGTGCCTCTTTATGCTGTCTTGCGCCCTTTGTCCCGACCTTGGACTGGACCGCTAGGATCGCCGGTGTGGAGATGCCACGCTGTGGCTTTGGTCACCGACTTGATGCGCTCCCTAACATCTGTGACCTTCTTCTCTCTGCAGGTTGGCTTCACCGAGTTTGCGGAGAAAATCAACGGCCGCATTGCGCAGGTTCGCACCTGCTTCCAGTCTCACATCCCCTGGTCTGGTGCTCTTTTCACATGCCATGTGTGTGTGGAGCGCGTCCGTGACCTGTCAAGTGTCCGTGACCATGGACGTTGCCCCCAGCTCACGGTAGGATGAGCTGGCCAGGCTGGCCGTTACTGCGGCTGGTGCACGAGCGCGAGGTGGAGCTCTGAGCCCGTTCGAGGATGTGCAGGTTGCCTTCATCATTGGGCTTGGGGAGACTTTCAACGGCGACATCCTTACGCAGCTGGCGGAGCACCCTGTCAAGGCCATGATCCTCGCTGGCTTCATCACTGCCGCGTCCCTGCCGCCCGTCTTCGACGCCCGCACGGAGGACCGCCGGGGGATCGCTCTCTTCAACTCCCTGGTCCCGGTGTCTGTTCGTGACACCGCCCTCTCCCTCTTCTCTTCTACTGGCGCAGACAAGGTTACCCCTGCCCCAACCCGGGGGTCGTTGACCCTGCGCAGTCGTGGTGCCGTGCGTTGCGCATATGCCCCTGTGCAAGTGCTTCTAGGCAAAATCCACTGAACGCAATGTTGGCGTGGCAGATCTTCACTGAGAAGGCCGAGCTCACCAACTCGCGCGCCGCCATGGCCGCGATCGGCGTCTGGCTCGTTCTCGCCACCCTGTTCTAAACTGATGGCACTCCCGGGAACCAGGCCCGTGGCCAGGGCTCACAACGGGTTCGTCCTGGCTCTGGTAGAGGGGTCCTGGTTCCTGGGCACGTGTGAGGCCCCAGACGAATAAAAACCGACCCTCTCATCGGCACACGCACGCTGCAGTGTTCCACCTCACTCCCAATTGAACCCGTACGCGCCACCAAGGAGATGCATGTCGGAGTACCCTCAACACACCGGTCGATGCGAACGGCTGGGAACTGCTAACGAACCCGAAAAATAGAGGGTCACGGACCGAAGGTCGAAAAAGCGACTCGAACCTCAATGCCCCAGGACCAAGGCGGAGGGCGCCGGCGGGCCGACCCGCTAGATCTTGAGTTAGAGATGATCTCACTCGATCAGCAGAGCTCTGATAATGGGCGCGGTGGCGGTCGGGATGGTTCGCGTGCACGAGACCGGAACGACGGGTACCGGGACAGAGACCGGGACAGAGACCGGGACAGAGACCGGGACCGAGACAGAAACCGGGATCACCGTAGCGGGGAACGGCGGCAACGCCAGCGCGACCAGCGCGGAAGCTCCCACTCGTTAGGAGAGTTTGGAGCGGACTTCGGCCCGCTTGCCGTGGTCACAGGGCTGCTAGGTGGCGGCAATCGCCCAGCGCAGGACAAGCACTTCATCCAGGCCAGCCTGGTTGGCCAGACCAATGACTGGAGCCGCTCTTCTCCCGCTGCCATTGAGGTCTGGCTGCGCCAGTCTGGGGTCTGATTGAGCGCTGCCTGTCCCGGTTCTGCCGTGCCTTTGTAGAAACGTTTTTGGCACCAACGCGCCTTGGGGCACTTGCGCAGGAGAGGCTGCGACAGGGAGACCGAGACCGACGTGGAGTGGTAGTCTGCACCCGGCTGCAACCGCTTCCCCCGCATTCTTTACTCTTCCCAACCATGATTAGCGTCCCCCAAAGCTGGCCGTTGCCGGCCCACATTGAGCGCAGTGAGCACGGCGACACAGCGCCACACATGATTCTTGTCACCTGTGCCGGGCCATGCTCACATTCCCATTTCACGTTTCATACGCCTCAATCTCGATCTCTATGGACATTGCCCTTACCGTTCTGTGCCGTGCTGGTGGGCCAGCGGCGGTCTTCAACGTTCGCCACCGGAGCCCGGGAGCGGGAGCGGGAGCGGGAGCGGGACCAAGACGATCGAGACGGGCGCCGGTAAAACCCCGCAAGATGCTCTCCTGCCTTTACCGTCGAGCTCGCGCCGTGTCAATACAGCCTTCCTCTCTAGCTCGCTGGGCTGAATGCAATGCGGGGAAACTGCTCCTTTGGTTGGGAATCTGTGCGCTGTCGCCAGGCAAGCACTGATGCCCATCCATCGCAGGAACGGTACACGGGACGACGATCGCGAGAACCGTACGAATGGAGATCGGAATGGGGACATGAAGGGCTGGTCCGAAAAGTATGAGTACATGGACAGCATTCGCGACTTATCGGAGAAGCCGCGGTCGGGGCCTGCCACGTCAGCCCCTCCCGCCGCGAGCCCGATGGGCAGCATGAAGTCGCCCAGCGAGGCCAAGACTGCTCCCAGCAACCAGGGCGAGGTCACGCGCCCCTAGCCGCGCGCATGTACCCGCATAGTTACCGCACTCTTCGCGTGCAGTGCCACTCGCCGCGTTCGGCGCGCGAGCGATGCCCCTGATGTGGGGGCGCGAGGCGAGCAGGTGCGAGCTACGTACCCGCGTGCGCTTCCCGCGCGTGAGACCAGCGGGGAATTCGAAGAGTATGGAAACAAAGACGACTTGCCTGACTACGACCGGCTGGTCGTCATTGAGCGCGAACGCTTGCGCCTGCACGACTGGGCGCTGCTCGCGTCGTCGACAAAGCACGGCGCGTGGCACCATTGGTCGGAGCTGAAGCTGCTTATGAAGGGTTCCATGCTCCGCCTCGTCATCCGTGACACGGTCGTGTGGGCCACTCTCTTCATCTACTGCGTCTTCCGCGTCGGCATCATCTTTGAGAAGAACTTTCGGGACGAATCCGAAGATCCGTTTCTCATCCGCGTCGAGCAGCGCGACGTGTCGGCAGTCGGCGTCCTCCTGTCCTTCTTCTTGACGTGACTTCCCGCCACCCGGATCCTCCTGCTGCCCCTTTCCTTGGCGTGTGACGAATATCGCGCGCAGGTTCTTCACCATGGAGGCTTTTTCGCGGTACAAGGTGCAATGGAGTGCGTCCTGCGCGGCGTCGGCGGCGATAGTCGATCTGTCCGTGATGGCCCGCACATCGTTTCCCTACGACGAGGCCAAACGCCTCATGCGCATCATGATCGCGGCCCACGTGGCGGGTATCGTCGGGCTCGGCGACTCGGCCTACGGCGACTTCAACTTCTTCGACCGCCTCGACAAGATCTACAAGCTGCTCACGCCCGCCGAGATGGCACGCATCCGCGAAATCGGCGTCAACCGTGCCGCCCACTGGGAGCTCTTGTCGTGGTGCGCCCGGAGCCACCCTCCCTCGCCCAGCGCCCTGCGCTCTGTCACGCGGTGTCTGAGCAGCAGCACGCTCGGGGGGCGTGTGCAGGGGGATGGAGATAATTCAGTACGAGCAGGACAACAAGTACATGGACCCTCCGCTCGCAAGTAACATAAAAAATCTGCTCCTTACCTTCCGGCGCAACATCTCGCTGCTGTACGACTACCACGATGGGCCGATCCCATACGTGTACATCAACTTCGCGCTGTCCATCTCGCTGGTGTATCTGCCGCTGTTCTCCTACGCCGTGGCGGTAAACGTGCGCGAGGGCTCGGGCTTCCTGTTCACTGATGGCTACGGTGCCATGATGTTCTTCTTCCTCATGGACTTTTTCATGGTGCTCGCTCGCACCTTCCGCGCGAATCACCCCGCAGCATGCGGCTAAGCCACCCTCACGCAGGTTTTCCTCAACTCCTTCTTCGTCATGGGTCTGCAGCGTCTCGCGCGCCAGCTGCAGAACCCCTTTGCGCACAGCCACGAAGACATCGCTGTCCTGCGTGACATTGTCGCCGAAATTCTTCACGGTGCCCCCCCCGCATTGCTGCCTTCTGCCACGCCCTGGCCGGATCCCAGGTCCTTGAGCAGTGCAAAACACCATCTCGTGTCGTTCGCGCTGACGTGTTGCGCTGCGCGCAGTGCGGCGCGTGCTTGCTGCGTCGCGGCCGGAAAACGACCCCGAAGAGGAGCGGAAGATGGAGGAGGCGCAGCCGGCGCTGGGACACGGCTTCGCGCACGCAGGGGGGCAGCTCCGCCCGGACCATGCCGAACCCGACTTCGCATGGTGATTGACGCTTCGGACGCCTGGCCCCCGACAGTGCGAGGCGGAGGGAGGCGCGCTCCTTGTACGCAGCGGCAGGCACTGCATGCGGACGGGCAAAGGTGCGGGAATGTGTAAACTGGGAATGGCAAGTGTACAGTACAGATCGTTGGTCCATTGACACAGGCGTGCACAGAGATGCGATTGTCAGCTTGACTTCACGGTCAGGTTGCGGTGCTCGAGTCTGTGCTGTGGTGCACTTCTGGCCTCCCCGCACGCAATCAAGCTCGACGTGCCTGCTCTAGACATGCTCTGTCCCGCCCGCTCACGCCTTCCGCTTTGCCTTCTTCCGCCCGCGCTTATACCTGCGAACAAACACACCTTCACTGACTGCAGAATTGCCAAGGTGATGCGAGAAAACACAGTCCATGCCATTCACAGTCGACACAACGCGTCGTCGACGCGACGGGTTGTCGCAGTAAAGATGGCCTCGCAGCTTCGTGGGCGCAGGTACACTGCGCGGGCTGTGCGCAGGCTGTCGGAGGGTTCCTTCGCAAGGCTGTGCAGCGTAGTGCGCACCTTTCGCGCTGCTTCTGCTCTTGCTGCTCGCGAGCAGCGCGCTGCTCCTCGTTCTCCTCGTCCTCGTCTTCGGCGTCATCGTGCTTCCACCACTCCCAGGCGCGGTCGATTTGTTCGTTCCATCGCACTCCGTCCTTGTCCTCGTCCAGCCACCTGGACCAGTCCACGTGCATGTAGCTTGGGCGTTCGTTATCTTTGAGCAGGTGTCCCCAGTACGGCTCCCGTGTTTTTTTTATGAGCACACATTGTACGTCACGCGCAGTGACTTCGCAGTGTGTAACGTTGTAACTTTCGGAGCCAAGCGTGCACTTCTCCCAGGGGCGATCCTGTGCTCCCTCTGGAAGCTTGCACGTCTTGCTGCGCGGATGCAGCCGCCAATTGTCGCAGAGGCCGCCACAGGACGGATCGGAGGCATTCAGAGGCTTGAGGAGGTCTACTTCCAGAGCAAAGTCTCGCACATTCTCGCGCGCGTCCCGGTACGCGCCCCGACCAGCGAAGCGAAACTTCCCTTCGTTGCTCACCTCGAATTTCTCTGCTGTCACGCCCTGGAGGTCAATAGTAAGCAAAATACGATCCTTTCGCTGCGCCCAGCGGAATTCTGGCGCCGTGGACCCGCCGTCGTCACTCTGGTTTTACAGCGCGGGTATTTAGCTTCGCATGCCAACAACACAGCAGCATTTAGGGGCGCTGCGAGACAGGTGGCAGACCTGGTCGTTCCCGGCACCACCGAACGTGCGTGGGACGCTTGCTGCAAGCAAACAAATCAGCACAGCGCCAGCAGGCTTCATGGCCCGATCTGATCTGATCCAGCCACTTGCTTCGAGAAGATTGTGAGAGATTTCCTAAAATTTATTTAGGCACTCCTGATGTTCGGAATCGATACTTCGGCTTGGGCCAATGGGGACGCTCTCCTGACGGGAGGTGGGCTACGCGCGTGAGAGCACTGACGGAGCTGTACCATGGCGCAGAAAGAGCCTCTTCTACAGGACGACTGCCCTGTGGAGGAATGCGCTCTCCAGTCGCCTGATGTCGAGCACCGCGTCGACCTGGGCGATGTAGTCGATCCAGCGCGCAACAAGGATTCGGCCAGGGATACATTCCGCGGCACGGCGAGCGACGAGGGAGGACTGGATACCCGCAACTGGGCAGGTATATATCTTATTCCCCTGGGTTCTTATGTCACGTTTCGAAACGTTCAAGTTCTCCGCTGCGCGCGAATCTCGCGACGGCACACCAGAGATTGATGGCGCCCATTTCCGGGCCCTATGCTCACGTCGAGCTTGAAAACATCAGGCACCGAGCCGAGGATTCGGATGGAAGTCCTCACGCCCCGGCAAGTCACTTTTGTGCTGGCCTCTCTGTGGTGTGCCCCCCGCAAGGAGTACCGGAACCCTGAATTGCACGCCTGGCGCAGCCTGAACTGCAATCTGCGGAACGTATTTACCAGCCCTCATCCTGTCTCAGCAAACGACTCACGTCCCACAGGTCTACCATGATTGTCGCCGGAGTGCTCATGGGGTTCGAGCTTCAGTGGCTTCGCCCTCACTTTGAACTCGCCACGTCCAATTCCACCTGCGTCCGCCAGTTCTTCGGCCCGGTGTGCGTGTCAGTTTCTGGCATCAATTGCTCAGTGCCGCCACCAGAACGCGCGGCGCCTGGCGCGACAGGAATCATGACGGACGCACTGGGGCCGGGCTTCGCTGGCGCCGCGGAGCCGGGGACCTCTGCAGGTGTGAAGCGTGCGGGCGGTGCGGGAGGGCGCGCCATGTGGGCCGAGGTGACTGGGGCCTCCCCCTTCAACACCTTCATCGCGCTCCGGGGCCGCGTTTCGTCGCTGCGCAACGCGACGGCCCTCAACCGCTGCAGGGGGATGGTCTCCTCTCCCTGTTCCCTCCGGTACTCCGTTTCGGTCCGCGGGCGGCCAGCAGCGCCGAACTCGTCGTGGGCCCCGGTGTCGAACACAACCCTCGCGTTCCCGCTGGTGTGCCCCGGAAAGGCCGCGACGTGCGAGGCGGGCGACCTGTTCGTGCTCGGCGCGCCCCTCTCCTTCTCCCTCTACGACATCGTCGTTGCTGACCTCACGCTCGAGGTGCGCCCAAAGACCTCGCCGCGCCCGCACCGCCGGTTGCTCGCCACAGTGCAGGGGGTTACCTGCTGTCACCAGTGCGTGACACAAGGAGCAACCAACCAGGTCCGAACGAGTGGAGGATCTTCCCGCAGAGAGTCTGTAGGCTTGGCCAGTGCCTCGGAGGGTGCATTGTGCGACGCGCTGGGGCCGAGCCTCGCGATGGAGATGGACGTCACCTTTCTCCACGGCGACACGATGCTGGTCAACTCCATCCCCCCTTTTCGCCCCCCCAGGGCAGTCTCTCCCACCCTATCGCTCTGCCGCACTCTTTCCTCCTTCGTCTTCTCTTTCCATCTCTGGGTCCCGCACGCCGTGTCGCTTCCGGAGCGACCCCTCCGAATCTTTCTCCGACCCTCCTCCCATGAGAGCCCGCACAGGTGGAGGCCGCGGCGCGCCTGGTTCTCCTCGCGGGCACACTCATCGCCGTGACCTTCTGGGCAAACACGCTGCGCGAGGCGCGCCGCAAGGGCCGCCCGCTGCTGCCCGAGCAGCGCTGGATTTCGGTGGCGCTCGCGGGGCTGGTGCTGCTGCTCGACCCGTTTGCGATCCCGCGGCTGCTGCACGGCGGCGTCTTCGGCGCCCTTTCCATGGCGTCCTACGCCGTCGCGCTTGGGACCTTCCTGGCCTTCTGGCTCTGCATCGTCGACGGCCTCCGTCCGCGCCCCGCCCGCACACACCCCGCGCGCCGCGCTGCCCTGCTGCACACCAACAGCGCGAGATAAAACCCTTCGCGCGAGATGCATCCTGCACGCCCTGCCTCTCAACCCGCAGCCTGGCGCGACCGCCGCCCGTGCAGGCCTCGACGCTCTCGATGGCATCGGCACGAGAGACTTCCTCGCTCCAAAGGTCCTCTTCGGCGTGGCCTTCGCGGCAGCCACCTTCGCCAAGCTGTACGTGGCGACGGTGCACTCGCTGGGCGCTTGGCGCCTGCCGTGGGACACGGCGCAGGGCACCGCGCTGTCGCTCGACCGGCTGAGCCAGGCAGGCGGCTGGGCCGTAATCCCATGGGGGGCCCTCCTCTGGCTCTGGCTCATCTGGCTGCTCTCCGCGATGTCGCGGACCTCGCACCTCCTCCAGGAACTCCCCTACCTCTCGACGCGCTTCCGGCAGCTCTCCTTCCGCTTCTTCGTCCTGCAGTCCCTCCTCGTCTCGCTCTTCCTCGTCGGGTGCTTCGCCGCGTCCGTCCTGTACGACCCGACCGTCTTCACCACCGCGGCCCTGCACTACAACGCCTTCCCGCCCGCACTCCTCTTCACCGTATACCTCATCCTCCTCGCCGCCATATACCTTCCCGTCCACGCCGCGCCGCACCGCCCGCGCGCGCTCGCCCGCCTCCTGACCAATCTCCCGCTCCCGGCCGCCCTGCGGAAGGGCGGCCCCGCGGCCCCGCGCTCGGCGCCCGTGCTTAACTACGAAGTGCACGAAGACGCGGGGGCTCCGGCCATGGTCTTCTGCCTCGAAACAGCGCTGCTCGCTGCCCACCTGTCGTGGCAGGTGCGTGCCCGCCCGGCCGCGTGCAGGCGTGCGGCGGGCCCAAGCGCATTCGCTGCATTCCCCGCGCGGCGCGCAGCTCCTGTCGAAAAGCGCCTCGGCCTTGCGGTCCGCGAAGTGTCCCAGTCTCCAGGTCCCACCAGAAAGCGACTGAGAACCGCGGGGCCTCTTCGCAGGCATACGAGGACCTGGTGGAGCCGTCAGCGCCGCCGCCGCACGAAACGCCGCCCCGCGCGGGCGCGGGCGCGCCGGCGGCGGCGCGCGCGGCAGCGGAGACGATATGGCTGGACGGTCGGGGCGGGGCGCCGCCGCCGCGCGGCGCTCGGGCGCTGGGCCCACGGCGGCTGCTGGTGCGGAATGAGGCGGCGGGGGTGCGCGCGCTGGTGATCGTACAGCCAGATGATGCGGGGGATGAGAGATCCGCCGCGCGGCCGGGGGGGCGGGGGCGCGCGGGGGCGGGCCCCAAGCAGCGCATAGACGTCGCCTTCAGGGGGACAGACAACCTGAGCAACATCCTGACTGGTGCCGTCCGCCGCCCCTTGCGGCCCGCACATGGCCGCGCCGGCGACGCCTGCGCTGACCTCTGCAAGCTCCCGCAGACTTTGACCTCCGGCGCACCCGCGTGCCCCCGGGACGGCTGACGCCCCGCGCTGCGCCGCTCCGGGCACGGCCCTTCTCGCC
>ENA-UOXV01004199-UOXV01004199.1-marine-metagenome-genome-assembly--contig:-NODE-4199-length-16711-cov-4.834954_pt1 | contig 16711 bp, 2 predicted proteins | sample MGYA00238165_ERZ766961 | MGnify/ENA primary metagenome ERZ766961 (study PRJEB28924, sample SAMN03173240) | marine metagenome | biome: Marine; feature: Water; material: Subsurface seawater | place: North... | reverse complement strand
ACAGAAAGTCAAACAGATATAAGCAGGAATGGATTTTTAAAATTCGAAATCAGTGGTGTAAATAGAGCTAAAATTGATGCAAGTAATAGTTTAGTTAATTTAAAAATTAAACTAAATACTGAGAAACAAACCAGACCAGGATACAATTCATTAAATTTAAATGGTAATAGTCCGATAACATTAAAGATATTCGAAGGTGAAAGTAATGAAAGAGATATTAATTTTGATATAAATAATAGTGAGCACAATTTTGAATTATATTTATCAAAAAATAATTTTAATGCCTTAAATCCAAATAGTGATAATTTTTACTATATTCCATATCAAATTAGTACAAATGAAGTTTTTCGAAATAATCCTTCCTTAGGAGAGTTTAAATTTGTAAATACAATAGTTCAAATACCAGTAATCGAAGTCACTTCCATTTTCCCAACAGGTTTATTTTATAAATTTAATATTTTATCAGCAGGAAATAGAGATTTTTCTAGTTGGAATTTATTTGTTAATAATAGACTAGAAGGAGAAGAGAATAATAGGAATATATTTGGTAATGATTTACGTACTTTTTATAGTGATATTGTTGACGCTACAACAGTTACTGAAGAAGACCCACCTCCACCTCCAAGTTTTAAAGTAGATAAAAATTCAATAAATTGGGAATTAAATGATGAAGAAGATATTTATAAATTAAGTTGGCAACTACCTGAAGCAGAATTATCGCATAGATTTGCATTTATTATTAATATTAATGCTCAAGCAAATGATGATAACTTCCAGATTAAAGATGAACAGATAGCTCCAACAAAAAATTTTTATCAATTTTCGTATAAAAAATTAATACCAACATATAAATATAACGTCCAAATATCAACATTTAGAACTGATTTACAGCAGATAGTTGAAAGGTCAGATATTAAAGAATTAACATATGAACCCGAAAATTTAGCAGATTACCATAAACATATATTTGATGAAAATGGTAATATTATAGGAGAAAAAACTCAGGATAGACAACAATTATTAACAACCTATTATAAACTAAAAGCATTAAATAAATTAAAGACTAATAGAGATATTGAGATAGCAGCAAAAGAAATAAATGAGGCATCACAATGTACGGATGGAAATTTAAATAATATGGAAAGCTCTTCAAATACAAATAATTTTGACGAGAAAATAAAAGAATATATTACTAATTCTAGAACACAACAAAATAGTGTTTTTTATAGAACTCAATTTGCACAAGATGATAGAATGAAAAAAATACAGAGCAAATTATCTGAATTAGAAAAACTCCAGGGTAAAGCAAATTTAAACCAAAATACCAAAATTAAAAGTATAAAATCTAAAAAAGATAATACAGAACTTGGATTGACCCAGTTAGATAACGATCAGTATATGGTTCATTTAAATAAGGGTTGTTTAAAGAAGAGTAAGAATGGTGATTATGGTTATGTTCCATGTAATGTTTTTGACAAAGAACAATACTTTGACTTGGATAAAATAGATAATTATAATGAATATAATAATTTACTATTAATGAATAGAAATCCAGAGTTACCAAGAGATTTAAGAGTTGAATATCCTTTTTATGTATTAAAACCTAGAAACTCTGAAAAATGTGTAGCAATAGATAATAATAAATTATTGGTGAAGGCATGTGATGATGAAGACGATATAAAATTTAATGGTTATTTTGCTAGTCCTAACTGTAATAAATAATAATGTAAATGTAATTTGTATTATAAATGTATTCTGTCCTTATATATTTATTTTTTTCTAACAATATTATAATTATAAATCAATATGAGATATATCATAATTATAATATTAATAATATCAATAATATTTTTAATAAAAGATTTTTATATAGAGAAAGAAAATGAATTGGAAGAATTTTATCAAGAAACAGACCAAACAAATAATCAAGAAATTAGAGAAGCAAATGAAGAAAGAGTAGAATATACACTTGATACTGCTGCTAATTTTGATAGAATAAATAATGATTTTAATGTTTCTATGGGAAGTGATAGTTCAATATCAAATATAGGTAAAATATTAAAATTTTATGTTAGAAGAAGAGACGAATATTTTTTTGAAAATTTAGTAGCAAATAATAATTCTGATAAATTAGATTTTTATACAGAATTTAGTCAAATGGCTCCATATTTTCCAGATTCATATAATGAAGAATTTCCACAGGATTATATAACAAAGTATAAGAATGGGAGTTATTATTCATTATCACCATTGTTTTTACAATACTTTAGACCAAATATAATTTTAAACTTGTATTATATAAATAATCCAAATGAAGAAACAAGAATAAGATATCAAATTAGAGATAAAAATGATGATAGTAAAAAAATATTATATTCAAATTATATAACTTATGAAAAGATTGAAGTAGACGCAGATAAAAACCCGATTAAATCTTCTATAAGTGGTGTTTATGAACCTAAACAAAATTACTTATTAAAAAAAGAAGATAATATTGTAAGCACTACATATAAAAATACAAATGATAAGAATGAAAATAATTATATAAAAAATTTACATGAATTTCTCATGGATATGAGAGATTATTGTCCTGACCAGAATAATAGAGAAATTTCTCCAGAAGCAGTTCCAGAAATAGAAACCTGTCCACCAGCACCAAATTCTTCAAAAAATTTATTTGTAACTCAAGATATAAATAATTTAATACCTAGAAACCAAATGACTCCAATAGTTTCTTTACAAGATTTAAATTGTGAGGTAGAAATAGGTGAAGGAGGTGAATGCCCTGCAAGTAGCAATAATACTAACAATAAGAGAGAAATGATATTTAATCCAGATTGTGTTCAAAGTTCTATTAAATTGTTTATGTTTCCAGGAGAGTATGCAATAGATTTTATATTTGACCAAGAATTTTCTCAAGACACAGAATTTAAATTTTGTTTTGAAATGAAATATAATTTAAAAAACAGGTCTGAGTATGTTGTTGTTGAAAATCATAATCAAAAGGTAAATTATATTGAAGGTGTTGTAGAATCTACAAGTGTTAAAGAATCTGGAAACTATATTAGAAATTCAAATGAAAAAATAGAATTAAATAATTTAATTATTGAATATAAGGAAAAATTAGAAGAAACCCAAATTGAAGAAATAAAATGTGATGCAAATTCACCAGACTCGGATACTTGTGAATTTTTTAAAATTCAATTATTTGTAATTTTAGAAAAGTATTTAAGAAGTTTTAACAAAGAAAAAAATATTAGTTTAACAGGTGAAGAAAATAATTCAAAGTTAAAAAAAAGTCTTAGATATTTAAGTTCATTGCTCATTCCAATAGGACAAATACTTTACCAACCTGCTTTCACTGAAAGACCAGAACAACTCAATTTAGAAAATAATCAATTATTTAATGATTTAAGTGCTAGATTAATCACTGCTGTGGAAGAAGATAACTATCAAGATATAGAGAATATAAGACAAAATATTAGAAATGAAGTAGATAGAGTAAATTCAACCATGCCTAAAATAAGAATATCTAATAGAAGAAAACCAAAAATTACTTCAAATATAAATAATTTAGATGATAATATAGAATATGCTAATGAAATAGAAACAAATGTTTCCAATTTTTATGAAGAATTTAGTGCGTCTCCCCCACCAGGTATTTCTACAGAAGAACAGGGTTATTTTCAAACTTATAAAAAGTATTTCTTACAGTTAATAAAAAGTAATTTTGATAATAACGGAGATGAATTAGAATTAGATAATAGAATTAGTAGTACATTAAATAATCCTGAAAATTTAATACAAACTACTCCAGTGGATATAGATAGTTTAAAAATGTTTTATCAATATATAAATGATAATAAGGTTATGGATACACCAATAAGACAAAGAACCCCTTCCTCTTCTAGTGATAATTCAAATAATCTTTCATATTCAATATTAAGTTTAATAGATAATTATTTTTATATTATTCTAAGAAATTTTAATGTTAGACTTACTAGCAATACAAATAATTTCCCATCAATTAGTAATGAATTAATTAGGAGAATGGAAACAACACTCGGTAATGATAATTCTGTACCAGCTCCAATACACACTTCCGATAGAAACATATTATTTAAAACTATTAATGTTGAGATTGAGAAGAAGGAAGATAATTATGATATAATACCAGGTACAACAATATCATTTGATTCACCTGCATTTACTAGAAGGGAAGAAGAGGAAGAAGTTGATTCATATACAGTTACTGTAAGAAAAACTTTAAACTCTTTAAAAAATAATGTCAATAATATTATAAAAACTAAGGTATATAATTCAGGTGATATGTCTTTAGAATTAGAAAACTCACTGAAAAGTATTTATGAAAAATCAAATAATGATTTAAATGTATATGAAAGTACAATTTATTCAAATATAATTTCATTTATTAATGGTCTAATATCTAAAATATCAACAGGTAGAGTTGATTATATTCAAAATATGTTAGGATTAGACGTAAATACCTATATATACGATACTAATACACCAGTTGAAAGTAAAATAAACGAGATATTACCTGAAACATTTTCTAATTATAAAGTAGAGGAAGAAATGGACACAAGAACTAATACAAATAATACAACTAATGCAAATAATACAATAAATAAACCCGATACAATAGAAACTTTTAGTAATTGGCATGGTAATAAATCTCTTCATAAACATACAAGTCGAGGTACTATAGATTATGAACTCTCGCTAAATTTAAATACTCAAAGTGGTAGAGATTTAATTCAGGATCAAAGTTTAATATCGGAATCTTCTAAAAGTCAATTAACTAATTCCTATAAAAATATGGAACAAACATTATTAAATGCTTCAAATAAAGTGGATGAATTTATTCAACTAATAGATCAAAAGAATCAAACATTTGATTATGATAAATTAAATAGTGACAAAGAAAATATAAAAAATATAATATTAGAAAGAAGAAGAAAAAATAAAGAAGAAAACTATATAAAGAAAGAGGCAGACCAAAAATTAAAACGAGAAAGTTTAGAATTAAAACTTAAAGAATTAGAAAATATCCAAGGTAAAAAGTATTTAGGTGAACAAAATGATTACAATTCTATAAAATCATATGATAATCAAGAGATAATTAGTGTTAATAATCTCAAAGATGATGTATATAATGTTTTGGTTAATGGTAAATGTTTAGAATATTCTAAAAATAAGCGAGGAGAAGTTATACAAATAAATAAATGCACTCCAAGTAATAAGAAACAGCAGTTTAGAATTAATTCTATTAAGAATTACGAGGATTATAATAGTAAAATGACAACCGTAGAAGTGGAAAATCAAGCAACAAAATATGATCCCATTAAATACCCTTTTTATTTATTAAATCCAGTTCAATATTCAAGTCAATGTTTAAGTTTAGATGGAAATAATGTTGGGGTTACAGAATGCTATAAAACTAAACAACAAAGGTGGGAAGGACTTAAAAGTGTTAAAGATTGTAAATAATTGTAACTAATTGTAAATAATTGTAACTAATTATTAAAATATAAAGATTCTTTGTTAATTCTTGAACTTGATTATAAGTTTTTATTTTTTTCTTATTATATTATAATTATGAAATCTTTTAAAACTATAATAATATTTATTTTTATAATATTATTATTTCTCTTAATAAAATCTAAAATTAAATATGAGTTTTTCCAAAATCAAATACCACAAGAACCAGCTGACCGCACTATATCTGGTAAAAGTTGTATAGCATGGAAGGATGCAATAAATTTTCAAGAATATGGAGAATCTAGAAAATGTAAAAACCCAGAACAAGATATAGGTGGTTCATGGTGTTATACAGATATTGATGGTAATTATGAATATTGTGATATAACAGATAAATTTGGTTCAGCGTGTAGAAAATATAGTATTTTAAGTGGTTGTTTTGAACCTGATTTTAATAATAAATCTCCATTTGATGATAATCCATATGTTGGTGGTTTAAAATTGGTTGTTAATAATAATTTAGAACAACCATTTAATTCCAGAGAACCACACTTAGAAATAAAGCAAATATTGGATAGTAATAATAAAATATGGGCACTTGAGAAAGGGAGAAGAATTATTAAAGTTAATAATAAATTTCCTTTAACAGAAGTTAATTGGGAAAGTATGATAAAAGATTCTCATCATAGATATGAAGTTAATGAAGACTCATCATTTATATCAACATATGGTGTTTATAGAGGAAATTATCCAAAATTAACAAGTGAGGAATGCTTTATTGTAATGAAAGATACCACTCAACCAATAGAAAACCCTCAATCATATATTATAAAGTATCCAAATGAAGGTGCCAGTTCCAGTGTATTTTTAAGTGCTAATTCACCAGGTAATAGTAGTAATAATAACTTTGAACTTAATCTTAAAACAAGAAGAAATAATATAAATCTAAATTCAACCGATATAAAAGGTAAGTTTTATATTGAGGAAAATAGAAGTGATATGACAGACATAAAAAAAAATTTTATTACAATTCAAAGAGATAGAATTCATGACGGATTTTATTGGGGTAATTTGGTATTAGGTGAACCCAATGGTAGGACATATGATTTAGAAATAGTAGGTAATACACTTCCAACTAAATTTAATGATACTTTATTCTCTGAATATGAAAAGGAATTAAAAAGTAATAATAAAAAATCATATGTTCCATATTTTTATGGAGATAAAAATAGATTTTTCCATAAAGATTTTATGATACAAATGAGCAAGGAATTATATAAAATAAATGATTTAGTGGAAAATAAAAAATATTATGAGTTAAAATTAAACCTATATAATATTAGTAATCCAGGAAGTAACTTTCTAAAGGAAGAAGAGAAAAAATTTTACTCCGACGTGAGAGATTATATTAGATATAGAAGTTTATTAAATGATGATTACAGAATAAATACAAATTTAGATAATAATTTAGGTTTATTAAATCAAAATAGTAATTTTGTTGATATAAATCAAATTAATAAGATAGGTTATAATAAATTAAAAAATACTAATTTTTTATATGTTTATAATTGCATATTAAAAAATTTAAGTATTGAACAAGGTCAAACAATTTTAGGTAATCTTAAAACTAAAATGGAAGACTCAGTAAGTGCAAATGAGACTAATATAACCAATATAAATCAACTAAAATCTGAATTTGAGAGAGTTCTAGATATATTAGATAATTTAATTAGAACAAGAACAGATGACAATTCGGATGATTTACGACTTAAATTTCAAGAATTATATAATATATTAAATGATAATACAAATAATATAATTAGTAGAGATTCCAATATATTTCCATCAAGTTCAAATCCGGATAATTTTCAAGATTTTTTCACAAAACTTTTAGAAAATTTTGAAAATGCAACTATTTTTAGTTATGGTGGTGAAAATTATAAAATTAATACACCTAATTATTTTAATGTTTTAAGAAGTGACTTAATCGAAGCAGAAGTTAATAATTCTACAATAAGACAAATATCAAGATTTAGTGAATTTCTTCAATCTATATCACAAGAAGTTCAGTTTATTGAAGAAATATTTCCAAATGGTAATTTTTCTACAGACCTTAATAGTTTAGCACCATCAGTATCAAATATAGATTTTCCTAACGCAATATATGATGGTAATATATTAAATGATATACCACCCTATCAAAATATAGATATAGATGGAAACACACCTGTTCCTAGTTACTCTTTAGATGAAAATGAAGTCACTCTTTTCTATAATCATATAGAAAGAATTTATGAAGCACTTGTAAATTTTATAGGAATTTTTAGTATAATTGAAGATGGTATTAATATTATAAATACTAAACTAAACAGAATTATTAGTATACATATTACTCCTAAATTATTAGGAAATCAACTTTCAATTGATTTCAATCAATTATTAAGAAATAAAACAGATTTTAATTCATTTATGATAAAATATATAGAGAAATTAAGAACTAAAAATATTACTTCTACATCTATAGATTCAATTGAAATGCCCAAACTAAATAGAAAATTTATTGAGAATTGTGATTTACTTCTTCTTTTGGAAAATTTTAATGATTTCGCAAATATAGATTTAAGTAATCAAGATAAACCGGCATTTGAAAAAAGTGATGAAGAAATATTAGAAATCGGTTATAAGATTTTTGAAATATATAATGAAATGGTTGATATAAATATGGATTTAGGGATTCAATTAGGAGTAGTAGACTTCAATGTTACAAAAGAACATATTTATATTGATTACCTTTATCCAGATAGCACAGTTATACAAAATCCACCTTCCAAAATAGGCGATTCTAATAATGATATTTTCAATTGGTTTGGAGTAAAAAATTATAAATTAAGAAAAATAAGATTCAATAAACAAATTGATACAGGAGCAGATAATCTAATTGATATTATTAATAATATAGACTCATTTAAAGATATTTCTTATCAAACCCCTGATTATCCATTAGGTTTTTCACCATCTAGTCCAGGTCAAAATCAGGCATTATATGATTTAAAGATAATTGAGGAAGATTTCTTAGATTTAAATGATAATAATTCAACCGATATATTAAGTACAATAGAATATATTAATACTGAAGATTATGAAATTACCTTTCCAGAAGACGATTTTGATAGATATTATATGATAAAAAAATTATTCAATATTAAAATTTCACAGATTTTTAAGAAAAAATTAGATTTAAAGAAAAAATTTATTGGTTCAAAAGTATTTGTTTCTAATCCAGATGATTTTTATCTTGCTTATAGCAATAATCAATTATTAAATACTAATTTAAATATTAAACCTTTTTCAGAGGCGATTGAAGATTTAATGGAAGAAGAAAATATTACAAATGAAAAATTAAAAAATGTAGTAGAGGATTTCACAAGAACTAAAGTAGCAAAATTGATAAAAGGATTTTCAAACGATATAGAAAAAACCTATATAAATAACTTTTATAATATATATATTGATGCAGAAAAAAAGAAAGCAAAAGAATTTGTAGATATATCTAAATTTTATGATATTAGTCCAGGAAGTATATCTGGAACAGCAAATATATATGGACTTCTTGATTATGATAATTTTGTTTTGAATGGAGAAGATATTACTATTGATAATAATATGGAAGATAGAATTGTTAAACCAAGAAAGAAAGTTTTCTTTCAAATGTATTTTAGAGCACAAAATAACAAAGCAGGTCCTTTAGACTTATATGATAGAACTTTTCAGGAATCAACTATAGTTCCAGAAATTAAATATACAAATAATAAAGGATTATTGACATGGTTTATGGAAAATACATTACAAAAAAAAAATCCAAAAGGTAAATTTAAAAATAAAGAAGAATGGGAAGATATTTATAAAACAATAAAATCAGAAGGTTTTTATAATATAAATCCAAACGGTCAACAAATGGTTAGAGATAAATTAAAACCTATTACTAATAATTTAAAAACTTTATTTATTAGTCTTCAAAATAATCCAGACACAGAACAATTAAGAGGAGAAGTAAAGACAGGGTTAAAAGAAATTTTAACTAAATTCAAATTTAATGAGAAATGTGATGCTTATGATGCTAATTTCCCAAATATTAAATTATGGAAACCAGAAAAAAAAAAATATGATAATAATTCATTTTTAGAAATAGATTTTAGAAAAGATTTAATTAATGGTCTTCAACAAGTTCCAATCGAAAATATAAAAGACAAAGTAGTATCATTAGAAATTGATACAGAAAAACAAAAAATTGTAGAAGATAATTATAGTGAGTCTAAAATTCAAGATTTTAGAGACCCTGATAATGTTTTTAAGTACAGTTATCATTACCTAAAATTATATAGTAGAGATGATTTAACAACAGAATATAGTATTTGCTCGGATGATGTAGTTTTAAATAAATTTAATTGGATTTATAAATCAATTAAAAATTTTGATGAATATAAGAAACTTGTTGAAGGAGTTGGAGTTAAAGAGAAAAGTTTAGAACAATTAAGAATTAGAGGTTTATTTAATATTGAAAATATTTATAGAGACAATAATTATTATAATTATATTAAATCTTTATATATAAAAATATCAAATCCTATTGTAAAAAAAACTCTAGAAAAAATTATAAAAGAACAAAAAAATAATCTATTCAAAGGTGTAGGATATCCATTCATAGTTATTTATAAAACAGTTAATTATCAAGGTGTATCCTGTATGGAAGGAACCTCCCAAAATGAGCAAAAAATATTCTTAAGTTATGTCTTAAAATATGAACAAATAGTAAATAAAGATTATAATCTAGAAACAGTAAGAGAAAATAACTCTAAACCGGAATTGAAATCATATCCATTAATTACCGAGGAGTTTTTATCATATACAGGGTTTGGAAGTTTAATTAAATTTTCTTCATTTAAAGCAGGTGGTGCTTCAAATGTATCACCAAAACCTTTATGTAACTTTGCGGCAATGCCGGATATGGAATGTTTATCTGGTGATAGTTGTGAAGGAAAACAACTGGGATTAGTTAATTTAGATGGAACACCTAATTGTGCACTAGATAATCCAGAAGTTAAAACTGGTGATTCTATGAGTATTATGGTTCCAGGAAATATATTAAGAAATTCTTGTAGTATTTATAAGATTAAGGGAAATAAAAGAGTAAATTATACACTTGCTAAACTTTTTAAATATAATAATTCAGGTAGATATCAAGTAGAAAATCAATATTCATTAAAATATGGAGATAAATATTTTTATATTGAAGGAAATGATGTTAAATTTGGAGAATTAGATTTTGGAAATGGTGAAGTTGATAAGTTTGCATTTAATCTTGAATTTGAGCAAGACGAATATGGAATATATATTATACTAAGTCCAGAAGTTAAGAAAGAAAAATATTTGACTAGAACAATTAATATATTTAATAACCAGTTTGAAAAATGGGTTCTTGATGATAAATATTATGATCCAAAAGCAAAAGACGAAGCACAATTAAATAGAAATAAATTACCACAAAATATTAGTTTAGATGAAAGTAATGAATTAAATTACAATGAACAAGATTTAAAATATTTCGCACAAAAATTTAATATTCCAGATAGTTTATCAATAAAAATAATTGAAGACAATCCAAAAATTAAAACAGTTAAAGAATTAAAAGAAAAAATAAAAGATAAAAATATTAATGCTGCTTTACTTAGAAAATCTAGTCCTTCGCTAGTTCAGGGGGAAAATGATAATAATGTTTTAGCGAATTTATCCCCGAAAGAAGAAGAAGAAAGATTAGAAACAATAAATAATGATATTAAGAGATTTTTAAATAGATTAGATAAAGTTCCACAAAGTTATTATGAAGAAATACCCGATTCAGATAATCTTTTAAATTTCATCAAAAATACAACCAATACAATAGTAAAAGCACGGGAATTTAATATTAAAAGAATTAGAGACTTGAATTGGATGATTGACAGTCAATTACAGGCTAATCAAGAAGGTGAAATGGAAAATACAGAAAATAATCAAGAAATAATATCTGCCCCTAGTTTAAGTATGCCAACAAGAAGAGGTGATTTAGTACCAGATGAAACCTATTTTGCTGAATCCGTTAGAGATGTTTTAAGGTCCGGTTCTTTACCAGAATACGAAGCAAAACAGTGTAGAACATTAGAAGGATTTCAAAATAGAGAACCATCAATATCAACAAATCCTGAACAAGACCATATTAGTGGTAAATATAAAAAACATATAAAGGAAGAGATTGAATCGAGAAAAAGAAATATTAATGAGGTAAATGATAATTTACATGATACATTACAAAAAGTTAAAACATTATACTCAAGTTTAAACCTTGATGGTGATAATAAAAGAGTATTATTAAGTCAGAAAATTGCAAATAAAGATAAATTAGATAAGGACGTTTTATTTATCAAAGAAATGGAACAACAAGATAGAGTTAATAATATTGTTGATAAATTATCACAAGTTGAAAGAATTAGATATGAAATGGATGAAGATGATTTTAGAACTCATAAAGAACCAGACGATGAACAAAACGTAAGTGTAATATCGAGAGAGGACAGAAGTTTTGTTAACATGTATAGAATAGAACCAGAATTAACTTCTAGTAATCCAGACCATTTACTTTTTATTAATGGTGGGTGTTTAGATTATGAACCAGAAAAGAAAGATATTAAAGTTAATCATTGTATGGCAAGTGAAGATAATCAACAATTTAAAATATTTAGAGTTGAAGACACAAATGATTTAAATCAATATAGTATTTCAGATGATAGAAATCTAGGTGTCCAAGCACCTTTTAATGTTGTTAAATCAAAAGATGGAAAATGTCTTCATAAGGAAAATGGTGAAGTAAGTTTAAGAAATTGCAAAAATACAAAAGAACAATACTGGGATTATTCAAAAATTACAGGTCCATGTAATTGAAATATTCATCTAATTTATTCAATATTAATGCTATATAATTCAATATTAATGCTATATAATTCAATATTCATTCAATAATTATTTATCTTTTTATACTAATTTATAAACTTTAATAATCACTATGATATAATTAAAATTATATTTTCTAATTATATTATAATTAAATTAAATGAAATATAACATTATTTTAACTTTTTTTCTAATAGGAATAATATTTATAATTTTATTTTACGAACGAAAAAAAAAGATAAAGTACATAGAACATTTCCAGCAATGTCCAGTCATAGATGAATCTATATTTTGCATTGATAAAGAAGAAGATAATTTACATAAATTTAGGAAAAATATGGATGATAATTACAATAAAATAGTTCCTTCTCAAGAGAGATATAATAGTATAAATCAATCTTTTAATTATAAAGAAATAGACACAACAAAAAATAATATTAAACAAAATATTATGTATGATAGAAATTATCTTAAAAATTATTTTGATACATATTTTAAAAAATCCATACAAATAAATGACGAAGATGGAAATCAAAAGGTTAAATTTAAATATAGTAATATACAACTAATTAATCCTCTATCTCAAGAAAAAATGAGTAATAAACTCAATAAATCTTTAATATCACCTGGTGGTATTGTATTTGACGAAGATAATGATGATATTATAGTTTTTGATATATTCAGAATTAGAAGATTTCAATTTAGAGATTTAAGAGTTAGAGATAAGGTAATACAAAATGACTTAAAATTTTATTTTCCTGTATTAGATTCATACCCAAAAGAAGTTTTAAGTAGTGTTGAAAGAGACAGAAGACTACTAATTGATTTATTATTCAATTATACCCAAACAGAAACAAACCAGATTAAATTTAAAGTAGAGCATGAAGGAACAGATTCAAATAGTGATAGCAATATTTTAAATTATGAAAAAACAATAGAAGATATAGAAGATAAGTTTTATGAAACTGTAATATATGATGAAACACTTCAAACTGAATTAAAATTAACTATGGTTAAGGAATTTCCAGAATCAGGTGTGAATTTTGTTTATATGGAAGGGGATGAAGAAATTAAAAAAATAGAATTTAATAGAGAATCATTTTTAAAACTGCTTGATAAATTATATAAAAACTTAATTAATTACAAAAATATTGAAAAATGCTATGAAGATGTAACAAGAAATAAAGAAGATTTAAATGAAGAAAAAAGACCTAAATGTAATCTTGAATATCAACGAGAACTACCACCTCATTACCTCGGAATTAGAAATGGACAGAAATTATATGGTGTTGAAGATTTACATTATGATTCTTCAGATAAAACAGGATTTCATGCTAATTATTTGGATAATAGAATGAGTCCATTTAATAATTCATGGAATAATTCTAAGTTTGATGGTATATTCTCACCCATGATTACAAATAGAGATAATATGGTTAAAGTAAATACTAAAACATTTATTAATTATAATGACTTTAACGATAAACGAAATAAAAATGCTTTGAGTATAGGTGAGAATATAGGTATTCATCAAAATAATGTGGATAATGAAGCATATAAAGATGAATTATATAATACTACAAAAAAATATGTTTACGCTAGAAAAGGTAATAATAGAAAAATAGAGGAATTAAGTGAGTCGAATAAAAGAATGTTTTTAGAAAGTTTTACAAATTATGATGGTTCAAATCCTAAAAATGCTCAGGTAAAAAAATTTCTGGGTGGTCAAAATGGTGGTCCTAAAATTTCACATGGATATCCAAGTATAGGTTTAAATAATGAAGGTTCTGGTGGTGAAAGTCTTGGTTATTATATATTACCTGACGAAATAGAATCTTCTGGAATTGGAATGTCTTTATTAAAATTAAAAATAAATAGAAACTTAAAAAAAATATTATTTGTTCCGGATAGTAATAATAATAGAATACAAGTATTTGATTGTGGTAAAAGTGATTTTGTTTATTATGGACAATTTGGTAATTTACCATTAACTACATATAGGTCTCTTCCTACAGAAGGAGATACTAGAGATAGATATGAAAGTATTTTTAATACAGAGAAGGATGGAAATAATAAATTAAGATATTCTAATGTTAAATGTAAAAGTCCATGTGATTTTGTAGGTTCAGATTATGTAGGGGATAAATCAACAGATATGTTTGGAAATAAATGTCTTAACTGGGAAATAGAGGAAGGTTCAACTTTTAAACACAATATTAATTTTGAAGTAGAAGACAATAGTCAAGAAGCGGATTCTGAAAAAGTTAGAAGAAGAGTAAGTGATTTAGAATATGGTGAGAAAAATAATTGTATTAATATATCGGATGATCCCAAACTTAAAAATCCATTTTGTATAATTAAAAAAGAAGGTGAAGCACATACATTATCAAGATGTTTTGACCCAGTCCCAAAAAATAATGATAAGCAATTTAATGAAGTAATAAATCAAAGTACATGTGAAGAATGGCAGAAATTTAAATTTAATATGGAAGGTCCAATAGAATTAGATAACTGTTATGAAGAAAATAATAAAGTATTTGGTAGGGAAGTTTCTGAAATGGAAAATAAATGTATTCCATTTGATTGTAATAGTAAATATTCATTAAGAAGGGCAAATATTCATCACCGACAAAAGGCAAGATCAAGTCAGGAACCTGGTTTTAATAGCACTAATAATCATGGAAGATTCTACGGACATTTTTATGATTTAGTTGATGAATATTATAGAATTGTAAGAACTATTATAAAAGTCAAAGAAGGAAATGCAGATGTAGATATGGGAGAATTATCTAGTCCTCATTTTCTTGGTGAAAATAGAGATGCTTGTTTAGGTAAAAATAAAGATAATTGGGATGCGGAGAATGCTACATATGATAATTGTTTAAAAATCAATAAAGACGCTTCAGGAATTAAAAATTGTTCTTTAGCATATAGAAAGTATATTATAAAACAAATAAATATAACAAATCAAGGACAAAAATTCGGTCAATTATTTAATCCTAAGTCAACTGCATACGATAAAGAAGATAATAAATTATATGTAGTTGATACAAATCATCATTGTATTCAATGCTTCGATATTAAAGGAGAAAAAGCAACTTCTTCTGGTAATCTTATTGATTTATCTTCTGCTGATGAATTATTAAATGATAAAGAAACATATTATTATGATTTTAGATTTAACGATAAAAGTGGAGAAATATATAACAAGAGCGAGGTTTATTCACTTGGATTAAGACAAAAATTAATATATGAACCTAATTTTATTGATAAACTTAGTGTTAATCAAGAAATAAATAGAGCAGGTTCAAAAATTAATATTAATTGGGCTAGGATGTATGGAGATACTATTGAAGAAATGCCTATTATGAGATTATTTAGATGGATTAGTGGTATTTCAAAATTCGGAAATTATGTATTCAAAGAATTTAAAGAATTAAAGTATTCTCCAAAACCAAAAGAAAATATGTATAAGAAGATAAAAGAAAATAAAGATTATTATTTTGCCACTGATTTATCTGGTGATAAAGATATTGGTGGTGTTGGTGAGTTTTCATATCCTACTGATATAGCAATATCAGATTATACTTGCTTAAATAATAAACAAATAATGTTTATTACAGATAGTGGTAATAACAGAGTAAGTTTATTCAAAAAATACCAAATTGAAGGTAAACCTCGTTTCAGATTTTTTAGATTTTTAGGAGATGAAGAAGATAATGAAGCAAATAGAATATTTGTAAATCCAATTTCAGTGTGTGTAAGTAATGTAAGTGGTTGTGTATTTGTATTAGAAACTAATCTATATGATAATATTAAAAATTATAGTAGCAATAGTGATAAAGGTCAAAATATTAAGGTTTTCTATCCATATATTAAGAAAGGTAATTATTACTTTTCTCATAATATCAACCTTTCTTCTCTTGATATGAATAATATTGAAGGAAAAAAAATAAATAAAACCCATAGAATTACTAAGATAAGAATTGATGATCGTGGTATTTTAGCACTAACAGATATTAATAATAATTTAGTTCATTTATTAAGAGAATCTGTGGACGATTCTATGGTAATTCAAGAAGTAAATGATAGTGGAATAAACAAATTATCTTTCAAAGTAAGTTATGATCCATATAAAGACCTTAAAAATAAACCACTAAAAGATTTTGTTAAAGATAAAAGACTATTAAATTTTGATAGATTTAGATTTATAATGGTTAGACAAAGA
>ENA-UOXV01004198-UOXV01004198.1-marine-metagenome-genome-assembly--contig:-NODE-4198-length-16711-cov-5.408441_pt1 | contig 16711 bp, 14 predicted proteins | sample MGYA00238165_ERZ766961 | MGnify/ENA primary metagenome ERZ766961 (study PRJEB28924, sample SAMN03173240) | marine metagenome | biome: Marine; feature: Water; material: Subsurface seawater | place: North... | reverse complement strand
ACTTGATTAAATAGTCCTCATCGGCAAATTCAACACCAAACATGATTAAGTTACATCCGGCCTTTTTCATTAAATCGATTTCAGATTTTCCCAATACATCAACTCGTGAGAAACACATCCAAGAAATACCATAATCATGCTCTATCATCCAATTAAGCACTTCTTTGGTGACCGATTTGGTTTGAAAAAAAGTTTGGTCAGAAAAATATATGTATTGGTAGCCTAATTTTTTCAGTGTTATTAATTCCTCGATAATGCTTTTAGCCGAACGGCTCATAAAGGGCAACGTTGACATTATGCAAAAACTACAAGGATAGGGACAGGCATAGTTTGTTAAAATAGTAGCAATGGGTTGTGCGTTCGCAAACGGCATTCGATACTTCCTTAATGGAAAAAGCTTGTGTTTAGGTGTTTTAAGTTCCAAAACAGAATTTCGTTTTTCCTCCTTCTTTAAAAAAGAATCCCCATTCCGATATACAATTCCTTTAGCACTCTCTAAGTTATTTTCAATCCAACTTTTTGCCCCGTCATTAAAGAAGTTATAAATCACAACATCCATCCATTTCCAACTACGAAACAAATTCTCATAATCTTCAAGTACAGCATCGCCACTTACCAAAATTTTAACAGAAGGAATTTTGTTCTTTACCTCTTCGTAAAAGGGAACATCAAAATCCAATGAAACTGAACCAATTAGCCCGATTATGTAGTCTGGCGAATAACTCTCGATTAACCCAAGCGCTTTACTCTTGCTATTCTTATCTACAATACAATCTAAGACTTTCAATTCATATTTATCCTCATCGAAAAAGCTAGTCTGTATTAATAAATCAACTGGCTGAGGCAGATAATATGCCTTGGATACTTTAGAGCAATAATAATCTCTAATAAATATCTTGTCTCCTGGAGGGTTTAAGAATAATATTTTAGGATTCTTGGACATTAATTAGCCAATATTTTCGTCCCTAATTCGGTAATAAGAACTTTGGCTCTGGTTTTAAGCCTAGGACGCCGTTCGAGCTTTTCCCTCTTCAATTGAACCCTATTGTGTATATATCGAATTGCCAAATCATAAAATCGGTCAGAATAAGGTCGCTCAAAATCAATTTCTCTATCTGTAGACGTTTTCCAATCAGGCTTTATTGTGATTTTATCTTCGATTTCTTCATACAACTTCGTACCTTTTATTGGGTAACTCTTAGTAATTGTAAAATAGTCTGGCAGAGAATCTTCTAAATATTTAGCAGTAGTCCGAATGTCTTCCAAAGTTTCGCCCGGGTAACCTACCATAATAAAAGTTCCCGTTTGAATTCCAGCCTTTTTAGTTTGAATGAGCATGTCTTTCACTTTATTGATGTCAACACGACGATCCATTGCATCAATTATTTTTTGTGAACCACTTTCGGCGCCAATCCAGACTCTGAAACAACCTGAGTCTTTCAACCATTGAATGACTTTATCGTTCATTCGCTCTGCACGCGTAATACACTCATATTTAATCTTTAAGCCAGATTCTTTAATCTCATTATGAAATTCCTCTAACCACTTATGGCTCACCGTGAACACGTCATCAACAAACCAGAATGTATCTGGGTTATACTGTTCTTTTAGCACTTTTAATTCTTCAACAACATCTTTTGCTGGCCTACGTCGATAGCTCTGTCCGTAAACAGCTGTACTACACCATTTACATGTATATGGACAGCCTCGTTGCGTACTAATATTCAAAGCACTTTCACCATGATGTGTTTTCCATGTCCTTAAGTACTTTTCAATTGGATATGCCGATCGATTAGGTAAAGGAAGATCTTGTAAATCTTTTATTTTCACTCTTGGAGCATTGACCATTAATTCTTCATTCTCAAGATAGGCAAGCCCACCAATTTCAGAAATTACAGATTTGGTTTTCAAAGCCACCATTAACTCATAAAAAGTCTCTTCCCCTTCTCCAACAACAAGAAAATCAGCACCTGAATCTAAATAATCCTTCTTATTGTATGTTAAATCCGGACCTCCCAAAACAATTCTAGTGTCTTTTAGAATCTCATTTGATCTTATAAATTGAATTAATTCGATAACCTTAACCTTGGTCATAAGATTGGTATAAAATGCTACCACATCAGGTTTAGATTTATTCAAATGATTCTTAAATAATTGGGTTGATGAAAATGTGGTATCAAACACGTCATGCTCAACATTTTTCAATTTCAAATAGCCGGACACATATAATAAACCTAACGTTGGATATGGCTTCATGATAGCCTGTTCCTTCAGGTCTTCACTCAAAAAATAGCCATGAGTTAGAAGAATCTTCATCTCTTTTTTAGGTGAATTAAGTAATGATCAGAAATATTAGAAAAAATCGAATACGATCCAATCGTACGATCAAATCCATTCAAAAAATTCAATGCCTTTGAGTTTTTACCAAATAAATTATTAAGGTATGAAGGAGGCACAAAAGTTCCAATGGCTTTTGTCGAAATGTGTTTAAAGGAGCCATTGGCTAAGGCTTTTATATCGAATGGTGAATAATACCATGTAGGTACTTTTTCTCCATTTACATCGGCTACCACAGCCTCATTCGTATTCCTTCGCGAAGCTTTTTTCATATCTCCCTTTGCCAGAAAATATAATGATTCCCAGAAGCAAAATTTACCAAAAAAAACAAATATCAGTTCTCCATCAGGGTTGAGTAATTCATGGCAATTATTCATAACCCTTTTAAGGTCATGTTGATTAATACAATTAAGTCCCGCGAAATTGGAAAAAATTAGGTCAAACTTTTCTTCTGGTTGAAGTTGAATTCCTTTGGTTAAATCTATGTTTTGAAATCGAACCTTTTCAGATAGACTACTATCACTTATTTTTTCTTCTGCTAGGGTCAACATCTTATTTGAAACATCGGTAACCAACACCTTATGACCTTTTTGTGCAAGCCAAAGCGCATCTTCACCAGTTCCAGCATTTAATTCAAGAATGCTTATTTGAGTCTTGGACAACTTTTGATCTAAGTAACTCCAAACGGCGTTTCGTTGATGGATTCCTATTTGAGAATTAGTAAAGCTCTCATCATAATCTGAAGCAGCCACATCGAAACTGGGACTCATTTTTGAGCCTCCATATTATTTAGGGCAATCCTATCCAATTTAGTAGCAATAAAATAATAGGGAAGCAATGCAACCGTCTTTAAAGTCTTCATCTTAATACCTTGCTTCAACCGCAATCTTCTGTGAATATAACGTTGCAATTTTCTATAATAATCTTTTGGAAATGAGTTAGCAAACATCAAATCTAAATCATCACTATCTTCCCAATTGGTTTTGTTCCCCATTTCTGATTTTACCCTATCATAAAAAGGAGTTCCAGGCAAAGGATAAGAAACGGAAACGCCAATATTATCAGGCATTAATTCCGTTACCATATCTATGGTTTTTTGAATATCCTCTTTGGTTTCTTCAGGGTAACCAAATTGAAGAAAAAATGCAATTCTAATTCCTTTTGATTTTAAGTTTCGAGTGGCTTCATAAATCTGATTTACATCGGTGCCTTTGTCCATGGCATCCAACACCTTCTGAGAACCAGACTCAGCGCCAACCCATATTTCATAAGCCCCTGAAGAGGCTAAGGCATCTATCGTATTTTCCTTTAGTAATAAATCGACACGTGACTGAATGGTGTACTTTATTTTAAGTTTTCTATTTTTTAAAAGCTTATCGAATTCTTGAACCCATCCCGGTTTAAGCCCAAAAATATCGTCACACATCCAAAAGTGATCTGGACCAAAATTTGAAATCAGATAATCAATTTCATTTACGACATGTTCAGGGCTTCTTGAATTATACCTATTACCATAAATTGGTTTTGCACACCAATTACACTTGTAAGGACAACCTCTTGTTGTAGCTAAGTTCAATGAGAAATGACCGTTTCCTTCTAACCAAAATTTTCGGTAAGGTTCAATATCTACTAAATCCCACGCAGGCATTGGTAACTGGTCTAAATCCCTCAAGACACCTCTCTTACCAGTCGATATCGTTTTTTCTTCTTTTCTAAATGCAACACCAACAACTAAACTTAAATCTTGATTATTCTCCCAATGTTTTAATATTTCTGAAAGCGTTTCGTCAGCTTCTCCTAACATAACAGCATCAGCACCTTCATTTAGATACATTTCAAATTGATCAGTGGAGTCTGAACTCGAAACCAACACTCTTATTCCTTGCTCCTTAGCCAACGTAATCATCCGAAAGGCTGCATTTCGCATGTTGGTCAAGCACATCTTGGTGAGGTAATTAAAACCATCATCATAAAGGACCAAGACATCAGGTTGAAAAGAATCAAACTTTGGAATTATTAAGTCAGGGTCAGATATGAGATTGGTATCAAATAGATCTACTTCATATCCTTTTTCTCTGACAGTGGAAGCAGCTTGAATAGTTCCTAATGGTGGATAAGGTTGTTTCTTGACCCATTGCTTTTCATCCAATGGATAATAATACGAATGTGAAAAAAGAACCTTCATTACAAACTCAAATCTATTCCGTGTTTCTTTTCAAAATCATTAACCTTAACCTCAAACTCGGTTAAAACTTTTTTCTGAAAATTTTGAGGATGGTGCTTTGAAACATAGGAACGGCTTTTAAGTGCCAAATCAAAATCTTTAGGCTTAAAATCGCCAAATTTATCGTCCCATACTTTCAAAGTTAAATTCATTGTCATTTTATCCAGCCATTTGCCAACTGGAGTTTTTAATATGAGCTCCAAAAATTTTGAGAGTAAGTTCTTTTTTAATTTCCCCAAAAGAGATGGTCTAAATGGAGTTTCTGGATAAAAGTTCTTTACCCAATTGTTTTTATTATTGAATTCTTTATTTATTCCAGAATCACAAATTGGCATTAGGGTTATTAGTTCCGTTGCCGTAAATATGTTTTTCTCCTCAATTTCCATATGATCAGAATCCACAAAATAATTTAAGCAAAAGAGCTTTCTATTGTTTGCTAGAAAAACCTTTTTGAATAAAATTAAAAGTGTTCTACAAAGCCAAAGTCTACCAGGTTTTGTAACTATAAAAAAGTCTACATCTCCGTCTTCAGCAATAAAGCCTTTAGACATACTACCTGAAATATAAACCCCTTCAACAAAAGGAAATTGATAAATGAATTTTGCCCTCTTTATTGCACGCGGCATCATTTCATCATACATTTTACTTCCAGCAAGTCTTTTTATTAAGTTTTTATCACTTGCTTCAATTGAAAAATGGTTGTCCATTTTATTTAAAATTCCTTGACTCACCAAATCATCAAGCCCTTTTCGAACAACAGACCCATTATCAATTTCATCAATCCTCAATGGATGCTTAAATAATTGATAATACAGTATTTGTCTAATGGCCCGAATTTGCTCAACAGACAACTTCTCTAATGGTACATTTTCAATAATGGTATTCAATCTAAGGGTTTGTTTGTTAGAATGCGAAAATCATCCTATTAATAGAAACCACAAAATATATTGTGCTTTAAAAATATAACGCTAACAAAATGATGAGAGTTGGAGCTTTAAGCGAAAAACAAATAAGCAATAAAAATTGCAGAAATGATACCGACTACATCGGCAATTAATCCACAAACAACCGTATATCTTGTTCTTGTAACGTTTATGGCTCCATAATAAACGGCTAGAGTGTAGAAGGTTGTTTCAGTAGAACCTTGAAAAACTGCTGATAATTTAGCAGGAAAAGACTCAACTCCAAAAGTGGAAATAGTTTCTAACATAGCTCCTCTAGCGCCACTTCCACTGAGGGGCTTCATGAAGGCTGTGGGAAGTGCATCTACAAAATCCGTATTTAGCCCAACAAAAGCAACGACTGACCTAATTCCTTCTAACAATATGTCTAAAGCGCCACTGGCTCTAAAAACCCCAATGGCTACCAACATTGCAACTAAATAGGGGATTATTTTAATAGCCACATCAAATCCCTCTTTGGCTCCTTCAATAAATCGATCGTATACATTCTCTTTTTTTCGTATTGCCAAAGCAAAAAAGCCAATTATTATAGAAAACAAAATAGAGTTACCGACTAAAGAACTTACAACACCTACTTGATCTTGAGAAAGGTTTGTAAGCCAATAAATGAAACCAATAATGATTAAGGTTAATGAACCTAAGTAAGCCAAAATCGTTTTATCAAATAGGTTTATTTTTTGATAAATAGAAACTGAAATCAACCCTGCTAATGTCGCAAAATAAGTTGCCAAGAGAATAGGTAAAAAGATATCAGATGGATTAACAGCCTCTTTCGCTGCTAAAAGAGCCATAACAGATACGGGTACTATGGTAAGGCCGGAGGTATTCAAAACCAAAAACATGATTTGAGCATTTGAGGCTGTATCCGGTTTTGCGTTTACACTTTGTAGGTCTTTCATGGCTTTTAACCCAAGTGGTGTGGCAGCATTATCAAGCCCAAGCATATTTGCCGAAATATTCATGATCATACTTCCCATTGCAGGATGATCTTTTGGTAATTCTGGGAATAGTTTTCTAAAAAAGGGCGCTACTAAACGAGATAATATTTTAATAGCTCCTCCCGCCTCACCAACTTTCATAATACCCAACCACAAAGCCATAATGGCAATTAAGGGCACAATTATTTCAATACTACTTTGAGCTGAATTGAAGGTGGATTGTACAATGGCAGAAAACACATTGAGGTCTGCTTCTCCAAAATACCAGCCCCATTCAAGGAAAAAATCTCGAAATAAATAACCGACTATACGTAATACTGCAACTATAAATGCAATAATGAAAAAGCCCGCAAAAATGTAATTCAGTGCCAAACGATTGTGTTTTGTCAAAAGTATCGGATGCAACTGGGTAATTAAAAAAAGGAAATACTAATTATAAACAGTGGAGTTTGAACAGGAATTAAATTCCATATTCCTCGAAATACCCCAATCCTTGACGGATCATTTCGGCCTCTCCTGATGTGCAGTCTACAATTGATGATGGAATATTATTTCCATATCCTCCATCAATAACTATATCAACTTTGTTTTTAAAGTTTTCGTAAATCATTTCAGGGTCAGTTGTATATTCCAAAATATCATCTTCATCAACTACTGAAGTAGTCGTGATTGGTCGTCCCAATTGTCTAATTATTTCTCTAGGTATATTGTGATCTGGGATTCTCAATCCAATAGTCTTTTTCTTATTCTTAAATAACTTAGGCACCTCTCCAGTAGCATTCAAAATATAAGTGAATGGCCCTGGCAGGGTTTTCTTCATTAATTTAAAAATCGGAGTATCTACTTTGGCATAGGTAGCAAGTTGGCTCAAATCATAAACAACAATTGCCAATTTTGCATCTTTAGGTTTCATTCCTTTAATCGCTGCAACTCTTTCAACGGCCTTCGACTTGGTTACATCACAGCCTAAGCCATAAACTGTATCTGTAGGATAAATGATAACACCGCCATTTTCCAAACAACTGACAACGTGCTGAATTACATTTGGGTCAGGGTTTTCTGAATTTATTCTAACATACTCCGCCATACTTCGACTCCGCTCAGCAGGCTAAAGGTACGTTTTGAATAATTCAAATTCCGCAAAGCCTAACTTATTAAGGTTCAATTCTATTTAACAAATATCAAACATTCTTTGATACTTTTATCACAATGAAAGGATTTATGTACATCTTGGAATGTAGCGACGGGACTTATTATACCGGAAGCACCAAATATCTAGAATTGCGTGTTGAACAGCACCAAAATGGAGAAGGTGCAAAACACACTAAATCACGGCTTCCAGTAAAGTTGGTTTATTTCGAAAAGTTTGATAGAATTGATCATGCGTTTGATCGTGAAAAGCAAATACAAGGCTGGAGTAAAAAGAAAAAAGAAGCTCTAATTTTGGGTCAGTTCAAGAAGCTTTCTGATTTGTCCAAATGCAAAAACCAAAGTCACTTTAAAAATGATTCATCTAAAGCTGAACAGAATTTGAACACAACTAATAAGTAGGGTAATAATTAAACTTTACAAACAATTACTTCTGAGGACTGGGTGTTTGAGCCCAGCCGAAAACAAACCCCACTCCCTCAGTAAATAACAACCGAAATTGTTCAAAAACCAATGAAGTGGGGAAAAAATTCTTTAACAATTTATTCTTGTTCAGGACTTACTTTATCGCCTATGTGTGTCTCTAAAAAATGACTCATAGCCTCGTAAAATTCAAACCGATTCTCTTCATTGTGAAAACCGTGACCTTCATTTTCCTTAACTAAATACTCTACATCAATGCCTCTTGCTTTCAATGCATCAACAATTTGATTGCTTTCCTCAATATTAACTCGAGGATCTTTTGCTCCTTGTGCAACAAATAATGGAGCCTTTATTTTATCAGCATTGAGTGCAGGTGAGTAGGCCGTTAACATAGCGCTGTCGATTTCCATATGTCCTACCATTTCATACATCATTTCCAAATAGGGTTTCCAGTACTCAGGAAACCCTTCCATAAAAGTGAACAAGTTAGAAACACCTACATAATCAACTCCACATGCATATAAGTCTGGTGTGTAACACAAGCCTGCCAAGGTTGCGTAGCCGCCATAACTACCACCATAAATGGCAATTCTATTTTTATCGGCAATTCCTTCCTCAATCAACCAATTAGCGCCATCGGTAACATCATTTTGCATGTTCTGCCCCCATTGCTTGAATGACGCTTGCCAAAATTCTCTTCCAAACCCTGTAGATCCGCGAAAATTCATTTGCAAAACAGCAAAACCTCTATTAGCCAAAAATTGCACTTCTGGATTAAAGCCCCAATTATCCCTTGCCCAAGGTCCACCATGCACATTAACTACAACTGGTAAATTTTCAGCTACCTTTCCTTTTGGTAAAGTCAAATAGCCATTAATGGTTAGTCCATCACGAGACTTGTATTGAATGGGCTTCATTTCGCACATCTCGTCTTCCAAAATCCATGGAGCAACATCTTCAATTTTGGTTAGTTCGTCCTTAGTAATGTCATAAAAATAGTAAGAGCCCAGAGATTTGTCAGAATAAGTTCTTACTATTAATTTGTCTTCTGCTTCATTAGAACCACTAATTCCAATTTCATACCCTTCTAGTTTTGACTCCAATTTTCCAAACCAAGTTTTGGTATGCTCATCTAAAAAAGCTCTGTGGCTTTTATCAGTTGTATAAGAAATAGAAGTCAACACCTTTCTTTTCTTCGAATAGTTCAGTCCTGAAACATCTACCTCGGGGTGAGAGAATAATTCTTCAATTTCCTTAGCAGAATCGAGTTCAAATAGAACTATGGCAGATTTGTCTCGCCCGATATTAGAACTCGCGTATAGATTTTTATTATCAAACGTGAAGAACAAGGGGCTCACAGATTCTTTAAAGTTGGTTGTCATTAATACACTCCATTCAGCGTTTTCCGTTTTTCGATACAACAAGGAAGTATTTATTCCATCGGTTGTTGTTGCCACCCTAATTTTCCCTTCATGATCGGTTACCCAATCTTGAATATTTCCAGGGTTTTCCGCTGCCATTTCCAAATCACCAGTGACAATATTTAAGCGATATGGATCAAATATTTGTTTGTTACGTTTGTTTAAAGCAACCAAAATATGATCATCTAAGCCATCTAACTTATCTAGTAACTGTGTGTTTGTGGAATCAAATTGAGTAAGTGGTAGCAAGTTAGAGCCGTCGATATTTACACCGAATAAAACGTAATTTTCATCTCCTCCATCATCTTTTAAAAATAGAATTCGGCTGTCGTTTGCCCACATATAGCCGGCAATGTCCCTATCGGTTATTTCGGTAATTCTTTTTCCCTCAGCTTCTCCAATTTTTTGAATAAACACATTCATCCTGTTTTCAAAAGGAGCCATGTAAGAATAATGTTCACCATTAGGCGAAATTTGGTAACTGCTTTTTTCTGGATTTCTAAAAAAATCTTTTAAATCGTATTGTTGCACTTGTACGTTATTATTTGTTGTTTGATTAGCATCACTTCCAGAGCAGGATATAAAACCCAATCCTAAAAGGACACCAACAAATTTTAAAATATTATTGACGTTCATTTGTGATTTTAAGAAAGCCAAAATTACCCAATCACAAAGCCGAATTAAACTCTTTTGACTTTAATTGTTAGTTCATTATAACCAACTAATAAAACAAATTAATTCACTACAAAAGATCGTTTGCTAAGTTAGCCAGTTCACTTCTTTCTCCTTTTTCCAATGTAATATGAGCAAACAGTTCAGAACCTTTTACTCTATCAATTAAATAAGTAAGACCATTAGATTGAGCATCCAAGTATGGTGAATCAATTTGATGAATATCACCGGTGAAAATAATTTTCGTATGATCTCCCGCCCTAGTAATTATCGTTTTTATTTCATGTGGTGTAAGGTTTTGTGCTTCATCAACAATAAAGAAAACATTTGACAAACTCCTGCCTCTGATGTACGCCAAAGGAGTAACCAGTAATTTTTCCTTATTCACCATATCCTCAATCCTTTTGTAGGCCTTTTCTGTTTCCTTGAATTGATTTTTAATGTATTTCAAATTATCCCACAACGGTTCCATATAGGGGTTCAGTTTAGATTTTACATCACCAGGTAAATAGCCAATGTCTTTGTTAGATAATGGAACAATAGGCCGAGCCAATAATATTTGTTTGTAATTTCTGGCTTGCTCAATTGCTGAAGACAGGGCTAAAAGTGTTTTTCCAGTACCTGCCACTCCTTGTAAAGTCACCAAACGTATGTTCGGGTTGTTCATCGCCTCAATGGCAAAGGTTTGTTCCGCGTTTCGAGGTTTAACTCCATACATGGGTCGTTTTTCTATCCGCTCAAAATTTTCTGTTTCCGTATTGAAAAAAGCCAGTGTAGAAGCTTTTCCATTTTTAAAAATAAAAAAGTGGTTGTCTACAGGGCGACGCTTATAAAGCTCAGTATAATGAATCTTTCCATCTTTAAATAACTTATCGATAAACTCCATGCGTACTCCTTCCTTTACCGTCTTACCAGTATAAAGCTTGTCAATATCTTCTATTTTCCCAGTTTCATAATCTTCTGCAGGGAGACCAACAGATTTAGCTTTCAGCCTCAGGTTTATGTCCTTTGACACTAAAGTAACAATGGCTTCCTTTTCTTCTTCTTGAAGCGTAATGGCCGAATTCAAAATGAAGTGATCGGCCTTTTTACCTGCAAACACTTGATTGGCATCCAATGATTTTGGATTTGAATGCATTACCACTTTGAAGCGACCACTTTTTGGCCCATCCAATTTTATCCAATTCTTAAGAATGGACTTTCCAGCAATACCATCTACAAAACGAATAAACTCCCGAGCTTCATAATTTTTAGTGTCATTTCCTTTTTTGAAATTATCGAGTTCTTCTAGAACCGTTATCGGTATGGCCACATCATTATCTTGAAATGACTTAACCGCATTGTGGTCATAAATAATTACTGAAGTGTCGAGTACAAATATTTTTCGTTTGGATTCTTTCTTCTTTACAGCCATGAATAAAGTTTAGAGGATTAATATGAGCTATAAATTTAAACGTGTTTTTAAAATCTTATACCGTCTAGCTAAGGAACTTTTACATTTATTTTTGAACGGTGAAAAAACAGAGAAATCCATCCTTTTGGTTATACGCTATTGGCTCATATATTCTACTCCAGTTTTTTTGGTGGGCCTGGCTTTTAATTGACAATACGGACGGAGAAGACCTGAATAGACGCCTTATTATGGTGGCTGGTGAAGGGTTCGTTTTTCTCCTTTTATTATTTTTAGGCTTCAGGAATTTACAAAAATCAATAGAGCGAGAAGTAGAAATAGCCCATACACATCAAAATTTTTTACTTTCTATCACTCACGAGTTAAATACACCGTTAACATCTATAAAGCTCTATTTACAAACCATACTCAAACGTGACTTAGAGAAGACTCAAATTGACGAAATTCTAAATAACAGTATCTCTGAAGCAGATCGATTAAAAGGACTTGTCGATAATATTTTAACATCGGCTCGAATTGATGAAAACGAACTTCAACTTCATCCTACTAAACAAAACCTAGGTGATTTGGTAATGGATTTTTTAACTCCGAAAAAGAGTCAAGAAGGATTTAATCGAATAAAGCTTGAGATTCAAGAAGGAATTCATTGTTTGGTAGATCCTCTTGCATTTTCCTCAATACTGCAAAATCTAATTGAAAATGCAATTAAATACGATCCAAATCAGAACGAGATTCTAATCAGTGTCAACAAACAAGCTGATTCCGCTCTGTTACAAGTTAAAGACAATGGATTAGGTATTTCCGAAAATCAAAAAGAAGCTATTTTCCAAAAATTCTACAGAATCCAATCTGAAAAAACGAGAACAACTAAAGGCACTGGCTTAGGACTGTTTATTGTAAGGAATCTCGTCGAAATACAAAAAGGTCAAATTGAACACTTTAGAAATACTCCAAGTGGAAGTATTTTTGAAATTAAATTTCCCCTCATTAAATGAAGTATTTATCAAAGGTTTTACTCGTAATTATTACAGTTACAGCATTTAGTTGCATAAGCTACGAACCCGTAGAACTTATTGAATTTAATGATGCTGAATTGATAAGTCTGTCTCCGAATGGAGCCGTTTTCAAACTTCAAGCTACAGTAAATAACCCCAACGACTACAACATAAACCTAGAGACTAAAGACCTGAAGTTATATATAAATGATAGTTTTTTAGGAGTAGCCAATTTCAAAGAAAAAGTAAAGCTTCAAAAAAATTCTACTCAGAAATATGAAGTTACTGTTGTTTCAAGCATTCCTTCTGATGGAAATATTGATATTGGTACAATAACGGCTTCTGCCTTGTTTACAGGCTTAAAAATAAAAGTAGAAGGTGATGTTAGAGCCACTGCAAAAGGCCTTTCAAAAACTATTGCAGTTTCCTTTACCGAAAAAGTGGAATTATAAGCTCGATTCAGGAAATTCAAGCTCTTCAAGTAATTAACATTTAAAACGAATAAGTGTCTATTCGGACATCTTATAGAAGATGACAACTCCCTAAATTTGTCACTTGAGCTGATGTGCTCAACAATCTAAATGGTTACAATGCGAACTTTATTTCTATTTATTCTAGCCTTAAATGGCATACAAAGTTGTAGCGACAGAACTCCTAACTCAAACCCCATGGAATCGAATCACGAATTCACCAACGAATTAATAAACGAAAGCAGCCCTTACCTTTTACAACACGCACACAACCCTGTAGATTGGTATCCTTGGGGAGATGAGGCGCTTCAAAAGGCTCAAGATGAAAACAAATTAATATTAATTAGTATTGGTTATTCAGCTTGTCATTGGTGTCATGTAATGGAACATGAATCGTTTGAAGACACTGCCATTGCTAAAATAATGAACGAGAATTTTGTTTGTATTAAAGTAGACCGAGAAGAACGCCCAGATGTTGACGATGTCTATATGACGGCTGTCCAGTTAATAACTGGCAGTGGTGGGTGGCCACTTAATTGCTTCGCATTACCTGATGGAAGACCAGTTTTTGGAGGCACATATTTTCCAAAAGACCGTTGGGAACAAACGTTGAATCTATTGGCTAACGACTATAAAAATAACCGAGAAAAATGGCTTGAAGCAGCAGACAAATTAACTGAAGGAGTCAAACAATCGGACCTACTTCCAATTAACCCTGAGGCGGCAAAATTTGAGAAAAGTACACTTCAAAGTATGGTCAAGAATTGGAAGTTACGCTTTGATAATAAAGAAGGTGGCCCTAATAAAGCGCCGAAGTTTCCGATCCCAAATAATTACCAGTTTTTATTACAATATGGTTTTTTAAGTAAAGATGAAGAAGTATTAGAGCACGTAAAAATCACTTTAGATAAAATGGCCATGGGAGGCATTTATGATCAAATAGGGGGTGGTTTTGCACGATATTCAACCGACATTGATTGGAAGGTTCCTCATTTTGAAAAAATGCTTTACGACAATGCACAACTTCTTTCACTCTATTCAGCGGGTTACAAACACTACAAAAGTGATTTATATAAACATACCGTTTATCAAACCATAGATTTTATCGAAAGAGAGTTGATGGATGAATCAGGAGCGTTCTATTCAGCATTGGATGCCGATAGTGAGGGGGAAGAAGGTAAATTCTACGTATGGACAGAAGCCGAACTTAAAATAATCTTAGGTGAAGACTATACAATTGCGGCTGAATATTATGAAGTTGGTAAAAAAGGTCATTGGGAGCACGGTAACAATATCTTATTAAGAAGAAAAAACCTTCTTGAAGTAAGCAAAAAACTCGATATGGAACCAAGCGACCTATCTACCAAAATAAAATCCATAAACAAAACGCTTCTCAACGAAAGAGAAAAAAGAATTCGACCGGGACTTGATGACAAAACCCTCACAAGTTGGAATGCTTTAACAATTACCGGATTGGTTGATGCCTACTCCACTTTTGGTGAAAAACGATTTTTGGATTTAGCTTTAAAAAACGCCAACTTTATTTTAGAAAATCAAATTACCTCAGAAGGCAAATTGTTCCATTCCTATAAAAATGGTAATTCAAAATTAGATGGTTTTTTAGAAGATTATTGTTTTGTCACTGAAGCATGGCTCAAGCTTTATCAAGTTACTTATGATATTAAATGGCTTGAAAGAGCAAAAGATCTAACTGATTATTCCATTGCACATTTTTATAATGCAGAAAGAGGCATGTTTTATTTCACTTCTAACACTTCAAGTGAACTAATCGCCCGAAAGATGGAATTAGCCGATAATGTAATTCCAGGTTCTAACTCAAGCATGGCCAATTCACTTTTTGTTCTTGGGCATTATTTTGACAATAAAGCATATTTGGGAATGTCCGAAACCATGCTAAACAACATTCAACCTCACATGGAGGGGTATGGCGGCAACTATTCCAACTGGGCCCTATTATTCTTAAACCAGTCCTACCCTTTTTATGAAGTGGCCATTAGCGGTAAGGATTTAAAAAACAAATCTTCCCTGTTTCACGCAGAATATATCCCCAACAAAATACTAATTGGTTCTCAAAAAGAAAGTCCGCTGCCATTAATGGAAGGTAAATTTGTAGAAGGTGAGACTTTTATTTATGTATGTGTAAATAAAGCTTGTCAAATGCCCGTAACTGACGTTGAGAAAGCTTTAAAACAATTAAATAACTAAGGCAGTTTGCGAACTATGCTAAAAACGATTTTACCATTCATTTTTCTTTCTTTGAATCTCGTATCTTATACTCAAATACTAGAAAGTCATAAAGGCTTTAAAAACCAAGGAGGAAATATCTTTAATGCTGACTTTATTAAAAAGAATAACATTAAAACCATAACTGGTCGAATTTCATTGAAACGTGAATTACAGCCCATCCGAAAAGAGGGAACCGTTGAGCAATATTCGTTTGACAACCAGGGACAAATGACAGAAAGGCTCAAGTCTTTTAAAATGAGAGGTGGGCAAATAGATACCACACAAGATTATTTTAAATACAATGATTTAGACCATCTCATTTCGCAAACTTCGTTTACCATGTCAGGGTATAATTCTATTCGTTACAAATACAATTCTGAAGGGAATCCTTTAGAAGAAACCTTTATCAGAGGTGAAAACAGAAGTCCCAATTCTTATGAGTTAAAAAAGGGGCAAGAATCAATTTTAAAGAAGGAAGAATTTGATTATTCCAAACTAAGTGACAGTAGCCTGAAAAAAGTCTACTTAAATAGTGTTGGTAAACCCTACAAGGAAACTATAATTAAAACAAATACACTTGGCTTAATCGAAAGCGAACAGACGAGATTTTACCTTACTAATAAAAAAGAATCACATACCTATCAATACGACGTTCAAGGGCGTCTGATTAAAATTATCGATTATTCAAATTTACTAGGAGTTCAAACTATAACTTACACTTACGAATATGATGAATATGGTAACTTGTATTCTAGCAAGACATATAAGAATGGCAAACTAACCTATTCTCAGGAGTTCCTTTATCATGTTCAAACCTTTCTTTTGAAAGCACAGCTTTCTAAAAATGAAAGCGACAAAAGCATCAAAATAATTCAATATAGCTATGAGTATTACTAGCCCTAGCCGTATTTAAACTCCACGAACTAGCTGACAAGATTTTCCCAGACCAATTGCATTTAATTATCATGGCGCCTTAACTTCAAACACCAAGCTTTTGAATTGTCCTTGCCATTTAATATCGGATAGGTCATCACAAATTATTACTTTGTAACTATTTAAATTCTTATGAATGGAGTCTCCTAACGAAATATATTTGATACAATCATCTTTTATAAGATACCAATTATCATTTATATAAAAGAAGCTGTCTTTTGGTTTATTTATAATTTCATCAACTTCCCCTATCAATTCAACCTTATAGAAGTTCGTATTTGGAATATTAGAACATATTTCGCCTACTATTATACCCAACAAGAACACAATACCAATAAAATAAAAAAACGGTAAAATCTTTTTTAGTGGAACTATTTTGTCTAGTTCAGAAAAAGGCCAGTTCATGTTCACAATGATATAATTAATAAGCCTTATGATCAATATGGATATTTAATTGATCAGTATAGAAATGTTAAAGCATAAAAAAACCCCTACAAAATAAATTGTAGGGGTTTTTTAAAAATCGGCA
>ENA-UOXV01004195-UOXV01004195.1-marine-metagenome-genome-assembly--contig:-NODE-4195-length-16714-cov-6.363527_pt1 | contig 16714 bp, 12 predicted proteins | sample MGYA00238165_ERZ766961 | MGnify/ENA primary metagenome ERZ766961 (study PRJEB28924, sample SAMN03173240) | marine metagenome | biome: Marine; feature: Water; material: Subsurface seawater | place: North... | reverse complement strand
CGTGTGCGGGCGTGCTGGGCGGTGACGCGTGAGGAGGCTCCCGGCCGTGGTTTTTTGCGGTCTGGTTGTGTTTTTTGCCTCCGGTTTTTGTGCTTGCACATCTGGTTCGGCTCAGTTTTTTGGCAGCCGGTGAGACGACCAATCTGTCGGGTCTGTGACACGTGCTGTACTGACACGGCAGAGAAGACGAAAGTAATGGAGATGGGACAGATCTACTTAATAGGGAATGTGACTTATGTGTGCTAGTTGGTCACATCCTTTGAGCCGGTCTAAGGCTATTCGCTACATCGTCATTGTGGCTCAGAGTCAGAAAGCGCTCAGAGCGGTTATTCATGTGACGCTTCGAAGGGGCTACTGATCGCAATTATGTGATCTAGTTGTTCTTCCTGTGGGACATTTTTTTCCTGGGCTTCTTAGTTTTGTACCCAGCATGTTAGCCCCTGCATACGAAGATGTAAACGTTCCCGTTTCCCCCACTTGTTGCCGTTGAACAAACGTATCTTCCTCTCTTGTCAGTAATCTGATTTTTTTGGGACTCGCTAGTCACTTGTGCGGCTTCTAGCACTCTTTGCCGGGCTCCGTCACTCTAGTGTTCTTAGCTCTGCGTTTTGTGACTGTTGTCAGTAAATGAACGTCTTCTTCCATGCTTGACTTATGGAAAGTGACTTATGTGTGCTAGCCACGACTTATGTGTGCTAGGCAGTCACATCCTCTGATCCATGGCCTCCGTGATGGAGACTCCGTCATGGCTTCGATTCCGTCTGAAGCGGCAGCAGCGTTCTCTCTCGTCTATCTTCCTAGCACTGTTATTCCCCTTTTCTCTAATCGTTGTCATTACCGCGCTGGAATTTGTCCGCTGCCCATTTCCTTTATTATTCTAGGATTCAGTTGCACTAGCTTAAGGGTCAGCTTCGGCCTCGTGAGCTTTCCCTTGAAGAACGGGCTCAGATAGTCAGAGCCGCTTCAGCATTGCCTGTCCCAGGCGCTTCTGAGCTTTCCCCTGTCGCACGCGCGCCCGCGTCAACACTGTTGCACAACCCCTCGCACTCGCGCTGCCATGCCGAAACAGACAGAGGCCACCTCGACGTCCTCACATCTCATTCAAAGGAACCACTCCGACGTCCTCACATCTCATTCAAAGGAACCACTCCGACGTCCTCGCATCTCTTTTGAATTCAACGGACCCGGCAGGCGGGGGCACAACACCGTCGGCCCCGCGCCGGGCCGGTCAGGCGGCAGGGGCGGCGGGAGGGTGCGAGGGCCGCACCGTCTGTGCCTGCTGCGGCGCACGCGGCCTCGTCGATCGGCACGCAGAAGCTGGCCGGAAACCACCTAGCTCCGCGACACGCGGGGTCAGCGCAGGGCGGAGGATGCAGAGCGCTGGACCAACGTGCAGGCGATTCGAGGAGTGTAACACCGCCGCAGGAAAAACCAAGCGCGCTGCCGGCTCTGGGGGAAGTGAGAGATCCGCGGGGCCTGAGTTCACCCGATGGTCTGTTGGTGGATCCCCAGCCACCACCCGGCCGCATCAGCCGGCCGGAGCAGGACAGTTACCTGGACCCGCAGACGCCCCCTGGTCAGCGCACCGTGCGGCTCGCGCATGCCCAGCACCGCGCACGTCGTTAGTCTCCAGAGATTTGGCGTGCATGCAGCGGAGACGCACGCACCACGTCGTTCTTGCACAGGCGCAGGTGTTCGTGCTGCCCCGTGCGGGTCCCAGCGGGCGGAGTGAAGGGGTAGAGCATCAGCACGTGGTCAGTGTCTGCTTCGGGAAGCTCCGCAGGCTGAGAGGCAGAAGCCTCCGCAGCCTCGAGCTCCGCAAGCTGCTGGGAAAGTCTGTTCACTTCGAGCGCCACCGACGACCGCTTTTCCTCCTCAGAGGAGCCGCTTCGTCCTCCGGCCAGCTCGTTCACCTGCAGGCGCGCCGCATGGCATGTGAGTTATCTATTCACCAGTCATGTCGGAGCGCGCGTGGGGTCTTGCGGCACGATTGCCGTGAGAGCAGGAAGTCACGCGCCGGGTTTCCGCCGTTGGCTGGAATGCGTCACAGCTTTCGTTATGTGGGAAAGGGCCGAGCCTTGCTGAGCATCTCTGAGTTCTGCAATATTTGAAACGAAAGCTGCCTGTCCAACGCAACGTGTCGAGCTTTTTGCACCGCTTGCGTCATCTGGGCCCGCAGCTGGGTTGCAAGCAATATCAAGGAACCGCTAATGGTTTGACAATGACTAGGTGATAAAAATTAACGTCAAATTGACAAGGGACCGAGGTTGCTGTGCCTGGGATGGCATTTCGGAGGCGCTCCGATGCTTTGCATCGACTTCATGTCCAGAATCAGGCTTGAAGCCCGGCATTGTGATACCCTACCGAATCCAGAAGAAACGTTACTACAACGGGATCAATGAGATTTTCCAAAAGAGGAAGACGCTGATCGTCCCTCTACTCTCACGCTGCTGAACACACGAACCAATGGCTTGAGGAAATTAGAAGCAGATCACACCGAATCCTCAAATGTAGTGCTGAAGTTGGGCTCTCAAAACGAGGAATCAATCGTCAATACGCCTAAACCGCCTTTAGGGTTCCAACAAAACAGGACGCACCGAGTGCTCGTGGTGGACGGTGCCGAAGGGATCTTTCGTCGGCTGAAGTACCAGCGTGACGGCAAAATCTAGGGGAGAGCAACCCGTCAGCAATGTCGCGCAACACATCGCAACAGACGGTCAAGCATGTAGCCGAAATGCGCACAGTTTCCGCACTCCGCAGCACACGATGCGTGTCGTCCATGCCATTAAGTGCACGGGGGAGCATGACACCTGCCGGAAGTCTCTTTGGTCGACGGTCCAATTCAGCGCCCACTATGGTCACCGTCCGCATCTGCGCGAGCACGATGCAGATGAAATCGCACGGATTGCTGATGTCTGTAAATTCTGTCAAATTTCGTTGCACAAAAGCCCATTCTCTTTGTTTGGCAGCAACCTTCGAGATCGAATTCGTTCCCACGACATCCGGTTCCGGCGTGCTGTTACCAAGCCCTGCACGTCAGTTGGTTGCCTTGGAAGCACTTGCACTTGGACGTGACTGGGACCAGAAGAGGGCGCACGGGCAGAAGTTAGGCTCAGTCGGGTTCAGAATTCAGGGTCCCAGCATCACCATCCGCTGCTGACGAACGAGGTGTGAAACCAGAATGATCCAACACGCGTCAGGGCATTCTCGGCCTGGGCGCGTCACAGAAAGCAATTCAATCAGTCTGGCTTCTTCAGGTGCTGGTCGTAGGCGCATATAAGAATGAGAGGGGCCCCGCAGACGCAGAACGAGAAGTGGCTGACAGCCTCATTGTCGCGTGCCGCTGTGATCCGGATTCTCACCTTGGTGGCGAATGAGGGTGCCCACTTTGATCGCTTCGACGCATGGTATATCACCACCTGCCAACCCCGCGTCAAAACATCAGCCACACAAACTCGCAGCCGTTGTCTCGCGTCCTCCAGGGCGCGCGGCAGCTTTATCGTGATGAAGTGGCAAGGGTGCAGCAGTAGAATCAGAATCGGACAGAGAAGAAGACTGTGCTGACCTGCACGTCGCCGCCAATCTGTCTCTGATGACAGTCCACGCTGATCATTTCGTCCCGTGCCGCTTCGTCCTCCTGCGCCCTCGCGCTCCGGCGTAAGGCAGCAGCGTTGGGCAATAAGAAGGACGTGGACCTGAAGCTGAGCGAGTTTCATAGTTTCGGACAAGCGTGCTCGATGGGGCCACTACAAGCACCTGCGTCTGCGACTCCTCTGCCTGCGGGAATACCCACGTCACCAAGTGCTCAGGTCACGTGACTCAGTGAGACATGGTTGCGGACATGTCAGTCATCCGCCTTGCCGAGTGCTATTTGAATAGCACTCGGCAAATACCAATTCCAAGCGGGCCAAGCGGTGTGCGAGCGGGCGTGGGATTGCAACCTCGTCCTCGTCGTCCTCCTCCTCATCTTCCTCTCCCCCGTGTTCACTACTTTCCGCGGAACTGCGCGATATATGGCTGCCCCGTCGCGAGGACATGTCGCGATCCATTTGAAAGTCGACACCCTCTCGGTGCTCCGTCTGGAAACGCGGTCAGGACGCGGGGTCAGTTCGCTCCAGCATAGATCGTCAAAGCGGAATCAAGGGAGCGTCGGCAAGTGTGTGCAGCCTTGTGCACTGTTCCAGCGAAAAAATGGTATACGGATTGCAGGGGTTTGCTTGACCCGGTGATGATTGCACTCGATACGGACAACGATATCGCCCCACGATGCCGGAACGGCTACGAAGCGTGCGGCGACAGTTTGAAAGGCCTGTAGTGCACGACCGGCTTGAATGGTTACTAGATTCGTGGGGGTGCAGGTCTCCAACTTCGGCGAAGGACTACTCACACCACTAGAGGCTCTGTAGATCAGTCGAATACTGAGAACTGTCAGAAGAGATACCTTTGAATCACGTCCTGTGCCCAAGTTCGATCCAAAGTACTTGCAATATCGCCGTTGCGAGTGGATTGTCACGCCCTTGCCGTCTGTTGTGCGCGCCTTGCCATAAAATTTGAGTGCCTCCTCGGCGTCCGTGAAGATGCCTAGGTGCATAAGTAGTGCGACTATCATCACGCCGGTGCGGCCCTTTCCAGCTTTGCAGTGGACTGCGACGACGTGTGTGGGGTCTTCTGCTAGATATGCGCGCGCGCGCTCGCACATCGGTCGCATCATTTCAAATGGCGGCGGGTTGTGGTCGTCAAAGGGATGGCACTCCACACGGCCGTGGAACCTGGCCGGGTCGTACGACCTACGACCGAACGTACGCTTCATGAAAAGGTACCCACTGCGCAAATCACATATTTGTTGTCTGGGGCTCTTGGGCAAATACCGCTCCGAGCAAAGGTTGTAGATCATGTATGCATCGGGGTGGTACGTCTCAAAGAAACGGTACACATCAGAGAGCTGAGAGGTGGGAAGGCGGTCAGGAATCAAGCAGACACGTGTGGATACGTCGAACACTCACTGCCACAGAGGAATGTTTCGCACGACACCCGCCCTGCAAGGCGAGGCACGTGTTTCTTAACTGGGTTGCAGACCTGATTGCGGTATTTGGCCTCGACGCCGTCAGATGGGTAGCCCATGGCAATGATGCGTGGCGTGATGTATGTGAGGTCGAGATTGAATCCATCCTTTTTAAAGCGGCGCTTGTTTCGGGACACGAGCGTGCGCACAGCCTTGCTGGCCATGAAAATGCCCGGCATGAGCGAGCTCTTGCGGCGCCGCCTCTCGCCCGCGGCGCCGTCAGAGTCGACGTCGCACCCAGAGGAGCAGGTCGATGCGGACTGCGGCGCGCACACCCGCAGCGTCACGCGCACTCATGGGGAAAGTGCGGGGTTCTTCGTCAGGCAAGGAGATCACGCGTGCGGACGAAAGCTCACTGGGGGCATGTCTGTGCGCACTTCGTGCACCACGCTCACTCGTTTCTGCAGGATCAACTGCAGAGCTGCTTGAGGCCAGCTTCGCTTGCTGCGCCTGACTAGTTCCACGCCGAGGGGCAGGGCAGGATGCAACCTGGAACGAAACAGGACCTAACGCGGCGCTGGAGTGCTGCAGGGAGTTTCCCTCCGGAGTCCTGCGCGCCACGCGCCATGGTCATCGGCGGCCTTTCCCACTTCGCTGGGTGCCGAGTAATGCAGCAGTACCTTTGTCCCAGTTTCTGGAGCGGAAAGTCCTGCGCGCTGTCCCCCGCCGACTCGTCTTTTCCAAGAAGTAAGGGCGATTGGAAACGCGCCGGGCTGCCAGCGTCGCGCGCGGACGCGTCCGATACAGACACGGCGTCAGACGACCGCAGCGAACCTGCTGGTGATATTGAGTCGTACGCGCTGTCGTGCATGCCTGGCTGGTCTGCGGGGAAGCTGTAGCGCGACAAGCGTCGCTGCTGCTTGTAGCGCGACAGGTTGTTGCTGATGGCAAGCACCCACTCTTCCGCCTCGTGGTGCGAGGGGGCCCTCAGTTGAAAGATTCGCGGCTGCCCGTTGTCCAAGAAGATGTTGGTCATGACCATGAATTCCGACTTGTTGCTGCTCGACCTTCAGAGAGGGGCGGGGCGGGGTTAGGAGGTTGCAACGATCAAGATATTCGCGCGCCCCTCCCAGGGCTGCATATCTCGCGAGCGTCCACTGCCACCCCTGTACTGATGCTCAATTTCTGCCCAGGGGCATCGCGGCGGTATCTCCCATGACTACTTGAGGCTGGCACATACCACGTGATCTCCTTGATATTGGCAAGATTCACGATGCGCAGCGCCTTGTTCGCGTCCTGGAAAGGTACTCAGCTCTCATGCGATTTAAGCCACAGGTTTGGTGGGGGCTAGACTCCACAACGGACCCGGCGGCACGCATGCCGGGGCGTCACGCCCCCAGTGCTATGAGCCCATCAGGGATGGCACCTTAGCACCATCGTCAAAATAAGAAAGTGTCGACGCGTCCAGCTGGAAGCGCCGCGTCTGGTTCAGGCCAGCACTTAGTTCTTCGTTCCCTCGGAGGGTATGAGGTATGCATAGAGAGCCCATGGCCCATCCAGGATGGCGCGGAACACGCAGCAGCTAGCGCTGCATCCCCAGACCCCGGCTAGCACCATCAAATGGTCCACCTTTCGGGTACTTCCATACGAATGCTTCCACCCACACTTCGGGTCAAGCAGCAGTCTAGTGGGCGCACCTTCCAGCCCTTCACAAGAAAACCGTGCGGATTCTGCTTTTGCAGGACTCTGCCGAACACCCATACATCAATTTGTATCAGCACCTGCAGTCAGCCTCGCTACAGAGAACTGCACCAGACCCTGGCAGGGTTCTTACCCAGAGAGTGTCACAGGCTGTATGTCCTCCTCCATGGTCCCCGCGGAACCCTGTGCAGTTTGGCCCGTTTCAGCGGTCGGAAGCGGTGGCTGCGTCGGGATGTCAGCACCTCCGTGCGACCCGTGTGGTCGCGTCCGTTGTGGTCGCGTCCGGAAATAGTAGACTGGAGCCACTCACACAAGTCCCGTAGAGCAAGAAGTGGCTCCGCACGATCTGCGGAGCGAACGGAGCAGATCCCCGACCAACTCAGCCTACTGGGCCTTCGCACCATGCAATACGGCGGTCCAGGATGGGGCTGCTCTGCTAGTTATGGCGGAGGTGGGTACGGCGGCGGCGGCGGCTGGGGCGGTGGATGAGGCGGGGGTTACGGTGGAGGTGGAGGCGGGGGGAAGAAGAAAAACAAGGGCAAGGGCGGCGGCGGCGGCGGCGGCGGCGGCGTGACTTTCGAGGAGGTTTGACTGGCGCCAAATCCGCCCACCTGCTTTTTGCTGGCCTTTGCTGCAGCTTAGGATTTTTCGCGTTGCTGCGCTTCCGTTGTCCATCTCCTCGACGACTGTCAAGCGTGCAAGCCAGTAGTCCGCTTGGTGGCATGGCACCAGATGGGCTCTAATCGGAGCGGTGTGTCGGTGTAGAATGTCTACCGGTGCGCGGCGTGTGGGGTGGACTCGAGTGGTCTCATTTCCTACCAGCAACACATCCAAGGGAAGGCACACTACAAGCGTGCGGGGCATTACGGATACGCCGGTGTGCCTCTCCTCATGCCTTTCTCCCTATTCCTGCTCTTTGCCGCTGCTTTCGATGGGGACGAACAATAGGGTCCTTCCTTGTTCATGGGTCGCAGCGCTCCTTGCGAAGTGTTTGCCTGCGGCGGGGGATTCTGCGACCGTTTTGGTCGCTCTTCTTGCACGGAACGGGAAATGGACTGCGCAGTAGCTGGAGCGGCCTTGCTTCGTGCGCGGGCGCGCGAGCGCAGCTCTGTGTCGCGCAATTGTGACGAGCTGTGGGAAATGCAGGTCTCTCGCCTAATGACGCAGGCATCATACCCCCGTTCGACGGCACAGCAGGTGTCACTCCGCTCAGATCAGCAGCACCGGTGTTGCAGCTGCTTCCCTCCCTCCGACATGTTGACCGTCTGGCTTGCTAAACCGAACCTCTGTGCCGCCCACCAAAGGCCAGGCGATGCCGTCGTTCCAAAAGGCTGCGGCCGCGCCTGCAGTGAAGCAGGAGGACAGTTCCCAGCTCCTTTCCGTCGGGATCTCTCGGGAGAATCAGAAGATGCTTGTTGCTGCACTTCTTTCGCAGAAGGAGGACAGGGAGCGCGAGAAATCGCAGTCGCCCATCGCGTCTGTTGCGGTGCGCAAGCGGGATGGCGCAGATGGGCCGGTGACGGGGCAGAACGGCACCGGCCACCAGCCCGTGCACGAGGACAGCAGCGCAGCCCCGCCCACGCCTGCGCCCGACGCTGAGCCGGCCAAGCCCGCCAAGTATGTCCCTCCCAACAAGAGGAACCTCATCAGCGGGCCCGCTGATGAGGTTCCTCTTGTTGGGAGGGACATACTTGGCGGGCTTGGCCGGCTCAGCGTCGGGCGCAGGCGTGGGCGGGGCTGCGCTGCTGTCCTCGTGCACGGGCTGGTGGCCGGTGCCGTTCTGCCCCGTCACCGGCCCATCTGCGCCATCCCGCTTGCGCACCGCAACAGACGCGATGGGCGACTGCGATTTCTCGCGCTCCCTGTCCTCCTTCTGCGAAAGAAGTGCAGCAACAAGCATCTTCTGATTCTCCCGAGAGATCCCGACGGAAAGGAGCTGGGAACTGTCCTCCTGCTTCACTGCAGGCGCGGCCGCAGCCTTTTGGAACGACGGCATCGCCTGGCCTTTGGTGGGCGGCACAGAGGTTCGGTTTAGCAAGCCAGACGGTCAACATGTCGGAGGGAGGGAAGCAGCTGCAACACCGGTGCTGCTGATCTGAGCGGAGTGACACCTGCTGTGCCGTCGAACGGGGGTATGATGCCTGCGTCATTAGGCGAGAGACCTGCATTTCCCACAGCTCGTCACAATTGCGCGACACAGAGCTGCGCTCGCGCGCCCGCGCACGAAGCAAGGCCGCTCCAGCTACTGCGCAGTCCATTTCCCGTTCCGTGCAAGAAGAGCGACCAAAACGGTCGCAGAATCCCCCGCCGCAGGCAAACACTTCGCAAGGAGCGCTGCGACCCATGAACAAGGAAGGACCCTATTGTTCGTCCCCATCGAAAGCAGCGGCAAAGAGCAGGAATAGGGAGAAAGGCATGAGGAGAGGCACACCGGCGTATCCGTAATGCCCCGCACGCTTGTAGTGTGCCTTCCCTTGGATGTGTTGCTGGTAGGAAATGAGACCACTCGAGTCCACCCCACACGCCGCGCACCGGTAGACATTCTACACCGACACACCGCTCCGATTAGAGCCCATCTGGTGCCATGCCACCAAGCGGACTACTGGCTTGCACGCTTGACAGTCGTCGAGGAGATGGACAACGGAAGCGCAGCAACGCGAAAAATCCTAAGCTGCAGCAAAGGCCAGCAAAAAGCAGGTGGGCGGATTTGGCGCCAGTCAAACCTCCTCGAAAGTCACGCCGCCGCCGCCGCCGCCGCCGCCGCCCTTGCCCTTGTTTTTCTTCTTCCCCCCGCCTCCACCTCCACCGTAACCCCCGCCTCATCCACCGCCCCAGCCGCCGCCGCCGCCGTACCCACCTCCGCCATAACTAGCAGAGCAGCCCCATCCTGGACCGCCGTATTGCATGGTGCGAAGGCCCAGTAGGCTGAGTTGGTCGGGGATCTGCTCCGTTCGCTCCGCAGATCGTGCGGAGCCACTTCTTGCTCTACGGGACTTGTGTGAGTGGCTCCAGTCTACTATTTCCGGACGCGACCACAACGGACGCGACCACACGGGTCGCACGGAGGTGCTGACATCCCGACGCAGCCACCGCTTCCGACCGCTGAAACGGGCCAAACTGCACAGGGTTCCGCGGGGACCATGGAGGAGGACATACAGCCTGTGACACTCTCTGGGTAAGAACCCTGCCAGGGTCTGGTGCAGTTCTCTGTAGCGAGGCTGACTGCAGGTGCTGATACAAATTGATGTATGGGTGTTCGGCAGAGTCCTGCAAAAGCAGAATCCGCACGGTTTTCTTGTGAAGGGCTGGAAGGTGCGCCCACTAGACTGCTGCTTGACCCGAAGTGTGGGTGGAAGCATTCGTATGGAAGTACCCGAAAGGTGGACCATTTGATGGTGCTAGCCGGGGTCTGGGGATGCAGCGCTAGCTGCTGCGTGTTCCGCGCCATCCTGGATGGGCCATGGGCTCTCTATGCATACCTCATACCCTCCGAGGGAACGAAGAACTAAGTGCTGGCCTGAACCAGACGCGGCGCTTCCAGCTGGACGCGTCGACACTTTCTTATTTTGACGATGGTGCTAAGGTGCCATCCCTGATGGGCTCATAGCACTGGGGGCGTGACGCCCCGGCATGCGTGCCGCCGGGTCCGTTGTGGAGTCTAGCCCCCACCAAACCTGTGGCTTAAATCGCATGAGAGCTGAGTACCTTTCCAGGACGCGAACAAGGCGCTGCGCATCGTGAATCTTGCCAATATCAAGGAGATCACGTGGTATGTGCCAGCCTCAAGTAGTCATGGGAGATACCGCCGCGATGCCCCTGGGCAGAAATTGAGCATCAGTACAGGGGTGGCAGTGGACGCTCGCGAGATATGCAGCCCTGGGAGGGGCGCGCGAATATCTTGATCGTTGCAACCTCCTAACCCCGCCCCGCCCCTCTCTGAAGGTCGAGCAGCAACAAGTCGGAATTCATGGTCATGACCAACATCTTCTTGGACAACGGGCAGCCGCGAATCTTTCAACTGAGGGCCCCCTCGCACCACGAGGCGGAAGAGTGGGTGCTTGCCATCAGCAACAACCTGTCGCGCTACAAGCAGCAGCGACGCTTGTCGCGCTACAGCTTCCCCGCAGACCAGCCAGGCATGCACGACAGCGCGTACGACTCAATATCACCAGCAGGTTCGCTGCGGTCGTCTGACGCCGTGTCTGTATCGGACGCGTCCGCGCGCGACGCTGGCAGCCCGGCGCGTTTCCAATCGCCCTTACTTCTTGGAAAAGACGAGTCGGCGGGGGACAGCGCGCAGGACTTTCCGCTCCAGAAACTGGGACAAAGGTACTGCTGCATTACTCGGCACCCAGCGAAGTGGGAAAGGCCGCCGATGACCATGGCGCGTGGCGCGCAGGACTCCGGAGGGAAACTCCCTGCAGCACTCCAGCGCCGCGTTAGGTCCTGTTTCGTTCCAGGTTGCATCCTGCCCTGCCCCTCGGCGTGGAACTAGTCAGGCGCAGCAAGCGAAGCTGGCCTCAAGCAGCTCTGCAGTTGATCCTGCAGAAACGAGTGAGCGTGGTGCACGAAGTGCGCACAGACATGCCCCCAGTGAGCTTTCGTCCGCACGCGTGATCTCCTTGCCTGACGAAGAACCCCGCACTTTCCCCATGAGTGCGCGTGACGCTGCGGGTGTGCGCGCCGCAGTCCGCATCGACCTGCTCCTCTGGGTGCGACGTCGACTCTGACGGCGCCGCGGGCGAGAGGCGGCGCCGCAAGAGCTCGCTCATGCCGGGCATTTTCATGGCCAGCAAGGCTGTGCGCACGCTCGTGTCCCGAAACAAGCGCCGCTTTAAAAAGGATGGATTCAATCTCGACCTCACATACATCACGCCACGCATCATTGCCATGGGCTACCCATCTGACGGCGTCGAGGCCAAATACCGCAATCAGGTCTGCAACCCAGTTAAGAAACACGTGCCTCGCCTTGCAGGGCGGGTGTCGTGCGAAACATTCCTCTGTGGCAGTGAGTGTTCGACGTATCCACACGTGTCTGCTTGATTCCTGACCGCCTTCCCACCTCTCAGCTCTCTGATGTGTACCGTTTCTTTGAGACGTACCACCCCGATGCATACATGATCTACAACCTTTGCTCGGAGCGGTATTTGCCCAAGAGCCCCAGACAACAAATATGTGATTTGCGCAGTGGGTACCTTTTCATGAAGCGTACGTTCGGTCGTAGGTCGTACGACCCGGCCAGGTTCCACGGCCGTGTGGAGTGCCATCCCTTTGACGACCACAACCCGCCGCCATTTGAAATGATGCGACCGATGTGCGAGCGCGCGCGCGCATATCTAGCAGAAGACCCCACACACGTCGTCGCAGTCCACTGCAAAGCTGGAAAGGGCCGCACCGGCGTGATGATAGTCGCACTACTTATGCACCTAGGCATCTTCACGGACGCCGAGGAGGCACTCAAATTTTATGGCAAGGCGCGCACAACAGACGGCAAGGGCGTGACAATCCACTCGCAACGGCGATATTGCAAGTACTTTGGATCGAACTTGGGCACAGGACGTGATTCAAAGGTATCTCTTCTGACAGTTCTCAGTATTCGACTGATCTACAGAGCCTCTAGTGGTGTGAGTAGTCCTTCGCCGAAGTTGGAGACCTGCACCCCCACGAATCTAGTAACCATTCAAGCCGGTCGTGCACTACAGGCCTTTCAAACTGTCGCCGCACGCTTCGTAGCCGTTCCGGCATCGTGGGGCGATATCGTTGTCCGTATCGAGTGCAATCATCACCGGGTCAAGCAAACCCCTGCAATCCGTATACCATTTTTTCGCTGGAACAGTGCACAAGGCTGCACACACTTGCCGACGCTCCCTTGATTCCGCTTTGACGATCTATGCTGGAGCGAACTGACCCCGCGTCCTGACCGCGTTTCCAGACGGAGCACCGAGAGGGTGTCGACTTTCAAATGGATCGCGACATGTCCTCGCGACGGGGCAGCCATATATCGCGCAGTTCCGCGGAAAGTAGTGAACACGGGGGAGAGGAAGATGAGGAGGAGGACGACGAGGACGAGGTTGCAATCCCACGCCCGCTCGCACACCGCTTGGCCCGCTTGGAATTGGTATTTGCCGAGTGCTATTCAAATAGCACTCGGCAAGGCGGATGACTGACATGTCCGCAACCATGTCTCACTGAGTCACGTGACCTGAGCACTTGGTGACGTGGGTATTCCCGCAGGCAGAGGAGTCGCAGACGCAGGTGCTTGTAGTGGCCCCATCGAGCACGCTTGTCCGAAACTATGAAACTCGCTCAGCTTCAGGTCCACGTCCTTCTTATTGCCCAACGCTGCTGCCTTACGCCGGAGCGCGAGGGCGCAGGAGGACGAAGCGGCACGGGACGAAATGATCAGCGTGGACTGTCATCAGAGACAGATTGGCGGCGACGTGCAGGTCAGCACAGTCTTCTTCTCTGTCCGATTCTGATTCTACTGCTGCACCCTTGCCACTTCATCACGATAAAGCTGCCGCGCGCCCTGGAGGACGCGAGACAACGGCTGCGAGTTTGTGTGGCTGATGTTTTGACGCGGGGTTGGCAGGTGGTGATATACCATGCGTCGAAGCGATCAAAGTGGGCACCCTCATTCGCCACCAAGGTGAGAATCCGGATCACAGCGGCACGCGACAATGAGGCTGTCAGCCACTTCTCGTTCTGCGTCTGCGGGGCCCCTCTCATTCTTATATGCGCCTACGACCAGCACCTGAAGAAGCCAGACTGATTGAATTGCTTTCTGTGACGCGCCCAGGCCGAGAATGCCCTGACGCGTGTTGGATCATTCTGGTTTCACACCTCGTTCGTCAGCAGCGGATGGTGATGCTGGGACCCTGAATTCTGAACCCGACTGAGCCTAACTTCTGCCCGTGCGCCCTCTTCTGGTCCCAGTCACGTCCAAGTGCAAGTGCTTCCAAGGCAACCAACTGACGTGCAGGGCTTGGTAACAGCACGCCGGAACCGGATGTCGTGGGAACGAATTCGATCTCGAAGGTTGCTGCCAAACAAAGAGAATGGGCTTTTGTGCAACGAAATTTGACAGAATTTACAGACATCAGCAATCCGTGCGATTTCATCTGCATCGTGCTCGCGCAGATGCGGACGGTGACCATAGTGGGCGCTGAATTGGACCGTCGACCAAAGAGACTTCCGGCAGGTGTCATGCTCCCCCGTGCACTTAATGGCATGGACGACACGCATCGTGTGCTGCGGAGTGCGGAAACTGTGCGCATTTCGGCTACATGCTTGACCGTCTGTTGCGATGTGTTGCGCGACATTGCTGACGGGTTGCTCTCCCCTAGATTTTGCCGTCACGCTGGTACTTCAGCCGACGAAAGATCCCTTCGGCACCGTCCACCACGAGCACTCGGTGCGTCCTGTTTTGTTGGAACCCTAAAGGCGGTTTAGGCGTATTGACGATTGATTCCTCGTTTTGAGAGCCCAACTTCAGCACTACATTTGAGGATTCGGTGTGATCTGCTTCTAATTTCCTCAAGCCATTGGTTCGTGTGTTCAGCAGCGTGAGAGTAGAGGGACGATCAGCGTCTTCCTCTTTTGGAAAATCTCATTGATCCCGTTGTAGTAACGTTTCTTCTGGATTCGGTAGGGTATCACAATGCCGGGCTTCAAGCCTGATTCTGGACATGAAGTCGATGCAAAGCATCGGAGCGCCTCCGAAATGCCATCCCAGGCACAGCAACCTCGGTCCCTTGTCAATTTGACGTTAATTTTTATCACCTAGTCATTGTCAAACCATTAGCGGTTCCTTGATATTGCTTGCAACCCAGCTGCGGGCCCAGATGACGCAAGCGGTGCAAAAAGCTCGACACGTTGCGTTGGACAGGCAGCTTTCGTTTCAAATATTGCAGAACTCAGAGATGCTCAGCAAGGCTCGGCCCTTTCCCACATAACGAAAGCTGTGACGCATTCCAGCCAACGGCGGAAACCCGGCGCGTGACTTCCTGCTCTCACGGCAATCGTGCCGCAAGACCCCACGCGCGCTCCGACATGACTGGTGAATAGATAACTCACATGCCATGCGGCGCGCCTGCAGGTGAACGAGCTGGCCGGAGGACGAAGCGGCTCCTCTGAGGAGGAAAAGCGGTCGTCGGTGGCGCTCGAAGTGAACAGACTTTCCCAGCAGCTTGCGGAGCTCGAGGCTGCGGAGGCTTCTGCCTCTCAGCCTGCGGAGCTTCCCGAAGCAGACACTGACCACGTGCTGATGCTCTACCCCTTCACTCCGCCCGCTGGGACCCGCACGGGGCAGCACGAACACCTGCGCCTGTGCAAGAACGACGTGGTGCGTGCGTCTCCGCTGCATGCACGCCAAATCTCTGGAGACTAACGACGTGCGCGGTGCTGGGCATGCGCGAGCCGCACGGTGCGCTGACCAGGGGGCGTCTGCGGGTCCAGGTAACTGTCCTGCTCCGGCCGGCTGATGCGGCCGGGTGGTGGCTGGGGATCCACCAACAGACCATCGGGTGAACTCAGGCCCCGCGGATCTCTCACTTCCCCCAGAGCCGGCAGCGCGCTTGGTTTTTCCTGCGGCGGTGTTACACTCCTCGAATCGCCTGCACGTTGGTCCAGCGCTCTGCATCCTCCGCCCTGCGCTGACCCCGCGTGTCGCGGAGCTAGGTGGTTTCCGGCCAGCTTCTGCGTGCCGATCGACGAGGCCGCGTGCGCCGCAGCAGGCACAGACGGTGCGGCCCTCGCACCCTCCCGCCGCCCCTGCCGCCTGACCGGCCCGGCGCGGGGCCGACGGTGTTGTGCCCCCGCCTGCCGGGTCCGTTGAATTCAAAAGAGATGCGAGGACGTCGGAGTGGTTCCTTTGAATGAGATGTGAGGACGTCGGAGTGGTTCCTTTGAATGAGATGTGAGGACGTCGAGGTGGCCTCTGTCTGTTTCGGCATGGCAGCGCGAGTGCGAGGGGTTGTGCAACAGTGTTGACGCGGGCGCGCGTGCGACAGGGGAAAGCTCAGAAGCGCCTGGGACAGGCAATGCTGAAGCGGCTCTGACTATCTGAGCCCGTTCTTCAAGGGAAAGCTCACGAGGCCGAAGCTGACCCTTAAGCTAGTGCAACTGAATCCTAGAATAATAAAGGAAATGGGCAGCGGACAAATTCCAGCGCGGTAATGACAACGATTAGAGAAAAGGGGAATAACAGTGCTAGGAAGATAGACGAGAGAGAACGCTGCTGCCGCTTCAGACGGAATCGAAGCCATGACGGAGTCTCCATCACGGAGGCCATGGATCAGAGGATGTGACTGCCTAGCACACATAAGTCGTGGCTAGCACACATAAGTCACTTTCCATAAGTCAAGCATGGAAGAAGACGTTCATTTACTGACAACAGTCACAAAACGCAGAGCTAAGAACACTAGAGTGACGGAGCCCGGCAAAGAGTGCTAGAAGCCGCACAAGTGACTAGCGAGTCCCAAAAAAATCAGATTACTGACAAGAGAGGAAGATACGTTTGTTCAACGGCAACAAGTGGGGGAAACGGGAACGTTTACATCTTCGTATGCAGGGGCTAACATGCTGGGTACAAAACTAAGAAGCCCAGGAAAAAAATGTCCCACAGGAAGAACAACTAGATCACATAATTGCGATCAGTAGCCCCTTCGAAGCGTCACATGAATAACCGCTCTGAGCGCTTTCTGACTCTGAGCCACAATGACGATGTAGCGAATAGCCTTAGACCGGCTCAAAGGATGTGACCAACTAGCACACATAAGTCACATTCCCTATTAAGTAGATCTGTCCCATCTCCATTACTTTCGTCTTCTCTGCCGTGTCAGTACAGCACGTGTCACAGACCCGACAGATTGGTCGTCTCACCGGCTGCCAAAAAACTGAGCCGAACCAGATGTGCAAGCACAAAAACCGGAGGCAAAAAACACAACCAGACCGCAAAAAACCACGGCCGGGAGCCTCCTCACGCGTCACCGCCCAGCACGCCCGCACACG
>ENA-UOXV01004193-UOXV01004193.1-marine-metagenome-genome-assembly--contig:-NODE-4193-length-16716-cov-6.226637_pt1 | contig 16716 bp, 20 predicted proteins | sample MGYA00238165_ERZ766961 | MGnify/ENA primary metagenome ERZ766961 (study PRJEB28924, sample SAMN03173240) | marine metagenome | biome: Marine; feature: Water; material: Subsurface seawater | place: North... | reverse complement strand
TTGTAAAAATTTTAAACTCATTAGAAACTCTCGCATCATATCCATAAGAAGATAATCCAAAAGAAATCTTTCCTTTTCTTACTTGCTTGCTTACAAAAGGCTTGATCATGCCTTTTTCTTTTGCAGATTGTTTAATCCATTTATCTGAAAGAACGGTCATTTTTTTTTGATTTATGTTTTTTTCTCTTTAAAAGGTTTTTTTTTAATGCAGACTTACGACTCTTTAATAAAGTATCTTTTTTTATTAAAGATTTCATTGGAAATCTAATTTTTATCTGGGTTCGTTAAGTCCTCTAATGTTATTGGCTTGTCAATATCGTGCATTTGTTTCTTTTGAGACTCCTGCCCAAAATCATTAGAACGCTTTGCTCTTCTTTCTTCTATTCTAGCTTTACGCTTAGCCTCTTTTTTCATTGCTTTGTCGCCACGCGTAGATTTATAGTCGTAGTGAATTCCCATAATAAGCTCATTCTCATCAATTTTTAAATTTACTTCTTGCGTCTCTGTTTTGCAAGTACCTTGATTGAAATTTCTGAATAATTATAAATAATATCGACAAAATTGCGGCAATCAGCACATCCTCAAATGGCGTAGCTTTTGGAAAACCTTAGTTCCATAAGCACACTAAACCTTGCTAAACCAACCAATTAATTTTTTTTAACATCAATTTTACAACCTTGTGCGTCACAATTTTTTCCAGAACTAATATTATTAAAAAAATCTATAGCTTTAACAGATGTCATCATAAAATTTTTATAATTGTTTAGATAACCATTTAAGCTATTTGTTAATTTTTTTGCTTCCTCCATCAGTCCTAGCCTTATTAAATTTATAAGCATTATTGCATTTCCATTAGGAATAGTATTGTCGCTAATATCAATTGGATTAAAAAAAATATCATTTTTATCTTTTTGATTTTTTTGAAATATATTCCTCTCTTTTACATAAAATTTTAAAAAAGCTTCGTTACACAATTTTTTTGCATAATCTTTATACTTAAAATTCATAGTTTGATCTGAGAGATCATTCAATGAATTAATTAAAAAGGCATAATCTTCTAAAAACACATCATTCTTTGAGTAAGAATGTTGAATATTTTTCTTCAAATAATTTTCCTCAATAATAGAAAAAAATTCTTCTGCGAGATTTAAGTATTTTTTTTCAGGTAATACTTCGTGGGCTGAAATTAAAGAGCTGATCCAAAGACAATTCAAATCAAGCTGTGATTTATCATCAAAAAAAGGTTTTTTTCTTTTTTTTCTTATCTCAAGAAGTTTATTGATAATCTCTTTTGATGGCTTGCTTTTCTCAACCAAAATATTTTTGTTTTCCCAATTTCCAGCTGCGCTCACCTCAAAATATACATTTATTTTATCTATGTCTTTAATTTCATTATAATCATAAACATAATATTTACCTTCTTCTCCATCGCTATCGGCATCGTAAGCAGAACCTAATAATTTATCTTTATTTAAAAATTCTGATCTTAAAAACTCTATTGTTTGTTCTAGTTTTTCCTTAAAATATTTTTCATTATTAATTTTGCAATACTTTGAAAGGAGTAAAATAAATTGCACATTATCATATAACATTTTTTCAAAGTGAGGAATAATCCAAGATTCATCAACTGTGTATCTGGAAATCCCTCCTTCAACGTGATCATAAATTCCTTTTGAACAAAGTTGTTTAATAATCGTAGTGACAGGTTCTAAATATTTTTTATTTTTTGTTATATTAAAAAAATACAAAAGTGTTTCAAATAAATTAAATGTAGGAAATTTGGGGGCACCTTTGTATCCTCCCTTTACTGGATCTAAATGATCTAAAACAGTTATTAAAATCGGTTCGAGGTCCTGACTTAAAACTGAATTTTTTTTTAAATCTAGATTTTTTATGATTAGATCTTTTTGTTTAATAATATTTATTTTTTGATCTTGATAAGCTTCGCTAACCTTTTGTAATACTTCTTTAAATGATGGAAGACCGTTTTTTGTATCTTTTGGAAAATAGGTTCCTCCCATAAATGGTACGCCATTTTCATCAAGAAACATTGTTAGCGGCCAACCTCCACCTGATTGATTAAATAATTGAAATGAACTTTGAAATACAAAATCAAGATCGGGTCTTTCTTCTCTATCTACTTTGATATTTAAAAAATACTTATTCATTAGATTGGCTGTTTCTTTATCCTCGAAACTTTCATGTGCCATTACATGGCACCAGTGACAACTTGCATATCCTATGCTTAATAGTATCGGCTTAGAATTCATCTTTGCTTGATCCAATGTATTTTTTGACCATGTTTGCCAATGCACAGGATTATTCTTATGTTGTCTTAAGTATGGACTTGGATCATCAACCAAATTATTTTTATTAAGATCGATCATTTAAAGAAAAATTTTTTTATTATTAATGAAACAGAAACAAAAACTAAGAAAATTATAATTGGTAAATAAATTTCTTTGTTAATTATTAAATTTATAAAATTAAAATTGTTAGAGCCTTTGATAAAATTATTTATTCCAGAGCCAATTGAATTCCAAATAAAAAACATTGGTATAAAACCTAGAAAACTCGCAAAAAAATAGTTTCTATTTTTTATATTAAAAATTACAGGTAAAATATTCTGTAAACCAAATGGTATGCCTAGGCCTCCGGAAAGTCTAAAGGCAAGGAAATAATAAAATTCATTTTTTTTAAAACGTTCAATATACTTTTCAAATTTATCTTTGAGCATAAGTTTGATTAAATCTTTAAAAAAAAAATTCGCAATAATGTAGAGCAATAAAGCTCCGATAGAAATTGAAAGAGTTGAGATTAAGGTTCCGGCCCATTTTCCAAATAATATTCCTGATAACAAAAGTATTGGAGTGCCAAAGCCTAAAAGTATTACCCAAATTGAAGAAAATAAAAAAAATAGAAATAAATTCAATGCTAGATTTTTTCCAATAAATTCCTCGATATTTGCCTGGATCAATTTATAATATGAAAAATCATCTATTCTAGAAATTTCAAATTTTGAAAATAAAAAATATAAAAATGCGATTAAAATTACTACATATACTGATCCTAATGTGATTTTTAAATTTTTGCTCATATTAAACCTGTACAATAGACATCATTTAAAATATATACCTTAAAATATTTATGAAAAGAACTTATCAACCAAGCAATTTAGTCAGAAAAAGAAGGCACGGTTTCAGAGCGCGTATGGCTACTAAAACTGGAAGACAGCTTATTGCCAGAAGAAGAGCTAAAGGCCGAAAGACCATTTCAACATAATTACAAATGGTTAAGCTTGAGAGTTTAAAGAAAAGCTACCAATTCAAACAAACATTAAAAGAAAAAAAAGTTCACTCAGAATTTTTTTCAATTTTTGCTGCAAAAAATTTTTACAAGCCGAAATACAAAGAAGATTTAATCGTTAGTTTTGTTATGAAAAAGAAAATTGGAAATGCTGTTAAAAGAAACAAAATAAGAAGAAAATTAAAAGCAATTGTACAGAAACTATTAAAAAAAAGAGGTGCAATTAGTAAAGATTATACTTATATAGTTTTTGGTAAATCAAATGCTTTTACACAAAAACATAATGTTTTAATGCCTTTGATGGAAAAATGTTTTAACAAAATAAAAACTTAAATGATTAAAATTCTAACAAATCTTAAAATAAAATTTTTAAAATTATATAAATATTTATTTTCACCTTTATTGGGAAATAATTGTAGATATTTAATTACTTGCTCTGAATATTATATTCAGTCACTAGAGAAACATGGTCTATTTAAAGGATCTTTTTTGGGCATAAGAAGAATTTTAAGTTGCCATCCTTTTTCTGTTTTAGGCGGTGGATCAGACTGCGACTTTGTTCCTAGCAATATAAAAATTAATAAAAAAAAATAAGATGGATAATAAAAATGTATTTGTAGCAATTGCTTTATCGATGTCAGTTTTATTATTTTGGGGTGCTTTTTTTGAGACTCCAAAATCAAACATCGAAAGAGATACAGCTGGCCAAGTTCAAGAAAAAACAGATAATACTATAAGACCAAGTGCCGGCCCAACTCCTTCAATTAATCAATTAAATATTGAAAAAAAAATTTCAAGAACTGACTCTTTAAATAAATCAAAAAGAATTAAGATTGAAAATAATAATATTATTGGCTCTATTTCTTTAAAGGGTGGTTTAATTGACGACTTATCTTTTAAAAACCATAAGCAGAAAGTTAATGGAGATAAAAATATAGAATTTCTTCATCCCGCACAAACAGAGAACGGCTTTTATATAGAATCGGGTTGGGCTAGTATAGGTAGCAAAATAGAAGTACCTACAAAAAAATCAGAATGGCAAATTGATGGTAACAAAATTTTAACGGATACAACCCCAATTGTATTAAAATGGAGCAATAAAGAAGGAATTACTTTTAAGAAAAAAATTGAATTAGATGAAAAATATTTATTTAAAATAACTCAAGAAATTCAAAATAACTCTTCTAAAAGTGTAGAGCTTTACCCTTATGCTCAAATCACAAGAAACAAAGTTCCAGATGATATTCAAAATTTTTATATTTCCCACGAAGGTTTCATTGGAGTTTTCGATGATGAACTAAAAGAGGATGATTATGATGATATTGAAGACAATAAAATAGTAAGAGAGTCGAATGAAGGATGGCTTGGTATTACAGATAAATACTGGATGGCTGTTTTAGTTCCTGAAAAAGGGAAAAATTTTAAATCAACTTATCAATATAATGATAGTTTTAAAGCTAATTATATTATAAATGATCCTATAAAAGTTAACGCGTCTTCAAGTGGTGTTAATAATCTAAAATTATTTGTTGCAGCTAAAGAAGTTGAAACAATCGACACTTATGCTGAAAGTCAAAATATTAATAAATTGGATTTAGTAATTGATTGGGGTTGGTTTTATTTCTTCACAAAGCCTTTATTTTTTGTAATTGACTATTTATTTAAATTTTCCGGTAATTTTGGAACAGCAATAGTTTTAATAACTATAGCCATCAGGCTATTATTTTTTCCGCTTGCAAATTTTTCATTTAGATCAATGGCAAAAATGAAAGCTGTACAACCTGAAATGGCTAGACTTAAAGAACTTCACAAAGATGACAAAGTAAAATTACAGCAAGAAATGATGTCTTTATATAGAAAAGAAAAAATTAATCCCGCATCAGGGTGTTTACCGGTTTTAATTCAGATACCTTTCTTTTTTGCTATTTATAAGATGCTCTTTATTTCCCTAGAAATGAGACATCAACCATTCTTTGGTTGGATAAAAGATTTATCTGCCGCTGATCCAACATCAATTTTTAATTTATTTGGATTAATTCCTTGGGACCCTCCAAGCTTTATGGTCATTGGAATATGGCCAATATTAATGGGTGCATCAATGTGGGTTCAACAAAAATTAAATCCTGCACCGACAGATCCAATTCAGGCAAAAATTTTTGCTTTTTTTCCAATTTTCTTAACTATAATTTTAGCCTCTTTCCCCTCAGGGTTAGTGGTCTACTGGACAATCAATAATATACTTACAATTGCACAGCAGTGGGTTATCAATAAGAAGACTACAGTTAAGACCAACTAAATGTCTGAAAAACTTTCGTTTGAAGAAATTAAAAAAATTTGGCCTAAAGATGCCCCGCCACTTTCAAATATAGAAAAGTATGTTGAAAAATATAAAAATGAAATAATAATCATTAAATATGGTGGAAATGTTTTAATTGATAGAAATGTATTCAATAATTTTATTAATGATATTGGTATTTTAAATAAATTAGGTCTTTCAATCATTGTTGTACATGGTGGTGGGCCAAGGATTAAAAGAGAGCTTGATAAGTCAAATATTCCTACACGATTTATTAAAGGTTTAAGAGTAACAGATAAAAAAATAATAAGCATTGTTGAGAATGTATTAATTGATTTCAATAAAGATATCGTAAAATCATTAAAATTAAAAAATTTTAGGGCAGCTTCTGTTCATACAAAAGAAAACAATGTAATTTCCGTTAAACCTGAGAATGAAGAATTAGGTTTTGTTGGTATACCTTTTCAAGTTAATACAGATATTTTAAAAAATTTAATTGTAAAAAAAGAAATCCCTGTCATTGCGCCACTTGGGCTTGATGATAAAGAACAGTCATATAATATAAACGGTGATACAGCTGCTGGTGCGATTGCTAAATCATTAAAATCTAGAAGACTTTTACTTATGACAAATGTCGAAGGTGTGCTTGATAAAGAAAAAAAATTAATACCTGAAATTTCATCTGAAAAAATATTAGAGTTGGTGAAAAATGAAACTATAACGGGTGGTATGATACCAAAGATTAATACATGTTTAGATGCAGTTAAAAATGGTGTTAGGGGTGTCGTTATTATGGATGGAAGAAAACCTCACTCAATTTTAAATGAAATATTTTCTGATACGGGTGCTGGTACATTAATAAGATAATGAAAGAATTGAATGATATAAAATATTGGTTATTTGATTTAGATAACACACTTTATTCTGGAGACACGAAAGTGTTTGATCAGGTTGATAAAAAAATGTCTAAGTTTATCTCTGAAAAACTTCATGTGAGTTTAGATGAAGCTAAAAAAATTCAAAAAAATTACTTTCATGAATATAATACAACTTTAAATGGTATGATTAAAAACCACGATATAGATGCAAATGAATTTTTAGAGTTTGTTCATGACGTAGATCTAAAATTTTTAAAAAAAGATGAGCCTTTAAAAAAAGAAATAACTAATCTAAAGGGTAAAAAGATAATTTTTACCAATGGTTCTAAAGCTCATGCGGCTAATGTTACATCAAGAATTGGGATCAAAGAGTTATTTGATGGTGTATTTGACATTGTAGACTCTGATTTTTATCCAAAGCCGTCTTTAAAACCCTATAAAAAAATTATAGAAAATTATAAAATTGAACCAGAATATTGTATATTCTTTGAAGATATTGCTAGAAATTTAAAGCCTGCGCATGAATTAGGAATGAAGACTGTTTGGATTGAAAATAACGAACCTTGGGCGGCTAAATATTCAAATGCAGAATTTGTAAATTACAAAACTAATAATCTTACAAAATTTCTAAAGGAGATAAATGAAAACAGATAAATTAGAAAAAATTATAAACACTACTTTTGAAAAAAAAGAAAAAGTAAATTCAAAATCAGATAAAAAAGTAATCAATGCAATTAATGAAACTATTGATTTAGTTGATGCTGGCAAAATACGCGTCGCAAATAAAACCACTGGGAAGTGGGTTGTAAATCAATGGATTAAAAAGGCCATACTCTTAAGTTTTAGAGTGAACAAAATGACCATGTCTAAAGGGCCATACACAACATGGTATGATAAAGTTCCAGGTAAAACTGTAAAATGGAAAGAAAAAGATTGGAAAAAAGCAGGTTACAGACATGTGCCAAATGGTGTTGTTAGAAGAGGATCTTATATTGCAAAAAATGTTGTACTGATGCCTTCTTTTGTAAATCTTGGAGCATATGTAGACGAAGGTACCATGATCGATACATGGGCATCTGTTGGATCATGTGCGCAAGTTGGAAAAAATTGTCATATTTCAGGTGGAGCAGGAATTGGTGGAGTGCTAGAACCATTACAAGCTGGTCCAGTAATAATTGAAGATAATTGTTTTGTAGGAGCAAGATCGGAAATTGCCGAAGGTGTTTTAGTCGAAGAAGGTGCGGTTATTTCAATGGGAGTTTACATAGGGGCTTCAACAAAAATTGTAGATAGATCCACTGGTGAAATTATTTATGGTAAAGTACCAGCTTATTCTGTGGTAGTGCCAGGAAGTTTACCCAATAAATCTAATCCCGATGGACCCTCATTATATTGTGCAGTAATTGTCAAAAAAGTTGACTCAAAAACTAGAAGTAAAACATCGATTAACGATTTGCTTAGAGACTAATGCCAAACATTAATGAATTGATATTAGCAAAAGCGCTTATAAAATTTCCAAGCATTACTCCAAAAGATGCTGGTGCTATTAGATTTTTGAGCAAAACATTAAAACAACTTGGCTTTGTATGCAAAATTTTGGAGTTTAAAGATAAAAAAAGTAAACCCATATTAAATTTATATGCAAAATTAGGAAACAAAGGTCCTAATTTATGCTACGCAGGTCACACAGACGTTGTGCCACCAGGCAATGTAAAAGATTGGACTGTTAATCCTTTTAAACCAACGATAAAAAAAAACCACTTAATAGGAAGAGGTGCTAACGATATGAAAAGCTCAATTGCTTGTTTTGTATCTGCAGTGGACAAATTTTTAAAAAAAAAAAAAAAATTTAAAGGTTCTATAAGTTTTTTAATTACAGGAGACGAAGAAGGATTAGCGATTAACGGCACCAAAAAAGTAGTTGAGTATTTAAAAAAAAGAAAAGAAAAAATAGATTTTTGTATTGTAGGTGAGCCAACCAACCCAAATAAGCTTGGTGAAATGATAAAAATAGGTCGACGGGGCAGTTTATCTGGTAAAATTAAAATTATTGGAAATCAAGGTCATGTTGCATATCCTCATCTATCAAATAACCCTATTAATACTTTAGTATCTATAGCAAAAAAACTAAAACAAAATAAACTGGATAAAGGTAATAAAAATTTTCAACCTTCAAATCTAGAATTTACTTCTATTAATGTAGACAATAAAGCCCATAATGTTATCCCTAGAAGGGCCGAGGCACAATTTAACATAAGATACAATAATTATCACACGTCTAAAAGCTTGAAGAGAAAAATTAACTTAATAGTAAAAAAAATCTGTAAAAAAAATAAATGTAGATTCGAAATAGATTTTATAGAGAATGGTGACTCTTTTCTAACAAAACCAAATAAAACAATTTATATGGCTAAAAATATAATTAAAAGAATAACTAAAATATCCCCAAAATTTTCGACTACTGGAGGAACATCTGATGCAAGATTTATTAGAAAAATTTCTCCATGCCTAGAGTTTGGTTTGGTTAATAAAACAATGCATAAGGTAGATGAATGCGTTTCACTGAGTGATTTAATAAAACTTACTAGAATTTATCAAAACATTCTAGAGGATTATTTTAGGTGAAGCTTTATAAAGTTAAAAAATCTAAAATAGATAATCAAGGTGTTTATGCCGCTAAAGATATAAAAGCAGGAACAAGAATTATTTACTACAAAGGAAAAATTATTACAAAAAAAGAAACAGAAAGAAATTCTAAGTACGATAACGATAAGGCTATTTATTTATTTAATCTCAATAGTAGATATGATTTGGATGGTGACTTTAAATACAATACCGCAAGATTAATAAACCATTCGTGTGAACCAAACTGTGAGGTTGATGGAAAAGGTATAAAATTATGGATTTTTTCTTTGAGAGATATAAAAAAAGGTGAAGAATTATCTTATGACTACGGATTCAGTTTTGATGAGGATTATAAACAATTTCCATGCAGATGTGGCTCAAAAAATTGTTGCGGTTACATAGTAAGAGAAGGATCGAGATGGAGAATAAAAAAAAAGAAAAAACGAAAATAGATATAATCTTACCTAATTATAATAGTTCTTTGTTCATTAAAGAAACTATAAAAAGTATTTTAAATCAAACCTATAAAAACTGGAGACTAATAATAGTTGATGATTTATCAGATAAAAAAACAAGAAATATTTTAAAAAAGATTAATAAAAAAAAAATTAAAATATTTTTTTTAAATAAAAATAAAGGTGCAGGTTTTTGCAGAAATTATGCTATAAAAAAATCTAATTCTCCATATTTAGCCTTTATCGATTCAGACGATATTTGGAAAAAAAATAAGTTAGAAAAACAAATTCATTTTATGGAAAAAAATAATTGTTCTTTTTCTTATACTGATTACGAAACTTTTGGTGATAAGAATAAAAAAATCAAAAACCCATCAAGATTAAATTATAATAATTTTATAAGAAATACATCTATACCTACAAGCACCATGATGGTCGAAAGAAGCAAGATAAATAATATTAGATTTACTAATACTAAAATTTGTGAAGATTATTATTTTAAATGTAAGCTTTTAAAAAAAATTAATTATGCTTTATGTTTAAATGGATATTTAACTAAATACAGAGTGCGTAAGAACTCATTGCAAAGTAGTAATTTAAAAAACTTTTATTGGATTTGGAAAATAAATAGGAAATATAACAAATTAAATTTTTTAAATAATATTATTTCTCTATTATTTATTTCAATTAATTCTTTGAAAAAATATGGTGGAAAAAATATTTATTAAAATCAATATTTTATACTTAGTAAATATAATCCACATGCTGGCGCTGGTGGTGCACAATTAATTCTCTTTTGAGATTTAAAAGAATTTTTGTATTCTTTAATACTCCATTTGCCTGTAGATAAATATTTTAAACATCCAACTATTGATCTAACTTGATTTTGTAAAAATGATTTAGAACTTAATTTAATACTTATTATATCATTTACTTTACTTATTTTTATCGGATACATTTTTTTAATTGGTGATTTTGCAGAACAAGAGGCTGCTCTAAAAGTTGAAAAATTATGAGTTCCTTCTAAAATTTTAGCTCCTTGCTTTAATAATTTTAAGTCTATTTTATTTTTTATGTGCCAAGCACGATTTTTATTAATTGATAAAGTTCCTCTTCTGTTGACAATTAAATATTCATAAGTACGTAGTTTAGCGCTGTAACGAGCATGAAAACTATCAACCATTTCTTTTATATCTAATATCGATATCAGTTTATTTTTTAAAAAAAAATTAATTGAGTTTAAAAAAATTTTTTTGTTATCTATTTTTTTTTTAACTTTAAAGTTTGCAAACTGAGAATAAGCATGAACACCTTTGTCGGTTCTTCCAGCACCTATTATGCTTACTTTTGTTTTTAAAACCTTTTTCAAAGCCACTTCAATGCTGCTCTGTATTGATTTTCCATTTTTTTGACTTTGCCAACCAACAAATTTTGTTCCGTCATACTCAATCTTTAATAGATAATTAATCATCTTACTTTAGACATTGACCAATCTTTATTTCGTGACCTCTAAGAAATTCCAGCACATTCATTTTTTGTTTGCCTTCTTTTTTTAGTTCTAATATTTGGACAGCATTTTCCAAACAAGCTATTGTAAGTTTATTATCCAATACTGTGCCTGGCTTACCTTTTTTAGTTATTATTTCTTTTGCTTTGATTATTTTTATTCTAACCCCTTTCAATTCAAACCAGCTCCCTGGATTAGGATTAAAAGCATTTATTTTTGCAATAATCTTATTTGCATTTTCATTCCAATTAATTTTGCATTCGGACTTTTGGATTTTTTTTGCATAAGTTGCCTCTTCCTCGTTCTGTTCAATAAAGTTTAATTTATCATTTTTGATTAATTTTAATGTATCTAAAATTAATTTAGCTCCCAATATTGACATTTTATCACTTAGTTCTTGATAATTTATTTCATTATTAATTTTTATCTTAGATTGTATTAAAACTGGACCTGCATCTAATTCTGGCACAATTTTCATTATAGAAATACCTGTTTCATAATCCATATTCATAATTGCTCTTTGAATTGGAGCAGCCCCTCTCCATTTAGGCAATAAAGAAGCATGAACATTAATGAAAAGAATTTCGTCTAGACATAAAAGACTGCTGGGTAAAATTTTTCCATAAGCTACTACTATAATAATATCCGGTTTTAAGCTTTTAATATGATCAATCTCATTTCTTTCTTCAAATGAAATAGGATTTCTTACTGGAATATTTAGTTTATCTGCTAAATCGTGTATGGGAGATTTTTTGACTTTTTGACCACGATTTTTTTTTTTAGGAGGCTGCGTATAAACTGTTAAAATATTATGCCCAGACTCATGTAGTAGTTTAAGTATTGGGACAGCAAAATCAGGTGTCCCCATAAATAAAATTTTTAAAGACATTTATGCTTATACAATAATTCTATCTAGGTTTTTCTTCTGTTTAGATAGTTTTTTTATTATCATATTTTTTTTTAATTTTGATAAATAATCTATAAATAGTATACCTTCTAAATGGTCCATTTCGTGCTGAATACAGGTTGCAAGCAAACCTTCAGCCTTTAAAATTTTTTCTTTACCGTCATAATTTAGATATTTAACTTCACATTTATCAGGTCTAGTTATTTCAGCAAACTGGTTAGGTACTGAAAGACACCCTTCTTCATACGAAGCATCATTTTTTGATTTAACTAAAATTTCTGGATTGATAAAATATAAAGGATTTTTTTTTTCACCATCTTTACTTAAGTCTATTACTATAACTCTTTTTGGAACGCCTATTTGAATTGCAGCTAGACCTATTCCGGGCGCATCATACATTGTCTCGGTCATATCGTTAATTAAAGATCTTATTGCATCGTTAACAACTTCTACGTTTTTAGATTTTTGTCTTAAGAAAGGATCTGGTTCGGTTAAAATCTTTCTAATAGCCATAATTTATTTTATATTCTAGTTAAGTTCTTAATGGTAGAGCAGAATTTAAAACTTTATTTCTAATAGTAACTAAATTCATTTTATTCAAGAGATTGGTAATAAAATATATAGTTTCTGAATCGAGTTCGTAAGGTTCATCTTCACCGATTATTTCGACAATTTTTAATGCTAAAAAAGCTTTTTGGTCATCAGCAATTAATTGTAATAAATTATTAGGTATATCGAACTTTTCTGCAAGTTCATCGTATTTAAAATTTGATGGTAAATTAAAACCATCTGCAATTAGAGTATCTGCTAAAGCTAGATCTTTAGCGGAAATAAAATATTTTTTATTTTTGATTACTTTTTTAAAAACTTTATCGATATCTTTTTGAACTTTTTTTTTATTTGTTCCCTCGGTATAGAATTTTAATATTTTTGACTGATGTAAAATTTTATCGTTATATTTTATTTTTCCTAAAATAATTTCTTCATCCAGAATAATTTTTGCTAATGCTGTCTCTTTATAATTTTCAGGTAAATTTTCAATACCAATTTCTTGTATTTTATCACTTAAAAATTTAGAATACACATTAGTTAAATTAGATTTTTCAAACAATTCTTCTAATAAAAAAAGATATTCTATTTTTGACTCACTTGCTTCAGATAATAAATATTTTTGATAAATAAGTGCTCTCGCATCACTGTCAATTAATGCTTGATAATTATTTTTTGCATTAATTAAAGTGTTCAATTTAAAAGGTATCTGTTTATAAATTTCAAAAATTTTATTTTTATCTAATTTATTATTATTTGCTGCTAATTCTAATTCCTTTATTTTTTCTTTATCAGTAGAATTTTCTAGTTTTATTAAATTAGCTGAATTTAAATATTTCCATATTTCAGGCTTTGTTTTTTTTGATGGCTCATATTTGAAATTTGGAACAGTTACGCTTGAAAGATAAAAGTTTAAAAGGTTTTTTTCATTAATTTTACTACTAGCGGTATCGGTAACACCGATAAGAAAATTAATTTTATTGTCATAGAATGCGCTTGATTGTTTTTGCTCTCTTAATAAGTCTAATAAAAGTTGAGCTTCTTTTTTTTTATCGTTAAAAACTAAACAATAAATTTTAAATTTTTCTAAATATGCGTCCTTTATTCTTGCATCTATAAATTCAACTTTTTCACATCCCGATTTTATATTTCCACTTGCAATATTTTTATCAACTAAATATTGAACAGCTTTACTTTTGCTATTGAATCTTTCATTTTGTTTTAAAAAACTTTCTATTAAATCAGTTCTGTTATTTTTTATTAACCAATCAATTTTTAAATCAACAAATTCTTTTTCACTCATATCTTGTGGTGGATATGAAAATGAAAATAAAATTGCTTCTAGTATTTCATTTGATGATTTTGAAAGTTTGATTTTATTTAACCTTTTTAAACTAGATCTCATATCTTCAGCTTTAGTTGTTGACCACATATTTAAATTAAAATCGTAATTTGCTGGCTCGTAAATACCGTAAACCTTTTGCTCAGTTGATTGAATTGAAGAACTCTCTTGAATTTGAATATTTTCTAGAGACTCCACTTTTTGAGCGGATTTTATATCAGGTTTTTTTTCTACTTTTTCGCTATTAACTTTTGAAGACTCTTTAGTAATCTCCTCTTTGTTTTTCCAAATATCTATTTTTTCGTCACTTAAAAGTGATGTTGAAAAAAAAACAGTTAGTAAGCTTACTAATAAATTAAAGCTTTTTAATCTCATTCGTAACGTCTATTTTGTATTTTTTTTCAGGGCTCGGAAAATTTATTTTTTCTACTAAAAAAATTGCAACAAACAAAACACCAATTACTAATAATAACTTTAATAAGTTTTTTATTAATGAGCTTCCTAGATTTGATCGTCTATTGTATTTCAGTTGCATACTTTATGTTTTAATTTAAACTTAATAATTAAGACATAATTATGAAAAATCAAAATCAAAAAAAAACCTAAAATGCTTAAAAACCTTATTTTAACTGGAATGATGGGCGTTGGAAAATCTACAATTGGTAAAATGTTAGCTAAAAGGCTTAATTTTGAATTTGTTGATATTGATAAGTTGATAGAAATGAAAGAAAATTCATCAATTAATTCTATATTTAAAAATAAGAGTGAGAGTTATTTTAGAAAAATTGAAAATGATATGACGTTACTAGAATTAAAGAAAAATAATCTAGTAATATCTTTAGGAGGAGGTGCTTTTATAAATAGCGCAATAAGAAAAAGAGCAAAAAAACTATCTACGACTTTTTGGTTAGATGTACCAATAGACAAATTAATTGCTAGACTTAAGAATAGTAGGCAAAGACCTCTTTTATTAAAAAAAAATTTAGGAGAAACGGTAAAAAAAATATATTTTGATAGAAAAAAATTTTATAATGAAGCTGATTATAGAATTAAATGTAATTCTAATAAATCAAAAGAGATCGTAAATAAAATACTTAGTTTATATGAAAAATCAGGAAATAAAGTTTAATAATAAAAGCCATAAATATTCAATTATAATCGGTGAAAATTCAATTAATATTTTGCCTAATAAAATAAAATTACTATGCCCTCAAGCAAAAAATATTGCATTTATTATAGATAAAAATGTGCCAATAAAATTCAAGGCCAACTTAAAGAAAAAATTTAAAAATTATAATCTTTTATTTCTAACTTTTAATGCTAGTGAAAAAAATAAGTCCTTAAAAACGGCAAATGATTATTTAAATATATTATTAGCTAAAAATTTTAATAGATCAGATTTAATAATTAGTGTTGGTGGTGGCATCACTGGTGATGTTATTGGTTTTGTTGCGAGTATTTTTAAAAGAGGTATTAATTTTATCAATATTCCCACGACTTTGCTCGCACAAGTAGACTCATCGATTGGTGGAAAAACTGGAGTAAATTCATTTAATGGGAAAAATCTAATAGGATCATTTTATCAGCCGAAATTAGTTATTAGTGATACTTCTTTTATAAAATCTTTGCCAAAAAAAGAGATGATTTGTGGTTATGCTGAGATCTTAAAACATTCAATAATTAAAGATGCTAATTTTTTTTATTGGCTAAAGAAGAATACTGGTTCAATTTTAAAAAAAAAAAATAAAGAACTTATTTATGCAATAAAAAAAAGTTGTGAAATTAAAATGCACATTGTAAGTCAAGATATTAAAGAAAAAGGTTTAAGAATGGTATTAAATTTTGGGCATACATTTGCACATGCAATTGAAGTAAAAAATAATTATTCAAAAAATATTACACACGGTGAAGCTGTGTTGTCTGGCATGATTTTAGCAACCAGATTGTCCGTTATTAAAAAAATCTGCTCACCAAAAACATTGGATCAAATTAAAAAGATTTATGTAGAAAATCATTTAGATTTTACTTATAAAAAATATACGCAACAAAGAACTATAAAAGAATTAATTCCTTATCTAATAAATGATAAAAAAAATAATGATGAAAAAATTAACTTTATTTTATTAAAAAGTATTGGAAAAACTGCCTTACCTAATAAAAGTAAAATTTCAATAAACAGTTTAAAAAAAATCAGTAAAACTATTTCTCAATACTAATTTCAAGTGCATGAATTTTTGTTTTAAGATCATTTTTTAAAATATTCATAATCATTTTATGAGCATTTACTCTTGTAATAGAATTTAGGTACTGTGATTTAATTTTCAATTGTAAATGAAATTTTTCCTCTGTAAAAAATTTATGCCCCCTGTGCTTATGAGAATTATCAACAATTTCAATGCTTTCAATTTTAAGTTCTTTATTTAATTTTGTATGAATATCTTTAAAATAATCCTTCATTAGTTAATTTTACTATATAGAATCATTCAATGAAAATTATTTGTGACTGGGATAAATGTAATGAAATTGGAGCGTATAAAGCGCCAATTGAGAGAGATAATAGTAAGAAATATCGTCTACTTTGCTTAAATCATATTAAAATTTTTAACAAAAATTGGAATTATTTTGAAAATATGAATGATCAAGAGATAGAATTTTTTATAAAGTCCGATTTAACATGGCACAAATCCACAAAAACTTTTGGATCATCTGATAATTTTTTTAATATTTTATGGAATAACGCTTTAGAAGATAAATTAAATATCTTCAAAAGTTCAAATTTTAGAGATTTTAAAAAAACACAAATTTCACAGCAAGATAAAGATGCTTTACAAGTAATGGATTTAAATCAAGA
>ENA-UOXV01004180-UOXV01004180.1-marine-metagenome-genome-assembly--contig:-NODE-4180-length-16743-cov-5.145554_pt1 | contig 16743 bp, 14 predicted proteins | sample MGYA00238165_ERZ766961 | MGnify/ENA primary metagenome ERZ766961 (study PRJEB28924, sample SAMN03173240) | marine metagenome | biome: Marine; feature: Water; material: Subsurface seawater | place: North... | reverse complement strand
CCGCGGCGGACGTCTTGCGCCGCTTGGATCGCGCCATCGAAACGCAGTCGGAAGGCGCTCGCCTGTGACTGGGACGAGATCTGACGGGCAGGATCTATTCGTGAATTCTTTTGGCGGAAACATAGAGGTGGACAAATCAAACAGTACTACTCTTACTCCGAACCGCCCAGCAGAGGCGCGCTTCCCCCCTCGCCACCGTCCCCACCCTCCTCCTCACCCTCACCCTCCCGTCCCGCCCCACTCACGGCATCCATCCTCGCCCTACGCGCCGTCCTACCCAAGATCCCCGCGCTCACCAACAACGCGCACGTAAACGCGCACAACGCCGACCGCCAGTGCTCAGCCTTCAACGCGCCGCCCCCCGCCAGCGCCTGCAACGTCGCGCCGAACAACGGCGGCGTGGGCACGTCCCCGAGCGCGTGTATGAACACGGTGGTCATGGAACACGCCAGCGGCCTGCTACCGGGCGGGACGGACCACAACACCACTGCGTTGATGGGCGCCTGCGTGACGAACGCGGCGGTTTCGCCGAAGAGAAAAAAAACCAAAAACATCGGAAACGACGTCGACAGAAACGCCAGCTCCAGCAGGACAAACCCCACCGCGCTGGACACCGCGCACACGCTCAGCGCGTTGCCCACCGAGTTACCCAGTTTATCCACCGCGATGCCCCCGATCGCGGTTCCCCCCGCGCCGGCGACGACGGTGACTAGACCCAACACGAAGTCGGCGTCGGATGGAGTTTTTAAAACGTCGGGGAAAACCGCCTTCGCCGCTTTGGGTCCCCACACGGCGTATACCCCGATGACGGCCGTGTACGCGACGTACCCAACGACGGTCATGACGTACACGGGGTGCCGTAACAGGCCGGCGGCGTCGCGCATGAACTCCTTCGTCGCCGTCTTTGACAAATGCGCCGAAGAGGAACCAACCCGTCGAAGTCGCCTCCGACCGCCGGTGCCCATCCGCTCACCCCCGGACCCGACCCGCGTCTCGCCCAGCAGCGTCTCGTCGCCCGTGTCGCCGCCCCCGTCCGACGACGACTCGCCCGCCCCGTCGGTAGGTACGGAAGACACGGAAGACACGGAAGACACGGACACGCCGCGCATGGGTATGGGATGCGAGGCAGAACAGAACATAACCACCGGCAACATCGCCACCGATTCGAGCGCAAATGCCCACCGCCAACCCAGCCTCGGCGACCCGCCCACTACACCGCCGTACATGAACCCACACGCGACGCCGAGCGGGATGCACAGGTAGAAACACGCGAGCCACGTGGCTTTCTTACCGGGCGGGGCGAAATCGTCTATGAACGGCGCGGCGAGAGCGCAGAAGGACGCTTCGCCGACTCCCACGAGAGTCCTCGCGAGAAAGAGCGCCATGTAATTCGGCGAGAGGGCGCACGCCATCGTGGCGACGGTCCACGTGCCGAGGCCGACGGCGATGAGGCGAAAGGGGTTCGCGCGCTTGGCGAGCGCGGAGAACACGGGCGAGCCGCACAGGAGCCCGATCATGAACGCCGCCTGGAGCCAGCCGTACTGGTAGTAGGATATGCCGAACTCGCCTTGGAGCCCCGAGGGTTGGGGCGCGTCGGGGGCGTCGCCTCCGGGGTTGCCGCTGACCGCCGCGGACGACATGGTGCCGCGGTCGAGGTAGATGAGCAGCGACATGAGGCAGAAGAGCAGCAGGAGGCGCGCCGGGGTGAACCAGGCGGCCTCAACGCGGACGGAGCCGTCGCCCGCCATGGTGGCGCTCTGCTATCCTTTTTCGCGCGTGAATTGAACGAAGTCCACCCGGAACGCGTGTCTTAGCGGCCGGGCGGGGTGGATTCGTCGGGTCCGGCGCCGGGGATGGTGAGGTCGGGCTTGTAGATGTTGTGCACCACGGTCGCCCCCGCCAGCATGGACCCGAGGGACAGCACGTAGAATCGAAGCGGCAGCATCGAAGTGATGACGCGACATCCTCAAGTTTCGTATTTGAAGCTCCGAGGAGATCTGGTCGTGCCACAAGTGTCGGTCGGGGGGGCACCTACGTCGCTCGGGGCGTGTGAACAGGGACCGCGACGAGGCCGACGCGGTGATGGCCGGCACGCGCGAGGACGAGTACGCGACCTGGGACACGGTCATGGAAGGCATGTCGGCGAGCCAGCGCCGGGCTCACGACCGGGGCACGCGACGGGCGCGCGTGTGCCTGGCGTCGATACCCGTGCTGTGCCTCCTCGTGTCCATCACCAGGCCCCTGTACGCGTCCTACATCGACGTGTTCGGCCCGGGCGAGGGGCGGCGCGGGCACACGGGCCCATCCGCCGGGTTCGTCGCGGGACCTTCGCGGCTGTCGGGAATCGGCGACACGGGCGAGCGCGGCGCGGGCGTGCGCCTAGTGCCCGGCTCTCTCGGAGGCGCCGCGACGGGAGGCGGTGGGTGGGGATTGGGAGGAAACGGAGTGGGTGTGGTGCGGGCGGTGGACGACGCCACAGAGCGGCGGCGGCGGCTCGAGGAGACATCACGTCCAGGCCCTCACAGCCGGGACGGTGATGCTGCCGACGAGCGTCAACATTTGACAATGCCCACGTAGCCGGCCCGGCCGGCTAGATGATCAATACTAGGAGATACAATTAAAAGAAGAGGGGCGACGACGTCACGCCTTCCCGCCCAATCCCATGTCGCTACTACTTGGTATCCTTGAACAGCTTGTCCGCCACGCAGTGATCGACGCAGCCCCACATGTCGAAGTACTGACCGGTGCAGTGCGCCTCGCCGCTGGCATCCTTCTCGATCCGTTGGGTGCACGCCTCGTACGCGTCGATGAACTTGGTGCACTTGGACTTGCACGCCTCCTCGAGGTCGGGGCGGGTATCCACCGGGTCTTCGTCGTCGGACCTGTGGAGTGGACGGGCGTGAAGGTCAGCGGGAAGGTCGTTTCCACAGAAATCTCACACGCCAGTGACAGTGAGGGACGGTGCGAGCCGGGTTGGCCGTAGATATTTCTAGGGCAAGCGGCGCGCGCGCGTGTTCCGCGGGCGGGGTTCGCGGCTCGTGGTCGCGTCCGGGGCGTTCACGCGTGGGGTACGACGCGTGGATGGAGGGGTGGTCGCGTCCGGGGCGTTCACGTGGGATGGTCAAGCGACCGCCCCGACGCAAAGGCCGCCACCGGACCCTCATCCGATGATTGCCAGGTGAAAATAATCCGGGGCGAGAGGGAGGGAGAGACGCGCGCGATCGCGGGGCGCGGTCGGATCACGGGCGGGATGGTGACTCGAATGTGGTGCGGACGTGCGGGTTGGGGTACGTACATCTTCGCTTCGGCGCTTCGCGGCTGCGTTGCGTCCTCAAGAGTGGCCACACACGCGAGTGCCCCCGTCCGTGTTCGTCACTCAGTCACGGCCACTGGCGGTGATCTCACCTGACTGACTGCGCCACGGTGTGATGGACTCGAAGTTTCCCGTTTGCCCGGAGTGCGCTTCACATTCACAGCCTGGGCGCGCCCGCACACGTGCGCGAACGAGTAACGACCACCGTCGTCGCTCACCCACCACCCTCGTCGCACTAATCCGCGGCGCAGCGCCCGACACGAAGCGTCGGCGCCGACGAACTCGCGGGAGTCCGTCGTAGTGGATTACTCCTCCGGTTTCCAAATCAGTGCGTGTGAGTGACGGTCAAATCGGACGAAATGACCGAGCACACAGTCAGAGGAATGAAGGGGATGAAGAGCGTGATGGACCTTCCAGTCATGCAGGTACGCTCACGCACACACCGTAGATGACGCGCACGTCCGAACCCACGCGATTCAGGCGTCGCGTCGCGCATCGCCGCGCGCTTTCCGTCGACCGATGCGCCACAAAAAAACCCTAAGTTTTCACACCGCGAAATCTGACATCAACCCCCCATCACCTTTCGCGACTACAGGACGGCCCCCCGCCCGGCGGATACCCGTCGGTGCGCTACGCCCGCCGCATCCCTTCCACGGGCCCCACCGGCGTCGCCTTCTTCGGCGCGTACCTGGGCGCCATGGCGTACGGGTTCTACCAGATCGGCCAAGGGAACCATCGAAGGCGGGGCGAAAAGGAGGAGAAGCTCACCGCTAGAGCCGTGCTGGTGCCGTTTCTCCAGGCTGAGGAGGACCGGCGGTTCCACAGGGCGTGGAAGGAGCGGACGGCGATGGAGGATAAGATCATGGAGGGCGTGGACGGGTGGAAGAGCGGGGAGAACGTCTACTCATCCACCTGGATGCCACCGCACAACACGCTCACGCCCAGGATCATCTAATGTAGACTATAATGCACCTGTAAAATGTTACCCCCTACGATTTGATTAAATATACCTCGTGAGCTACCGCTGGCGCCTGGCCTGCGCGTCCTCGCCCCAGACCACGCGCCCCTCCACGCCTATGTACCCGCCCACGCCCCCCGTGATTGGGTTCCTCACCTCGAACACCTTGTTCAACACATACGACTGATCAACGTATCCGGTGCCCTCGTACGATGATGAGTCACCGCCGGTGCCTTCGTCCGCGAGCCTCCACCGCTCGAGCTCGCGCCCGAGGTCCGCGAGATGCACCGCGCACACGCCTCGCATCTTCGCCGGGTCCGCGCCGGTGAAGTCGCCCATGAGCCGCGTGAATAGTCCCCGCGCCGCGTCCATCGACGCCGAAGTTTTCGTTTGGCTCGCGCGAAGATTCGGCTCGCTCTCAAAGTCCGCGGAGGCGTCCGCGGTCCACACCTCGACGACGACGGTGGGTCCAGCACCGCGCGCCGACGTCGCGGCCGCGTGCGCGCGCGTCACCGCCGCCGCCGCGACGTCACGCGGCAGCCGCAGACGAATCTCCCCGGCGCCGCGGCTGCCCGGAGCGTCGAGCACCACGCGCCCGAGCTCCTTCCCGCGCGAGAACCCACCCTTCAACACCGCGACGAGGGGCTCGAACGACGACGGCGAGACTGACCCGTCGAGCGCGATGGACTGTTCCAGCGCGCGAACCAGTCCGGCGTGAGCGGTGAGTTTCAGTTCCAGCTCTGGACCCGAGCGGCCCAGCGTCGACTCGGCGACTCGGTGATTGGCGTCGTCGCCGCGGAAGTGACCGTCGCCTGTTTGCCCATACGCCTCCGCCTCCGCGAGGTCAGCCTCGAGCTCCGCCTCCGCCTCGAGCGCCAGCCGGCCCACGCTGGAGCTCACGGCGTACGCGTCAGGTCGCGAGCCGGTGTAGGTCGCTGACCGTGAGGACCTATGACCTTTATCGATGGACTCTTCGTCGTCAAAAACTCCGTCGAGGCCCTGCGCGAAGAGCTCGTCGAGGAGCGCCTGGTCCGCGACGAGCGCCGCGTCGTCGTCCTCGTCGGGAGGTAGGAAGCGTCGCATCGTGGACGCGGTGAGGGACGCGGACGCGGTGGTATCGGCGGTGGAATCACGCCACCACGAGCCGAGCGAATCCGAAGCCGTCGCGGATACAAACGCGGCGAAGTCGTTCGATCTGCGGCACTGCTCGAGCGGCTCGTCGCCATCCGCCGCGTCCAACGCATCGTCCATCTCGGCCCGTAGCTGCTCCGCCATCTCGAGCACCCCCGATGGGGCGCGGCTACCACGTTTCTTGCGCGCCGATGAAGGTTTCTTGGTGCTCGGGCTCTTCGCGAATGCGGGCGGCTTCTCGTTGGCCGACGCCTTCCTCCTCGCGTCCCTGGCCTCGGCCAACGCGCGCGTCCTGTCCCGTTCTCCCTCCCGTCTCTGGTGGTTCGTTTCGTCGTTTTCCTTCCCGGGTAGGTGTTTTGCGGTGCCGTCGGTCCGTGCTCTCCACCTCGCGGGCTTGACGACGACGTGGCTTGCCGGGTCGGGCGCGGACGATGTCTTCTTCAACGCGACAGCCTTCTCTTCTCGCTCCTTCCGCCCAGCCTCCGGCGTGCGTATCGACGGCGGCGGCGCCAAGGGGAGGGTATCGTCCATCTTGCTGAGGTGCTCGTTGAGCTCGAAGGATGACACCGCGCCGGTGACGTAGTCGAGGACGCACTCGACGCGCACGCACCCGAGGGCGCCGCCCGCCTTGGTGGTGAGCTGCACCTCGTGGCGGGTCACGGGGCGGTGGACTTCGAGGCGGGAGACGTCGACGCTGGCGCTGGCGATGTGCCTCGCGGTGCGCCCGTCGGAAAACTGGTAGGAGGATCAGGGGAAGGATACGCGGTCGGTGAGCGCGGGTCGGCGAGGCGGGAGCGAGATGACGGGAGGTTTGGAGAGACGCGCTTTTTGAATCCGGGGCGAGTCGCGTCGGGCGCGCGTGAATAGAACCCACCTCGAGCACGACCGCCATCGCGTCGCGGCAGTATCGCGAGAACCCCGCGGGCTTAGCCTTGACCGGGAACGTCATCGACGCCGACGCGCCCGGGCCGTCCACCAGCTTGGCCCACGGCCTCGTTCGTTTGTCGCTGAGCTCGTCGCCCCACCATCGCGCGGTGACGCGCACCCACGGCGGGGCGCCGCGGAGCTGCCACTCCAAGCCGTCGACGGTGAGGGACACGTGGCCCTTGTCGTCGGTGCCGCGGCCCGCGCCGGGGGGCAGGTCGAACCCCTTGACACGGGTCTCGTCCTTCCTCTCCATCGGTGCTGCCGTGGTGTGAAGTCGCATTTTCGTCGGGGCTGCCGAGGAGGATTTTGAAAGAGCCATTTTCGTTGGCGATGATTAGACCGTCGTTCTTGAGTTCGAGGTCGTTACTAAATAGTCCAAGAAACCCGCACTGCACTCGGCACACGGTGGTGAGTTGGCGCGCTCTCGGTCGTCTACAAGAGGCCACCAAACGTCGATCGACGCGCCATTTGATTCGAACCCCGACGACCTAACCATGTCCGATACCGAGGCTCCGGCGATGTCCGCCCCCGAGCCCGTCGCCGCGCCCGCGCCCGCGCCCGCCCCCGCGGCCGCGCCCGCCGTGAGCTTCGACAACGCCAAGGTCGACGAGCTCAAGTCCCAGGCCACCGACAAGGTCCAGGAGCTCTACAAGAAGGGCAAGGACAAGCTCGACCAGGTAAATTGTCAACCGATTTTGCGATCGGTCGTCGCCGTCCCAGCGCGTGATCCCGCGCGTGAAGATGCGAACCTGAAGCCTGACGTAATCTCTCCCCATCTCCCCTATTTCGCAGTACGTCCGCTTCGGAGGTAACCCCAGGGTTGACCTCGAGCTCCGCAAGGTCCGTCCCCGAACGTGCCGCCATCACGAAAATATACAAACGACGAAGACTTGTCTTTGTGCGACGCCGCGGATGCGATTGATCCGCCCCAACGCTTGACTCCCACGGTGATTGACCCTCCTTTCTGACCGCACCCATGCCCACCTTCAACAGCACCTCGACATCCGCATCCCCATGGCGCCCTCCATCCGCGTCACCGTCGGCACCGACGCGTGCCTCCAGCCCAACGCCTCCAGCCCCAACAAGTACGAGTTCATCTACGAGCCAAACTTCAACTGGGGCATCACCGAGACCTGGTTCAACGGCCAGATCGAGGTCAACACCGCGGGCAAGGAGATCAAGTACACCAAGACCTTCGACCTCGACGCCATCGCGCTCAAGGTGAACGGCGTGTACGACTACGACAACAACGTCCCGTACGTCGGGTTCAAGGTGCTCACCACCGCGGGTGTCTCCTCCTCCGCGGGGGACAACAGCGGGTTCAGCGTGTGCAAGAAGCTCAGCCAGAACCTCGGCCCGCTGACCCTCACCGCCGACGTGGCGTCCTCCGTGGCGCTCGGCGAGCAGAAGTACAACCCCTCCAAGAAGGCGATGGAGTCCTCCCCGGCGCAGGTTGAATTCAACGCCCTCAAGCTCATCCTCGAGGCGTAAACAATCTGAACGATTGTACGATTTCTCCCGCCGCCGACCCACACCCGACGGCCGCGGTTTAGCAACCCCGCACCGTGTGAGCGCGTGGTGCGAGCGGAACGTATTTATTCACACGCGCGATAGCCTTCGCTAGGTCGTTTGTAAATAGCAGCGCCGAGCCAAGAGTAACTATGACGTAACACCGCAACTGGTTTGGTAAGAGTAGAGTCGTGTTTGATGAGCCTCCTCGTTTCTCAAAAAAGCCCACTGCTCGGGGCGCGAGGGGGGGCGCCCTGACGTGGGTTTGGTCCTCGCGAGCACCATGCGCCGCCGTCCGGGCATCGCCGGTATCCACCAGCGCCGCGACACCAGCGCGGTTCTCCGCACCGTCGGCGAGGAGGCGTCCGAACGCTCGCTCGAGACGATGCGACGGCAGCTCACCACCTTTCGCCAGTCGCTCGAGGAGTTCGCGCTGCGACACAAGGCTGACATCCGCCGGGACCCCGCGTTCAGGGCGCAGTTCCACAAGATGTGCGCCAACTGCGGCGTGGACCCGCTCGCGTCCAACAAAGGGTTCTGGGCCGAGCTCCTGGGCTTCGGCGACTTCTACTACGAGCTCGGCGTTCAGATCGCGGAGGCGTGCCTGAGCTCGCGCGATGAGAACGGCGGGTTACTCGAGCTCCACGACCTCATGGCGATGGTGCTGAAGCGCCGCGGGAAGGTCGCGGCGCCCGTGAGCGAGGACGACGTCTTCCGCGCCATCGACCGCCTCAAAGTCCTGGGCGGCGGATGGTCCGTCCACTCCATCGGGCGCGGGCGAATCATAAGGAGCGTCCCGGACGAACTCAACCCCGACACCTCGGAGGTCATACGACTCGCGGCAGCCGCGGACGGCGTGGGCGGGGGGGCGCCCGGGTGCGTGTCCACCACGGGGCTGGAGAAGGAGTGCGGGTGGACACGTGGGCGGGTGGACGCGGCGTTGGGTGAGCTGGTGAAACGGGGCATGGCGCTGGTCGACGACGGAGACCCGAGCGGGTCCGAGCGACTGTATTGGATCCCGTGCGTATCGCCGCAGATGACGTCGTGAGAGTTAACTTCTAGAATACATAGCGGTAAGAGGTGTGCGATGATGATCGATGAGTCTCACGGATGCTTATTACAACTCGAGTCTTTCTCTGGGCAACCGGGGCTATATTTCACCTTTTAGTATTTCCCCCATCTGCAGTCCCCTCAGTTCCAGGTGAGCTCTGCTCGCTCGGCCCAGTACGCCGCCGGGTCCTGCCTCGCCATCTCGAGTATCTCGTTAACCCGCCCCTCCGCCGCGTCCCCCGCGTTCGTCAGGTACTTGAGCAAGGTCAGCGCGCCGGCGTTGCTGCGAATCTGGTGCGGCGTCGCCGCGCCGGAAAGTACCATGGGCTGAAATCCCTGCAACATCGCGATGGCGATGGCGGCGCTGTCAGCCTTGTACACGAACGAGTCGAATCGCCCGGGCGGGGACCCAAAGTCGCTCGCGAGCTCCCGGAGTGCCTCCATGACCGGCAGCACGCCTTCGTTTGGGTTACGCGACGACAGACGGCCGTTCGCCAGTGCCTCTTTGACGATGATTTCCATTCCCGCTTTTTTAGCTTCGAGCAGCGCGGGCCCCGCGCTCTGCTCCATGACGTTCCACGTCGCCTGGACGCAGTCGAATAGTGGGGTGCCGTCGGGTGCCGTCACCTCCATCGCCTCGCGTAGCGTATCGCCCTGCTCCACGCCGGACAAAGTCAGGCCGATCCGTACGCCCTTCGCGGCTTTGAGTTCCGACAGCTCGGCGACGACTTCTTTGTTTTTGAGCACTCCCGAGCTTTTAGTGGCGGAGTGGATCTGGTAGAGCCTCATGTACGGGTCCAACAGCTCGGAGGACTGTGGGAATTGGGCGGCGAGGTTCTCGGCGGTGTGTTCCTTGACCTCGTGCGCCTGCCCCGCGGTGTCGATTTTCCAATCCGCGGTGTAGGTGTACCCCCATTTGCTTCCCACGACGATTTTGTCCCTAGGGATGTCCCTCGACCTTAGCCACGACGAGAGGAACTCCTCGGAGGCGCCGTACGACCTGGCGCAGTCGAAGTACCTGACGCCCATCGCCCACGCGGCGTCCAGGGTCTCGTGCGCGTGCTCGCGCATCTCGTCCATGCTCTTGCCCTTGATATCTGCGTCGTGGCCGATGTTGATGTACCCCGGGCGGCCGAGAGCCGCGAGGCCGAGGCCGAGCGGGGGAGTCCTTACCCCCACCTCGAGCATGCTCTTCTGCGCGACGTAGTCCGTCGCGGGGGTGTAGAACGGGGCGGCGGATGCGCGGGTGCGGACGCGGTTGGTACGCGTGCGGGCATGTTGGGCGTGGGGCCCCGCCGGCACGCGAAGGGGCGCGGGTGCGGCCGTCGTCGCGCGCATGGTTGGTACCGCGCTTGATGTGTGTCACGGCCTTTCGATAGGGGGAAAACCCGGGAAAAGCGGCGCGAAAAGATTCTCCACGGCCCAAAAGCCGCGAGAGCCGTCTGAGTCAATAAACAGGCCAGCCACTCGGACCAGACGAAGAGGCGCCGGGGTCGCGCGCGGGCGGCTGGTGGTCGTTAAATGCGCCGGGGGATGGCTGGTGTGGTCATGAGATGCGCGTCCGCCGTTTCATGCGGCGGCGGGTTCACGCTGGAGCGCGCGCCGAGCGTCGCCCGCGCCCACTCGGTGGCTCAGTGTAAAAGCGGGATGATTAGCGCCCGCAGAGCCCGGGTGCCCAGGTTGTTGGATGTGGGCACCGGCCGCCGCGTTCACTCCGCTGACCGGGTCGCATCCTTCGCGTCGTCAGCCGCGGTGGACGACGATCCCCCGCCCGGGCCCCCGACGGATGAGGACGTCGAGGCCGCCACCCGCAAGTGGCTGGACGAGACCGTCATCGGGCTCAACCTCTGCCCGTTCGCGCGCGCGCCCCGCAATCAGGGCGGCGTCGCGATCAAGGTTTCGCGCGCCACAACCCCCGACGATCTACTCGCCGAGTTCACGGCGGAGGCGAAGCGGCTGGCGAAGACGTACACCGACGCCGACGTGGCGTACGGTGAGGAGGATGACGACGACGAGGATGCCGAGGAGGGTGCCGAGGGCCTGTCGGAACCCACGACGACGCTGCTCGTGGCGCCAAACATTCACGAGATGAGTGACGACTTCATCCTCTTCCTCGCCATCGTCGAGCGATGCGAGGAGATCCTTGACTCACTCGACCTCGTGGGGTACATCCAGCTGGCGACGTTCCACCCGCACTATCAGTTCGAGGGCGAGGAGGTCGCGGACCCCGGGAGTTACACCAACAGGTCGCCGTACCCAGTCGTGCACTTACTCCGAGCGATCGACGTGTCCAGAGCCGTCGACGCGCACCCGGACACCGAGACGATCCCTTCGGAAAACGTCGAGAAACTACGAACCATCGGACGCGAAAAGCTGTACGATAACCTCCAGACGCTGACCCAACTGCGGGTGGATTCAGGGGAGAACACGTCGGACAGGGCGGACAGGCTGGCACGGGCGAAGGCTGCGGTGGAGAAGGCTGCGGCTGGTGACGCCATCGCCAAAAGTTTATTTGAGACGACTGAGGTTGACCGCGCCAAGTCGCAGGTGCTCCGTTTTCTAAACTATAAACCCAGGACCAGATCGGAGTTACGTAAGAAGCTCATCGACGATAAGCTGTACGACCCGGACGTCGCGGACGAGGCGCTGGATTTAGTTCAAGAAGCCGGGGTTCAATCGGACGTGGACTACGCCGAGCAGTTTGGCCGGATGAAGTGGCGAACTTCAAAGTGGGCACCCGCGCAGATCCGATCCGAGCTCAAGCGGAAAGGGATGGACGAGAGGGACGCGCGCGAGGGTCTGTCTCGGGTGTTCGGCGACGACGTCAACGCGGTTGGGGAGAGCGGTGGGTACGTGCGACGCGGGACGGTGTTCGAGGTGCGTCAAGAGGCGAGAGCGATGGGGACGGAGAGCGCCGACGACGACAAGAGTTACGAGCTCTTCCTCGCGTCGCGTAAGCGGTGGGCGCTGACGGACGGGATGGACTCGGAGAAGAGACGAAGGCGGCTGATCGGGTGGTTGCAACGGCGTGGGCACGCGTTTTCGCTGATTCAGAGGATCGTGGACTCCTTGGAGGCTGAGGACGAGCGGGCAAAGTACGAGTGACGACGCTTTACAAACACATCTCCCAAACATATATTATCCCTTCACCGAAGTATCCCCTGGACCACGGGCGCCACCCTGGACAGGAACCCGTACGTCCCACCCGCCACCAGCATCAACCCGCTCGCCGGCGTCACCCACGCCGTGTACTGCCGCGCGCTCATGATCCGGCCCAGACTCCCCGTCACCGTCGCCGCCGCCAACAGAGGCGCAACGTACCCGCTCGTGTACGTCAACAGCAGCGCACCGCCCGTCACGGGATCACCCGTCTGCGACACGTACCCCAACAGCGTCGCGAGCACCGGCGTGCTGCACGGCGACGCGGCGAGCGCGAACGCCAGACCGGCCAGGTACGCCGACACCGCCGGCGGCAAACTCAGTTTCCGCGCGTCGAAGTCGGCTCCGAATGACGGGAAGGCGACGACGATCACCTCCAGCAGGTTTAATCCCATCGCCACCGCGAGGATGGATATGGCGACCGGGAGGAACCCGTTGGCGTCGCCGCCGACCTGCCCGTACGCCTTGCCCGCGGTCGCGGCGCCGACGCCGAGGAGCGCGAGGGTGGACGCGAGGCCCGCGGCGAACGCGAACCCGTTGACGACCAGCGCATCTGCTTTTGCTTTTGCCGCCGCCTCTTCCCGCGCGGCGCGTTGCGCCTCCGTCTCGTCCTCCGGGACGTCGCTCCCCCCGTCGGTTTTGGGCCCCGCGTACCCGCCGATGTACCCGATGGTGAGCGGGAGGACGCTGAGGGTGCACGGGGAGAGCGAGGTGACGAGGCCGGCGATGAGGACCACCGCGAATGTGATCGGGGTGACGTTGTCCAGCTGGGATCCCACGACGGAGTCCGCGCTCTGCGCCGCGGAGAAGAGCCCCATGGAGATGTCGTCGCCCACGGACCCGAGGTCGAACACAACGTGGGGGAGGTCCATCGCGGCGGCGACCGAGGGCGCGAGCTCGGCTCCGGAAGCGGAGACGCGAAGATAACGGGGGCGGCCACGTCGATCGAGCCCCGGGTGAGCCCCTCGAGGCGCGCGGAAGCGCCGACGCGACGTCAGGGACGCGACGACCGCGACCGACGAGCCGTGGAGCGCGGCGACCCGCATGTTCGAGTCCGCGGAAAGGTCCTTTTCCGGTGCCGACGCGGCGGGTGCAGACGCGTGCGAGATGTGATGGGCAAATATCTGATACGGGGGCACTTTTGTTCATCACTGGATTTGCGAACCGTGTAGAGGCGTGAGACGATGGATTCGATGAATTCGATGTATAAGATGTATCACGTCCTGACCACCACACGCCCCGCCCGCGTGTGGTACCTAACCCCCTGGCTCGGCTTGTACTTCTCGTTCCGCACCTGGAGCGACTCAACCTTGATCCCGGAGACGCCCGCGCCCTGCACCGCGAATTGCGCGTGAATCTCAACCAGCTCCTGCAAACTAACCATCTTCCGTGCCTTCTCCGACCCGCCGTCCTCATCCTTACCCCCAGTTCCGCCAGACTCCTTCGGGGCGTTGTTCGTTAGCTGCACCTGCACGGTCAGGCACGGGGTCTTATCCCCGGGGAACTTGTCGATGACCCACTTGACGTAGTGGCCTGTGTCATCGTAGGTGGCCATGCCGTGCGTAGCCGACGGATCGGCGGAGATGACCCGCGAGGGCAGACGCACCTCCAGCGTCACGTTCTCCACCGGCTTGGTCTTATCGTCGAACGCGGGCTTGGTGCCGCAGACGATGGACACGCGCCCTTGCGTGGGCCCGAACGTGGCCTGGGGGCGGACGTAGACGGGCAGCGGCACCTGCTGCGCGTTGATGCTGCCGCCGATGTTCTGCATCTTGCTCTGCTGCCACGCGTTGGGCTTGATGTACTTGGGCTGCCACACGTTATCGTTCTTGGACGGCGGCGGCCTGACCTTGTAGTGCATCAGCGAGAACTGGCCATCCGCCGGCACGAAAGAAACTACTCTGTCAGCCGCGAATCGGCTCAGCCGCACCGAGGGATGGAACGAGTACTCCTCGATGAGGTGCGAGTTGGACATGGACAGGGAGACGTCGGGCATGCCGCTGAGACGTGAGTTGACCTCCACGGTGCCGTGCACCGCGGACGTGAGAACACGGCCCTCCGCGTCCAACGTGGCGTCCACCGTCTCCACCACGTCGCAGTAGATCTCGTTGCTGGCGTATTTGATGTTGTTGCTTCGCCACGGGAGCGGTAGGAGCTTGCTCGGGTCCTGGTCGGACACTAGGACGCCCTGGTGCCCGTAGACCATGCTCGTCGCGCGGTTGAGCATGTTGGGCGGGGGCACCAGCACCTTCAGGCCGCCCGGGTGGGTGTTGACGGGGATGCCAGAGTCGAGCATCTCGTCCAGGAGTTGGTACAACGTCAGGTGGTGCTCCTGCAGGACCGTCTCGGTGATCTGGTCGCCGAAGTAGGCCTTGAGGACGACGTGGAGCTGCGTGAGGAACTCGATGACCATGAGGGGTTCCGTCTCGTTCTCCGCGGTGGCCACGTAGGTGATCTCGCCGCGGGTGATGTGGAACACGTACTGCTTGCCCTCGGTGGTGAGCACGTCCGCGAAGAGGTTCTCCTTGGCGCTCGCTCGGAGCGCGGCGAAGACCTTATCGCACACCGCGTTGGGGTTCACCGCGGGACCCCAGTGCTTGACCGCGCATAGGGTCTCCGTCTTGTTGTTCACGATGAACAGGCTGCCGATGCCCATGGTGCGTCGTGGCGAAGGGCGTTAAATTGGGCCCGATTGCTCGATTACGTCGGAGGCCGCGTGCCGATTCCGATGATCGAGCGCTGGAATGCGTCTCGAGTGCGACGGCGTCGATGCTTCGCGCGGGATGCGGCGGTTCACGCGTGCGTATTGACGACGCGAGGATGCGGAGTTGACGTGCGACGACGACTGATGCGGTCGGCGCGCCTCGCTGTGGTGGCGCCCGGAAGGTTGAATCCGCCCGTCTCAAGCCGCGGGGTGTTGACGCGCGGGTGTTTTGGGGTCTCGATTTCAAGGCCAAACTTTTGATAACTCTATGGACAACGTTGCTAGCCGGACGCCGCTATCGCACCCGTCACGCCACGGTGAAGTGCATCCCGTTAGCGGGCGCGATGGGAATAGCCTTCGTGTGCTTCTTCCCGTTCTCCGCGCTCGCCTTGGTCCACCGGTACTTCCTAATCAGCGTGCACAGCACCACACGCGCCTCCAGGAGAGCCAAATACTGCCCCAGGCAGTTCCTGGGACCCTGTATGAACGGAAGGAACTTGAACCCCTCGTTCTCGTTGAACCCCGGGTCGGTGAACCGCTCGGGTTTATACACCAGCGGGTCCGGCCAGAGGTCCTCACGCTGGTGGACACCCTGCAAGGACATGATCACCGTCGTGCCCTTGGGAATGCGAACGCCGCCCAAATCGTCATCCTCCTCCGCCACACGCGTGACAACCGGAACCACGGAATACAACCGGAGAGTTTCCTTCAACGCCGCGAGGGAGTAATCGAGGGTATCCAGAGACTCCCGTGTGGGCAACGCGTTTTTCTTCAATCGCCCAAACACCGCATCGCTCTCCGTTCGGACCTTCTCCGTGGCTTCCAAGTTGTCGCTCAGCTCGTGCATGGTCCAAGTGAGCATCGCCGCGGAGGTCTCGTGACCCGCCAGCAGGAAGGTCTTGATCTCGTAGCACAGCTGTCGCTCAGTCTCGGCGCTCAGTGATCCCGTGTTCATCTCCTGGTCCAGCACGCGCTCCAGGATGTCGTCCGGGACCTTCCCGCCCGAACGTTTCTTGTCCCACCGGTCGCGAACGATCTTGATGATGGCGGCGTCCAGCTGTCGCACCCGCTTCTTATGCGCGAACCACTCGGGGGTCGGGAGGTAGGTCCTCCACGGCGACAACGACCGCGCGTTGCACTCGTCCATGATGGGGAGGTAGAGCGATGGGAATATCGCGTCCGATTCCGTCGGGGATAACGAGAGGATGGCCTCGCCGATGACCTGGAGGGTCAGGAGTCGAAACTCGTTTTCCATGTCGATGGATTCGCCGGTGCCCTTGATGGCGTCGAGCTTGACGCAGAGCCTGTCCACCGCGCGGGTGGCGATGGCGATGATCTCGTCGAGGATCTCCACCCTGAGCGCCTTGGAGATGTTCCCGCGCATCTTCCTCCACGTGTCCCCGCCGCTCGTCACCAGCCCGGTGCCGAGGATGTCGAGGAACGGGGCGTACGAAAACTCGAGATCCTTGCTGTAATTCTTCATGTTCGAGCTCATCACGCGCTTCATCGTGCTCGGGTCCGCGATGACGACGCAGTGCCGGGTGAAGATCTGCACCCTCACCGGCTTGGGCGCCGTCGCCGTGGACCACTGCGCGAACAGGTCCCACGTGCACGGGTAGCTGCCCACCGCCTTGAACAGGGTGACGGTGTGCCCGATGAGAGGGATGAAACCGGGAGCCATCGGCGCGCGGGCCAGCACGAGCTCCTTGCGCAGGAACCCGAGCACCGAGGCTACCGCGCCGGTGGCCGCCTTCAGGACGAAGTACAGCGCGATCATCGCGGTGATGATGGCCGCGGCACCGAGGGCCACCGCGTCCATCGCCGCGGGGGCGGGCGAACCCTTCGCCATCGCGCCGTCGGAAATGGATAGCCTTGCAGGTTTTAAAAATCTCTTCCACCGAAATGTTACGCGTCAAGCTCACTTCGAGGGGCGCGGAAGGGATGACGACGGTGTGGCGGCCACGCGTGAGGATTCCAGTTCCGGATATCGAC
>ENA-UOXV01004177-UOXV01004177.1-marine-metagenome-genome-assembly--contig:-NODE-4177-length-16751-cov-5.965621_pt1 | contig 16751 bp, 8 predicted proteins | sample MGYA00238165_ERZ766961 | MGnify/ENA primary metagenome ERZ766961 (study PRJEB28924, sample SAMN03173240) | marine metagenome | biome: Marine; feature: Water; material: Subsurface seawater | place: North... | reverse complement strand
AACGAGGAGATCTTCGCGCTCCGGTGGCCGCACGAGTCCGCCGCCGACGCCGCGGGTCGCTTCTGCCACGCCTATGTGCGGCACCCTCCGGCGCAGGTGGAAGGCTGCGAGCTGGCGCTGGCGGACCATCCAGTTCGGCGGCGGGCCCTGCCCCTTCGACCACGTCGGGCCGAGCTGCTGCGGCGCAGCGCCCTCGAGTCCGACGAATTGGGCCGTCTTCTGCCCCGGCGCCAGCGCGCCTGCCGGCTTGTTCCCGCGGTCGCGCGACTGGCGGAGCGCTGAGACCGCTCCGCCCTGCATCAGCGTGCCAGAGGCGCGCGCGGCGCCTAGCTGGGTGCTCTGCGCGGCGCGGAAGGTCGACGAGGGGAAGTTCGGGACGATGATCGTCTTCTTGGGCTTCGCTGCTGCAGCTGCGGACTCGTCCTGGTCCCACTTCAGCGCGGCCACGAACTGCTCCCAGAGCATCCCGCTCGGAAAGTTGCCCTCGAAGTCCGACATGAGGCCGTGGATGTCGACTGCCCCTGACCCCCGGAGAGAGCGATCGCGCGCCGCAACGTCCCGCAGCGCTCGCTCGAAATCCCCGGCGCGGATCTCGTAGCCCATGCGCCCGCCGAACGCGACGAAAGCCTCAGCGGGGTTCGCATACCGCTGGGAAAGCAAGCGCTGAAGCTTTTGCCACCGCTCGTGGACCAGTGGGTCAGCAGGCAACGCCGGTACAGCCGCAGCTCCAACCATTTTTCAGGCTGAGCTGGGTCGCTGCCCGCACACCCGTCTGCGTAACTGCCCACTAGAGCGAGATGAACTGCTCGTTGTTCGAAAAGTTTGCGCCGCCGGCTTCGGTTGACCGCCGGCCACTTTCGATTTGTTGACTTTCTGAGAAATATTGTTGACATTCGGCCCAAAAGGAAACCACGGCCTTCAGCCAACTTTTCAAGACCGAGGAATCGGCACTGATTCGCAGCGGGCGCTCGCTGTGCGGCGCCGAAGCGTCTCCTCCAAAGCGGCGGTGCGGGGTGGCCGTGCGGAAACGCAGGGGGAGGAACGTTGCGTGGGATCGCTGCGTAGGACACCGCTGGTGCAATGGGTGACGATGCGGGGCAACTCAGCATGTTCTCGGTGCAGCAGAGCCGCCCGAGTGATTTTCGGTGCGAGGTGTCGAAGGACGGTCCATGGCACTCGTACGTACTGCTCAGAGCTGAGGCTTGGGCGAGCCACACCCTCAAGTCTGACGAGAAAAAATGCGGGATTCGCTCTGTGATCACCAAGACGGAGACGCGCGGGCCCTACACCCGCCCCTTCACAGTGTATTTCGTCCACACGAAGACTGCATTCACTGTCAAGGGCGTGTGCAAGCGCTTCTCAGACTTTAAGGAGCTGGACGGGAAGATCCGCAAGTTCTTTAAGTCCTTCAGTGCCCCGTTCCCGCCGGACCAGGTGCGGCTCTTAGCCGTTGCGCTCGATCTTGGTCACACCGCCAGAGGATCCTGCCACCCACCCTGACCTGCCCTCCGCCTTACCACGCACGCAGGTCTTCAACTCCATGGCACCGGAATTCGTGTCCGAGCGTCGTAAGCAGCTGCAGACGTACCTGGACGAGGCGATGGCGATTCCCGAGATCGCGTCCTTCAAGGAGCTGCACAACTTCCTCGGCATCCCAAACTACAACGACGAGACCCGCCAGGAGAACGAGGAGCAGATGCGCCGCGAGCGCAAACGCGTGTTCAAGCCCGGCGAAGACAACCCGGAAACCTTCCTCAAGGCGATCGAGAAGGCCAAGCTGGACAGCGACCGCGTCGCGGAGGCGCAGGCTTTCAACGCGCTCGGGCTGCTCTACTGCGAGAGCGGGCTCGAGTCTGAGGGCGTCGAGTGCCTCGACTCCGCGCTCGAGCTGTGCCGCGCGGAGGAGCACCGCGAGGGTATGATCGTCGTGCTGTCTAACCTCGGCTGCCTGCACAACCTGCTCGAGTGCCAGGGGCTCGCGGTGCAGTACTTCCAGGAGTGCCACGACCTCCTCGACGGCGACCCGGAGGGGCAGGGCGAGGCCCAGATGAAGCTCTCGCTCACGTGCGCCGCAAACGGTGAGCACTTCCCGCCCCTGCTGCCCCCGTTCTCTGTGCGGCTGCTCACAGCATCAGCGTCCTGCCGCAGGGGACAACTACGAGGCAATTGAGCACTGCCTGCAGTGCCTCAAGCTGTGCCGGCAGCTCGGCGACTTGAACCGGGAAGCGTCGTGCCTATTCACGCTCGGCAGCATCTACTACGAAGCTGGCGAGGTGCGTCAGGCGGTCGAGGCGTTCGAGCAGTGCCTGGTGCTGCGGCGCAAGACGCGCGACAAGATCGGGCTCGCCGAGGCGCTCAACAAGCTCGGGCTGACGTACTGCGACATTGGTTACGACCTCCGCGCGATGGACTACTTCGAGCAGTCCCTGGTTATCTGCGAGGACAACGCGGACCTGTGGGGGCAGGCGGTCTGCCTGCAGCACCTCGGCAACGTGTTCAAGATGCAGAAGGACAACGCGCTCGCCATCGACTTTTTCGAGCGCTGTCTTGCGGTGCGCGCCAAGGTCGGCGACACGCGCGGCATGGCAGACTGCCACGACTCGCTCGGGCTTGTGTACTTCGACATCGGGGACATCAAGCAGTCGCTCACGCACTGTCAGGACTCCCTGGAGATCCGCATCTCGGGCGACCCGCCGGACGTGGCGGCGGAGAGCGAGTGCTACAAGTGCATCGGGACCTCGTACATGGTGATCGACTCCTCGGAGCGCGCGGCGGGCGCGTTCCAGCGCTGCCTCGACATCCAGCGCCAGCTCGGCAACACGCCGGGCGAGATCGACGCGCTCATCTCGCTCGGGCTCGCGCACTCGCAGGCCGACAACCTGCAGATTGCGATCACGCACCTCGAGGAGGCGCTGGACCTCTTCCAGCACATCCCGCCCGAGGACGCGTCCGCGCACTCCGGCAAGGCGGTCTGCCTCGACCATCTCGGCAACGTGTACGCGCTGGTCGGGCAGTCAGACAAGTCAGTCACGTACTACACCATGTCGCTGCGCGTGAAGAAGGACATCGGCGACATGACCGGCGAAGCGCGCTGCCTCGTACGCATTGGTCTCGAGTTCCTTTCGCTTAACGAGCTGCAGCGCGCGTTCGAGGCCTTCACGGAGGCGCTGCACATGTTCGAGCGCCTCGAGGACGACCACGGCATCTCCATCTGTTACGAGAACCTCGGCGACACGTACATGAAGATGGGCGAGGTCAAGCAGGCGATCTTCTCCTTCGACCGCTGCCTACCCATCAAGGTCGAGACCTGGGACAAGATCGGCGAGGCGCAATGCCTCGACAACCTCGGGCTCGCGCACTACTCCATGGGCGAGCTGCGTCTCGCCGCGGAGTACTACGAGCAGTCGATGGCGATCTGGAAGGCTGAGGGCAACAAGCAGTGCCTCATGGCGTGCTGCGAGTCGCTCGGCTCCGTCGCGTTCCAGCTCGGCGAGCACATGCGCTCCATCGAGTGCTACGTGCAGCACCTCACGCTCTCGCAGGAGATCGGCGACGGCGCGGCAGACCACGAGATCCTGCTCCGCCTCGGGCTCTCGAACGCGGCCATCGGGGAGTACCAGGTCGCGCTGCAGTTCCTGCAGCAGGCCATGTCGTTTTACATCGAGCTCCACGACGTGGCGAACCGCGCGCTCTGCCTACAGCACATCGGCTCAGTGTACGGGCGGCTCGGAGACTCGGAGGAGGGCATGCGCTCCCTCGAGGAGAGCATGAAGCTGCGAACGGAGGCTGTCGACAAGCTCGGAATCGCGGACTGCTTCCAGGAGATGGGCCTGCTATGCTACAACCAGAAGGACCAGCACCGCGCGCGCGGCTTCTTCGGGCAGGCACAGCGCCTCATCGCGGAGACCAACGACAAGGCCTCCATTGCGACGTGCACCATGCACATCGGCGCCACGTACGTTGCGCAGGGCGAGATCAAGGAGGGCATCCAGCAGTTCAAGACCGCGCTCATGGCGGACGTGGACGGCAACTGGGCCGGCAAGGTCGACTGCCTGAACCACCTCGGCGCCGCGCAGACGCGGCTCGGCGACCCGCAGGCGACCAAGTCCTTCGAGCTCGCGCTCTCGAACCTGCGCGACAAGGGCTTCCGCGCCGAAGAGGCCAACATGCTCGTGCAGCTGGCGCAGGCGCACTGCAAGCTGCGCGACTTCCGCGCCGCGCTCGAGCGCCTCGAGCAGTGCCTCGAGGTGCGCAAGTCCTTCAACGACAAGCGCGGGCAGGCGGAAGTGCTCATCCGCCTCGTGTACCTGCACACGTCGCTGCGCAACTTCACCCACGCGCAGGACGCGCTCGAGGAGTGCACCGCGCTGTGCGCCGAGCTCGGCGACCAGCTATCGCAGATCGAGGTGCTCAACGCGCGCGCCATCCTCCTCGTGCACCAGGGCAGGGTGCGGGAGGCGATTGCGAAGAACCACGAGGCGCTAGAGCAGCTCAAGGCGCTTCAGGACACCAAGGGCGTGGCGGAGTGCCTCTCGAATCTCGCTGTCTGCTACACCTTCGCCGGCGACTTCAACAACGCGACGGCACATGCCGTCGAGTCCGGGAAGCTCTTCGCGGCGCTCGAGGACGGGACCTCGGAGGCGCTCGTCGCGCGGAACCTCGGTTTGTGCCAGGTGGAGCTCGGGGAGCTTCCGGACGCGGTCGGCTCCTTCGAGCTGGCAATTGAGCTGCACCGCGCGCGAATGGACGCGTCGAACCAGGCGCTCTGCCTCATCAACATCGGCGCGGTCTGCGTGCGCCAAGGCGACCCCGAGCGTGCGCAGTCGTCGTTCGACGCAGCGCTCAGCCTGCTCCGGCAGTCGGGCGACAAGCAGGCGGAGGCGCGCTGCCTGCACAACATCGGCACGATGCTCTTCAACGCCGGCGACACTGCGGAGGCGGTTGATAAGTTCGACTCGGCGCTCTCGCTCTTCCGCGAGTGCGGCGACGCGCGCGAGGCCATCACGTGCCTGCACTCGCTGCGGACCGCGCACATGCGCCTCGGCGACGCGTTCCAGGCGTCGCAGACGGTGCACCTGCTGCAAGAGCACTTCCCAGAGGAGGAGGTGATGATGTTCGCCCAGGAGGTGCAGAAGGAGCTCGAGGCCGCTCGCGCCGCGGGCGACCAGGCGTGCGTCGCGACGCATCACGTGTCGCTCGCGTCGGCGCTGATGGAGATCGACGCTGACGCGGCGATGCAGCACGCACAGAAGGCGCTCATGATCCGCAAGCGCACGCAAGAGGATGGGCAGGGCATCGCTGAAGCCTACGCGCGGCTGGGCGACATCGAGGTTGTCCAGGGCCGCGCGGGGACAGCGCTCGTGTGCTACAAGCAGGCTGGGATGGCGCTCGGAGAAGTGTGGCGCGGAGGGACGCGCGAGCGCATCGAGCTGGGCGCGGATGTCATGCAGGCGATCGGCAACTGCTACATCTCGCTGGAGCAGTGGGAGGAGGCCGTGCAGGTGCTCATCCGCTGCCGCATCATCCGGAACGAGCTCAAGGACGCAGAGGGCGCCTACGACTGCTGCAACTCTCTCGCGATTGCGCTTGCGCGCACTGGGCAGGTTGACAAGGCCACGGACATGCTGCGTGAGGGAATCGGGGGCGCGTACGTGTCGGCCAAGACGCGCGAGGGGTCGGTCGTCTCCACGCTCGGGCTCGTCTCCACGCTTGTGCACGTGCGCCGCCACGAGGAGGCGCTGCGCGCGATCGCGCTGAACCAGAGCAACCTCAACCTGTACAAAGAGAAGGAGAATCACGCGGGTGAGGCAGCGTGCTACTGGGCGCTCGCCAAGGCGTATGCCGCGATCGACCATCTGCAGCAGTCCGCAGACTCCTACTCACTGTGCTACCAGCTGCGCCTGCTCTCGGGCGAGCGGTCCGACGACCTCATGGAGACCCTGCGGCGCAAGGGCCTCGCTATGGTGCGGTGCGGCGACGTGCGGAGCGGGAGCGAGGACCTCGAGACGTGGGTGAAGATGATCAACGAGCAGCTGGAGGCGGGGGAGGAGCGCGGGGAGGCGACGGCGGTCCCGCGGGAGATCGAGGCGCTGGTCGCTCTGGCGCACGCGTACCTCCGCCTCGGCGACACGCGCAACGGCGCGGAGGTGCTCAAGCGCGGGCTTGCGCTGGCCAACGCGGAGCAGTACCGGCGCGGCGAGGCCGAGATTCTGATGGGGTTTGGCGAGTTCTACCGCACGCTGTGGATCTCGCGACGCGCGCTGGATCACTACGAGAAGGCAGTGGACATCATTGCGGAGCTCGAGGACACGAATCTCGAGGCGACGTGCATCATGGAGATGGGCAAGCTCAACTTCGCGCGCGGCGACACCGTGTCGGCCATCAAGTGCCTCGAGGAGGCGCTGCTGCTCGCCAAGAAGATGCCGATGGGCTCCGTCAAGGCGCGAGTGCTGCTCGCGATCGGCGACGTGCACCTCCAGCAGGGCGACCACGCGCAGGCGCAGACGCACTACTCCGCGTCGTGCCAGGCGTGCAAGGAGCAGCTGGACCCGATCGGCGAGTCGGCAGGACTATTGGGGCTCGCGCGCTCCTACCTCATGATAGGGCGGACGAGCGACGCCATGGACCAGGTGACCGAGGCGCTCAAAATCCGCAAGTCGCTCGGCGACCGCAAGGGGGAGTCGGAGGCGCTGCGTCTCCTCTCGGAGGTGTACCTGATGACTGGCAAGTACGTGACCGCGCGCGTCGCGTGCGACTCCGCTCGCAACATCTCCGGCGAGGCCCGCGAGGTGGTGGACAGAGCGCAGGCCTGGGTGCTCCAGGGGCGCATCATGTTCGAGTCGGGCGACGTGGAGGGCGCGCTCGAGCAGCTCAAGCGCTCGCGCGACATGCACGCGAGCACGACTACGCTCGGCGGGACCAAGATTTTCCTCGAGCCCCGCTTCCTCGCTGAGTCGCTGCACGAGCTCGGCAAGGTGTACATGCACCTGGGGCAGCGCCTCCGCGCGATCGAGTGCCTGCAGCAGGCCGAGCAGATCAGCGAGGCGGCCGAGGACGTGTCCGGTCTGGCGTCGGCGCGCGCCGCGCTTGCGCTGCTGCTGGCGTCGAAAGGGACGGACGAGTCGGAGAAGCCAGAAGACCTGGCGACCGCCGAGGCGAAGCTCGTCGCGGCCAAGGACGCGCGCCAGAAGCACGGCAACCGCGCGGGCGTCGCAGAGTGCCAGCTCGTGCACGGGGTCATTGCACTCAAGTCCGGCAAGACGGCGATCGCGGTGCAGAAGCTGCAGCTCGCCAATGGGCTCTTCGACGAGCTGCGCGACCGCCGCTCCGAGGCGCGCGCGCTCGTCTCGCTCGGCGAGGCGTGCGCGGCGACCGCGGAGGGCGCGGTGCACTTTGAGTCCGCGCTGCGCATCCGCTCCGAGATCCTCGACCTTTCGGGCGAGGCTGAGTGCTCGCAGCACCTCGCGGAGCTGCAGTCGCGCTCGACGGACCGCGACCTCGCCATCAAGACGTGGATTGACACGCTCAACTTGCGCAAGCAGCTCGGGCAGAAGGAGGGCCAGCGCATCGCGCTGGTTGCGCTGATCGGCGAGTTTGAGCACTCGAACCAGCCGCAGCGCGCCAAGGACTGCGCCAAGGATCTGCTCGAGCTCACGCAGGGCACCGACAACGCAGATGCGCAGTCGCTCGCGCTGCTGCTCATCGGGCGCGTGCAGCTCCACGACGAGGAGTACGCAGCTGCCATCGAGTCGCTCCGGCAGACGATCGAGCTGTGTGCGGCAGCTCCCAACTCTTCGAAGGCGGTGCTCCGCACAGCAGAAGCATGGGAAATGCTGGTCGAGTGCTATACCAAGACTGGGCAAGATGCTGCGGCTGCGGATGCCGCGCGCCAGGCCGCGGATCGTCGCTCGCGCATCGAAACCGACGACATCAGAAACGGCCGGCCGGCGCAGCAGCAATCCTACGACCGTCGGCTGCAGCATGCGGCGACGGTGGGCGGGCCGACCGTGCTGGCAACCAAGCCTGCAGGGGACATGAAGAGGCGCGCGAGTAGCATCAAGCAGATTTTCGGCTTCGGCGGAGGTAGCAAGGAGTGAGGAGCAGGCGCGTGGCAGCGGCTGCGGCGGCGGCCTGCTGCTGTAGGAGGGTGGGAGTAAAACTGAGAGACAGCGAGCGCGAAATACGTGCGATGCTGCGTTGCAAAGCAAGAGGCTGTAAGTTGATCGCAGGACTTTGCGTGCGCCTTGCGCCTGGCCCACTGTGCGAATGCGAGCTACCGCTCGCAAGGTCACGGCGGTGTCCACTCCGCAGTAGACGTATGACTTGCGTAGCCCCAAGACGCGGTAAGGTGCATGGCCGTGTGACGGTTGACGCTCGCTAGTCTGCCCCGGCCTCAGCACGCTCGGGGCGACTGCAGACTGCGCAGTCGCTTTACACTAGAATTGCGCCCATTCAGATTGTGGCAAAAAAAACTGAGGCTTGTCGTCAAAGCAGGTCGATGGACGAGCTGTCGATCCCCAAAGAGAACGCCATGGCTCGTCTCCTGCGTTTGCGTGAGACACTGAGGAACAACAGAGAGCAGAATTCCGATGCGACCTCCAATATCTCGGAACCGATCGCGGCTGTGAACCCTCTACCCATCCCGATATCAACCGACTGTTCCGACGGCAAGGGGCTTCCGGTCGAGCAGTGCGCCAGAGTCCCTATAATGCCAGCAGGAGACGCCTCAGGAGCCCCATTTACAGAAAAGTATGAAACTCCAGAGAATGGATTTCGCGAAGGCGCTATCGTGCATGAAGTGTCGCCGGGAGCTTTGAAATGGACGCATGGCCAAGAGGAGGCCGAAGCTGCCGAGCTTCAGAATGGCGGCGAGACTGTGCAGCCAATGCCCGCTTCAGACGATGAATATAGTCCTGCCCAAAGCGTGGAGAAAGTTGTGGCACTCTCTCAGGGGGATTCAGTGCCCAAAGCAGAGGCTGGGCACCCTTCAACGGAGCTGGAGGGCGGCACCGACCGAAAAGAGGGACCGGACAGTCACCCACGAAACGAGGGTTCTGCGTGGCCGAAAGAAACAGCTCAAGAGTCGTCTTCCGCATGTACAGAATTGGAGAACTTTGACTGTCAGGAGACAGGCACCAGCGAGGTTGAGGAGGAAGTCACTCACGATGGGCAAATGACGTGCAACCTGAGCGACCGCAGCGCCATTGCGCCCACGCCTGTGTCTGTATCGGAGAATGTGGAGGTTTGCGGTGTGTCTAAAGAAAGCGATTCCGCAGAGGAGCGTGATTCCACCGTCGTTGTACAGTCTCTCGAGAATATGGAAGTCGACCCGTTGGTGAGCGATGCACCCGCCAAGGCGCTGTCATCATCACCAATTCAAGGTCTTGTTCACGAAGAAGCGTTGTGTCCTTCCAGCATTAAAGAGAAATCAAGAGAAGAGCGTGACGAGGATCAGAGCAACAGTATGCTGCAGACAAGGTACACCCCACGTTCCATGCCCAACGCTCCAGCGCCACACACAGCAATGCACAAACGCATATGACCGAAATGCCACTGAGCAGCGAACCTCCCACGTGTGAACGGTCCGACAGCTCCCAATCTTCGCCACTCGCAAAGGATCAAGCGCCTTGCATTGAAGATGTCTCCGCTGAGTGTACGCAACTCGACATAGACGAGCAAGAAACGCCTCGAAAGCCCATCCGCGCACCCTTCTGTGATCCGGCAGTACTCGACAGCATCAGGGAAGGACATGAGGAAAAGAAAGTTCTGGCGACGGCATCAGCTACAATTACAGAAGACTCTTGCATCTCAGCAACACCGCACGTTGTTGTCGAAGATGCTCCGTGTGTGGAAGAGCTGCCTTGTCGGATTGTGCTTTCGGACGAGCACAAGTGTGGCGACAAGTGCAAGAACGAAGCCTGCCAATGCGATTTCATATCAGATGAGATCAATGCGGTTCTTCATTTCATCGCAGGCGAGGTTGCAGTACGCTATGGGGAATCGAGTGCTTTGGCCCAGACTGCACACGACCCTGCCGAGTCAGAGGTTGTGACCACGGTTTTGCCTTCCAGTGATGATGGTGCGCGCACCGACACGCCGATAGCGAAACAGGAGCAGCGAGGGGGTACGGCTTCCTCGAGAGTGAAAAGGGGTCTACAATTGAGGTCTCTGAAGGACACATGGAGATCGGGATCCCCCAGACTTGCCAAACGAGCAGCTTCAGAGTTGGAGGTTGTCGTTGGTGCCTCTTCTCCGACCGTCAGGGTTTGCAACGAAGTCATGGAAGTCGATAGCCCCGCCCGACGATTGATTTGAAATGTCGAAGCAGAGTATTGCTCTGACGTAACTTGTTCCGTTGCGGGAGCAGGCGTGCATTCGCGAGCTGCGGGGTCATAAGGCGCTTCAGGTTTTTAAAGCTATGCTGACGTCCAGCGTCTTGCCGGATCACAGAAGTGTGGAGCTCTTCAAGACTCTGTGTGGAGCAGCCAACAGCGACCCAAGCTTTTCTGCCGCTGGGAGCTCACTAGGTTGCACCCGCGTAAATAATGTAGAACGTGTCAGTTGCACTGCCAGAGTCTAAGGGTTGTCAAGAGGCCAAGTGGTGAAGAGGTCGACGCGGATTGCAGTGTGCGACTATCTGGATGGCAATTGGCCGCAAGGCACTGCGGCCTTGATTTCGCCCGACCTTGCTGTTCACTTAGCTATTGTATGCGGACGGCACAAGCTGTATGAGTCTGCGTTCTCGATCGAAAAAAGGCCTCGAACGCGCCCGATACCCAAAAAGAACTGTTTCGTACTTTTGTTGTTTTGATAATGACTGCTTGGCTTGCACAGAATTTTGGCTTCACAGGGCCTCGTACGGGTTGGTCAAGATCTGAAAGAAGCGTTTTTGTGTTCCTATTTAGAAGGCTGCATTGAGACACGGAGGTCTCCGATGGAGGTCTGTTCGCTCTCAAGCCTCAACTGCTGACCGCATTGTGCTTTCAGAAACGAATCATTTTTTAAACACCAAGTTGGGATCAGCCAGGCGAATTGCATCTGCGGGAAGCAACAGGAAAAGCAAATTGCAAACTCGAGTCGTTGCTTGCGCGTGCGTTTTCTTGGGCGTCACACCCACGCAGGGCCTTAGAGGTTTGAAACCTATCACCTTTTTTGGGGAAAAAAAAAGCAAAAATGAACAAGGCTTGATTCCGAGACGCGCTTTGCCTGTGTCAGGTACTCAATGACATGGAGGATGCCAAGCTGAGCCCGTCGCTGGAGGCTGAGGTTTTTATGTACTCAGCCAAGTTCATGTGGTGTGTGTTTTGGGACTGGTAGCTTGCTTTGTCAGGGCCAGACAACACCTTGCTATGTTTAGCCCAATCGCGACCTGGCCAATATTGCAGAGAGACTTCATCGCTTCGGCCTTCGTTTCAACAATGGTACAACTGTCTTTGGAAAGGCTCGAATTCCTGCATGAGAAAGGACGCCTCAACACACGTCTACGAGATGAGACCTTGCAGGTGAGTTTTGCTTTCGACCCTGAGGCCGGTTTGTCCGGTTGCGTTATCCCGTGTTTTCCTCGTGACCAGGCGATTGCTGGCATGAGTGGTGGGCGCGTGGACACTCGAGACTGGGGAAAACTCCTTCAATGCAGTGGTCAGCTGGGGCTTCCAAGCACAGCAGCCTCCGCACGACTCACTGCAGAGATCGCTCTGAAAATTGGTTCGACACCCGTATTGCGCCCACGAAAGGGCAGGGTCATTCCTGTACTGACAACCTCGAATTCAAGGTGATTCTGATGCTTGCGATATGGCTCTGGCGGATTTGAAGGGTTTCGGAACGGGCGATGACACTCATACTGATATTTTCGATGCTCTCGCCTCTCTTAAGGTGCGCCTGATGTGCTCTCAACCGAATGCCACCACTGCTAAATCACGTTTTGTATCAGAGACAAGAAAAGGAAAAAGGCGATGCGAGACTCCGAAAACAGCAAAGAAAGGAGGCTCGTTGCGTCTCGGAGCAAGAGGAGGTCTGCTCCGTGCACACGGTAAAGGCAAAAGCTGCCATTTAATGTCCTCTTCGCAGGAGGATGCTGCTCGAGACTCGGCTGCTCTAAACGGACTTTCTGGACGAAAGGACAGGTTCTGGCCGACGTCCTCATTTTCCGGCGACCCTGAATCGTTGATCAGTGGTCTCGCCTTGATTTCACTGCAGGTGGCGATTCGCGTCACTCGTCAGCGACAGCATCCAGGTAAAGCAACTACCCTGCACGTTCCCTCTCGAAATGAGAATTGCATCTGAAGGCCCCACCTAGCAGGCAGGTCGCATTGAAGTTGCCCTCGATGGCTGGAGGCACGGAAGGGCCAACGTCTGTCACCAGACAGCACTCGAGTTGGTCGATGAGTTGGTTGCAGGGCTGGTCAACTGCGGTGCGTCTCAGAGGGCCATTGAACTGTACGAGGCAGAGCCGCGCCCAAAGATGACTTCCGCATGCTTCGAGCTGCTGCTCAGAGCTACAGTTGCTGGCGTCAAGGGCTCCGCATGTGACACAGGCAGTGACCCTGTCACCCTGTGCGTCCGACGCATCACAGAGTGGCAGGAGATGGCCCTCGAGTCACTTCCTCAAAAGCTTGTCCTACCCTCCACGATCGAGGTATGGGGTGTACCCGGCTGCCACGTTGAATTATTCGATCATCTCCTTCTCCACACGCAGGCCCTCCTTTCTCTGCCTCTTTTCCCGAGTGTAGCGGAGTCCCTGCTCGACGTTTACAAGGAGGCAAGTGACCCTTCCTCCCTGAGGCGTGGTCGAGGCCGGTCCACGTGACTTGCCTGGGACGAGGCAGATTCAAGTCTTGTCATGCGCCGAGCCTACTGCCATCAGCCATCTCGCCACCTTCAACGCTCCAGCCGTTGATGCTGCAGTTTGTCTCAAGGACTCGGAACGAATCGAGGCCCAGCCCTGATCCAACACGCGCGGTCATCATTTACAATAGTTGGCACTTCCAGACTGACTGATGACTGACACGATTACCTCGGTCTGCCAGGCTCTGGTTGCATGGATGTCAAAAAGTCCCCACGGAGCGCCTGAGAATGCCACTGGAGCTCTGTGGGCTGCGCCGCCCAACCACGAACAAAATTCGTTCGCACATGTTCACACGGCTCCCATGACCTTTTTTGCGCTGTTGCAGGTGCCTCGCAAAGCTATTTCGAGGAGATAGCATTGACGCCCTGGCAGACCTGGACGCCCATCGTGCATCCGGTGTCGAGGTGCTGAGGTGGCAGCCCGACCTCATTTCCGAGCATTGCCGCCGCCCCCCAGTCCTTGACACGACTCGACAGGAGCACGGTGGAGGCCGTCGCTGCTGCGCTCGTGCTGGAGGGGGAGGTCGAGTCTGCCGCGCGGCTCCTCCGGCACTAGCAGGTGTCATTGCATTCTCCGGAGCGCACGCTTCGTGCAGCAGGAGACGAGACAGCACAGCCGTTCGAGCGGGCAAGGCACGCCTTCAATAAACGCACGCGGTCCCGATCGCTGTGGCAACCTCCCCCTCCCCCCCCCTCCCCCCGATCTAGAACAGCCCGAGGAAGCCGCCAGACTGGTTCGCAGGCGGCGCCGGAGACTGTGCGGCGCCGGGGCGCGGGGCCTGCACGACGGTGCGGCGGAGGAAGACATCCCGGCGCGCGCCGCCCGCGTCGAGCACGGTGATAACGACGGGCTCGCCGGGCGCGCCCTGCAGCACCTCCCCCACCTCTCCCGAGGAGCGCCCGTCGAGCGCGAAGCCGTTCACCGCCACGAGCAGCTGGTTCACCCGCACCTGCCCGCTCGTCTCGGCCGCGCCGCCCGGCGCCAGCCCCGTCACGAGGAAGCCCTCGCCGCGCTGCGCCTTGGCGATCCGGATCCCGACCCCGGAGCGCGCGCCGGGGGTCGCGGCTGGCGCGGTGCCCGCCGAGGGCTCGCTTGCGTCCGCGTCCGCGTCCGCGCCGCCCCAGGACTGCATCACGCCCGAGGACAGCTGCTTCAGCGCGGAGAGCGGTGCAGAGAGCGGGTGCGGCGCCCCGCCCTCCTCTGGCGACAGCGCGCCCTCGGGAGAGAGGTCCCTCCGCACCTCCCCAGGAGCCGCCTCGACCTGAGGCGGGCCTGTCGTGAGCAGCCGCAGGGCACCGGGGGGCGGCAGGGTGCCGGGGGGCGGGGCGGCCATAGCGGGGGCTCGTGGCGGGGGGCGCTCGCCTCGCCGTTCTGTCCGAGGGAGATCCAGCCGCCGACGCCCCCCGCGCACGCACCCGCCTCGGGGCGCTGGCCGCGGCCCGGAGGCGTCATGGCCGCCGGGGGCGCGATCGGCGCCGGGGGCTTGTCGGGCGGCGCGAGCCAGTGCTCGCGCGCAGGACGTGACGCTTCGTCAGGGACCAGCGCGTCCAGAGTCACGTCCGTGTCGATGAGCCGCACGGTCTCGAGGCCGGAGCGCCCGCCGCCCGGCGAGCCCCCGCCCCCCTCCGCCTCGGCGCCGTTGGAGATGTCATACTCGAGGCGCAGCGCGCCGTCGGCCGAGCAGTGCGCGCGTGCGACGGCGCCGAGGGGCCCGTCCGAGGCCGGGAGCGGGCGGCCGGCGGCGAAAAGCGCGACGGCGCAGCCGGGCGGCATGTCCATGCGGCGCCCGACGGCGCGCGCGAGGTTGCGAAGCGTGATCTCTCGCGGCACGAGGAAGTTGGGTGCCGAGACGTCCGGCGCGATGCTCGCCTCGCGCTTGGCGAGCAGCACGGGGATGCGGTCCGGCTGCTGCACCACCCGGAACACCTCCACGCGCGGCGGCGTCGCGGCCGCGGCCGCCGCGCCGCGCCGCGCCGCACGCGCCCCGTCCCCTGAGGCGCGCGCGCCCCGCGGCGGAGGCGGGGCCGCTGCAGGCAGGACCGCGGGCGAGGCGTCCGGTGGCGGCGCGGCGGCGGGCGAGGCGGGCGAGGCGAGCGCGGCGCGGGCCTGCGCAAACGCGTTCGAGCCCGCAAAGACGGCGAACCGCGGCGGCGTCTGCGCGGCAGCGGCGGAGGCGGCGGGGCTCGGGCGCGCCTGCTGCGCAAAGAAGTTGCTGCGCGGCGGTGGTGTCGGCGCGGCGGCGGTGGCACGCACTCCGCCTGGCGAATAGAGCCCGTCCTCTTCCGGCGCCTGCGAGTCGGAGAGCGCTGGGTGCGCGCCGGGCGCGTGCCCCGCCTGTGCGGCGGCCTGCGACGCGTCGCCGTCAGGCTTCACGCGCTCTTCTTCGAGGAGGCTGGGGTTCAGATCGCACACGATCTCCTCCTCCTCCTCCTCCTCCTCCTCCTCCACCTGAGCCGTCCCGGCATCGCTCGCCTCCTTGCCGGCTGTTACCAACTCGGCTACTCTCGCCTGCTCAGCAGCAGCAATTGCCTCCTTTTCAGCAAGCATCGCTTCTTCAGCGATCCTCGCCTCTTCCAATGCTCTTGCCTCCTCCTCAGCGATCCTCGACGCTTCAAACGCTCTTGCCTCCTCCTCAGCGATCCTTGCCTCTTCCAATGCTCTTGCCTCCTCTTCAATCCTAGCTTCCTCAGAAGCTCTTGCCTCCTCAGCAATCCTCGCCTCTTCCAATGCTCTTGCCTCCTCTTCAGCAATCCTAGCTTCTTCCAATGCTCTTGCCTCCTCCTCAGCGATCCTTGCCTCTTTCAATGCTCTTGCCTCCTCTTCAGCAATCCTCGCCTCTTCCAATGCTCTTGCCTCCTCCTCAGCAATCCTCGCCTCCTCAGCGGCTCTTGCCTCATCCACTTTCCGCCAGGCCCCGTCCTCCTCGAGCTGAGCCCGCTGCTTTGACGCCAGAGAGCCCGCACAGTTTGTCTGCGCGCCGTACAGCTCGCCCCCCGCAAGGAGCGTCCCAGTGGGCCGCGCACGCAGAGCCGACTGCGGGTCGCGCGCCATGGCGATGAGCTCAGCCGCGAGCGCCGACACCGTGCGCGGGTCGATCCCGTCGAAGTCCGGCAGCACATGCATCTGCCGGCGTCGGGTCCAGTCAGACGAGCGGGCTTCTATCTGGCAGGAGGAGGAGGAGGAATAGGAATAGGAGGAGCAAGAGGAGGAGGAGGAGGCGAGGGGGCAGGGGCGCGGACAGCCCCACGCACCTCGAGCGACGAGAGGTCGGGCGCAGCCGCGCCGGCGCGCAGGCGCTTCGGGCGCGTGCCGAGCGAGTTGACGGCCTCCGCGCGCAGCGAGGCCGCGAGCTGCTCCGGCGCGAGCGCGGCGCGGCGCGCGCGCGCGGTGTCGAGCAGGAGTCGCACGCGCGCGGGGCGGATCGACACCTGTCGACCGCGCGCGCCGTCAGCGCCGGCGGGAGGCGCGCGGAGTGCAGCCGATCTCCAGGCGCTGGTGTGCGCTGTGCAGACCGTGCAAGGTTCCGGTTCCGGCGTCCCTCTCGGCCGCGGCAGCGCGGCGGCGCGGGCGGCGCGGACCTGGGCCTTTGCGGCGTCGACGGAGCGGATGAGCGACACCTCCGCGCGGCGCTGCTCGCCCGGGCGCAGGAACGCGACGACGACCTCCGACCCCTCAGGCCCGAGCAGCAGCGACGGTAGGCGTTCCTTGGGGAAGTCGCGGAGCGGGGTTCCGCCGATGGCCACGACGACGTCGCCTGCGCGCAGCCCCGCGGCCTCTGCGGCGCCGCCGGGGACGGTGCGCTTCACCGCGAAGCACGCGCTCGGCGCGTGGTGTGCCAGCACCTGATAGGGAGGGAGGGAGGGAGTGTACAGTAGGGACACGGGGAAGGGGCAACAGTAGGGAGGGG
>ENA-UOXV01004176-UOXV01004176.1-marine-metagenome-genome-assembly--contig:-NODE-4176-length-16752-cov-6.097323_pt1 | contig 16752 bp, 18 predicted proteins | sample MGYA00238165_ERZ766961 | MGnify/ENA primary metagenome ERZ766961 (study PRJEB28924, sample SAMN03173240) | marine metagenome | biome: Marine; feature: Water; material: Subsurface seawater | place: North... | reverse complement strand
AATTGGAGGATCTTTTAAGATGATCGTTTTAAAAATATTTTGAATCATTAATGATAAATATTTTAGTTTTTAAAAACTTTAAAAATTGTTAGAAAAATGATTTTAAAATACTCACTAACTGAATTACTATAATGCATCCCTAATTGTATTTTTTCAGGTAAAATACTTTTTTTATAATATAATTCAGGGTCTTGAGATTCTTTTAATAGGTCATTTTCATTTATAAATTTTAAAGAAGCCCAATCAGTAATACCAGGTTTTAAGAGTAAAATCTTTTTTTGGTTATCAGTATAAAAATCAACATACTTTCTGACCTCAGGTCTTGGTCCAACTAAGCTCATGTTTCCAATTAATACATTAAATAACTGAGGTAATTCATCTAATTTAAATTTCCTTAAAATTCTTCCAATAGGAGTGATTCGGATATCGCTACTCCCTACCGTTAAGAAACCGCTTTTTTCTGAACCAACATACATTGTCCTAAATTTATATACATGAATATCTTTGTTTTTTAATCCAACTCTTTTTTGAATAAAAAAAATTGTCCCCAGGGAAGATAATTTAATAAATATTGAGATTAAAATTATTAATGGGCAGATCATTAATAATCCAAAAAAAGAAAATATAATATCTAATATTCTAATCAATTTAAAACGATTTTCATGTAAGATTTATTTACAATATCACAAACATATTCAACTTGCTCATTGGTCAGTTGAGGGTAAATTGGAAGTGATATCTCCCTTGAATAATTATCATAAGATATCGGATAGTCTAGTATGTCATAGCCTAAATTTTTAAATAAAGTTAACAATGGCATTGGTGTGAAATGGACATTTACTGAAATATTATGACTTGATATTTCTTTTATTATTGAGTCTCTTGTTGACTCATTACAGTTATTTATTCTAAGAGCATAAACGTGAAAACTTGATTTTCTTTCATTGTCCTTTAATGGAGGTAATTCAAAATAATCATGCCTTGAAAAATAATCATTATACATTTGAGCAATTTCTTCTCTTCTATTTAATAGAAAATTTTTGTAGATTTTCAATTGTTCTAAACCAATTACAGCACAAATATCAGGCATATTAACTTTTAACCCTTGGTGTATTATATCATACTTCCAATTTCCTTGGATTGATTTTGATAAGGCATCTTTTGTTTGTCCATTTAAACTTAAAAGTTTCATTAATTTAAATTCCTCTGAATTATTAAATTGATTTGGTAAGTTTAAACAAATAGCCCCACCTTCACCAGTAGTAATATTTTTTACTGCATGAAATGAAAATATAGTAATGTCAGTTAATTCGCCTACATTTTTATTTTTATAAGTAGCTCCTATAGAATGTGCTGCATCAGCAATGACAATAATTCTTCCAATTTGCTTTTGTTTTTCACTTGATGGATTATAAAGTGATCTGATTTTTTGATCATTTACAATTTCATGAATTTTATCATAATCACATGGCCATCCTGCAAAATCTACCGGAATAATAGCTTTAGTTTTATTGGTAATTGCTTTTTTTAAAGACTCAATATTAATAGAAAAATCAGAATTCACATCAACCATGACTGGTTTTGCCCCACAATTTAAAACTGAAAGTGCTGTTGCACTATATGTATATGCAGGCACAATAACTTCATCACCTTTCTTTATATCTAGCCACTTGTAAACTAATAATGCACCGGATGTCCAAGAATTAACACATAACACGTTTTTAGCATTTGTAAATTTCAATAATTCTGACTCAAATTCTTTTACTTTTTTTCCACTAGTAATCCATCCTGACTGAAGTGTTTCAATCATTTGAATTTCTATTTTTTTATTTAAAAATGGGGGTGAAAAATGAATCATTTTATAAAAAGTTTGTTGTGTTCAACTACATGGCGGTTAACAAAATTATTTATGATTACTTTAAAATTTAATTTTAACAATTCTTGTTCACTAATATTATAACTTCTCAAAATTTTACTTTAAAGTTAAACCATTTTCATTAATATCTACAACTGTAATTTTCAAAGGCTCATACCTTAAGATTTGTTTGACATAGCTAGAACCAATTGTTCCTGCACCTCCAATTATAAGTATTTTTTTATTTTTAATTTTTGAACTTAAAAATTCACTCTGTTTTTTTAAATCTATAATAAAAGGGTTTGTTTTAATATTTTTAACTCTTTTAGAAAGTAATTTATTAATATTCATTTTTTTAATTTATTCAATTAATTTTCTGAGACAACCCTCTTTTTTTAATCGAAACCTTATTAAAAGTAGCATCCCAGAAGTCCATGAATTTACACAAATAGTTGAACGCGTTTGGCATAATTTGGTTATTTCATCCTCTAATTCTTTAACTTTAGGCCCAGTTGTAAGCCATCCTGTTTCATTTAAGCAATTTAGAACGTCTTTCTCAACGTCTTTATTAATTAATGGGAGACAAAATGGTATTTTCATATGATTATCTAGATAATTTTTCATTATTAGTCTTGGGAGATCTATTTATAATTAAAAAATCAAAAATCCCTTCAACATATCCATGACCATAACTTACATGCAAAATTAAACATGTATACATATATGATAGAAAATTATTTAATCGAAATTTTGAATATTTTAAAGATTTAAAAGAAAAAAATAAACTCATTAGGAAATAGATGGTAAGTTCAATAATTAAAATAATAACTGCCAAAGGGAATATAAAACTAATAAAAGATAATACAAAAATTGATGTCAAAAATAGCATTGGAAATAATTGTCTTAATGTTGTAACTGATTTATGTTTTTTATTAACAAAAACTTTCCAATACCCATATTGTTTATATTGAGTGTATAATTTTCTAAAACTTGCTCTTACATTATATTGAACAGAAATATTTGCTTTTAATAAAATTTTATAACCTGCTTTGATTATTCTGAAACTAAAGTCATCATCTTGGTTTCTAGTTAGTCTCTCATCAAAATAACCTATTTCATTGAAAACATTCATTCTAAAACATGGCGAACCTATTGAGTCAACATAAGAATCTTTTTTAATAGATCTAAAATTAGAAAAACCAATTCCAAATGGAGAAGACATAGCTAAACTTATAATTTCACTAGTCTTATTTTCAAACACGTTATTTACAACTCCCCCTACACATGCAATATCTTTATTAACTTTTAATGTCTGAACAGCTTGAGAAATATAATTTTTTGAAATTACATGTCGAGCTCCTAAAATTAATACATACTCTCCTTGTGAACTTTTAATTCCTAAATTGAATGCATATGGTGTTTTTTGCTTTATATTATCTAATAATTTTATATTATTAAATTTTTTAATAAAATCATTGATTATTAAATCTCTGGTACCATCATTACTCATACCATCGATCACCAATATTTCAATTAATAATTGAGGGTAGTCACTATTTCTTATTGAATTTAAAAGATTTGAGATATATTTAACTTCGTTTCGACAAGGAATTACAATTGAAACAAGACTCATTTTTTATGCTTATTATATTTATAAAATATTAAACTTATTAAAGTTTAATAAAACAATATATGACTTTAAATTACCGTTTTTTATTTCACACCATAATGATCAAATATTTCTTTTACCGTATTAAATTCTTTTAATTTATCTGTAGTTATCTTAATTGAATAATTCTCTTCTAAACAAGTTAAAAGAATTAAACCCAACATTGAGTCCCATTCATCATTGTCTCTAAAATTATCTTCTAATTTTAATTCTTTTTCTAATGCTAAACATTCATTTAATGACCCTATCATAATATATGTTTTAAATTTTAATTAAACAACTTGCCCAAGAAAGACCTACTCCAAATCCAGTTAAAATTATAGATCTGGCATTATTCTGGTCTTTATTTTCATCTAAATATTCTTTTAATGCAATTGGAATAGTATTTGAAACCGTATTCCCATAATTATCTAAATTAATATAAAACTTTTCTTTAGTTATGCCTAGAGACAGTCTAATCTGATTTAAAAGAATTTTATTTGCTTGATGAAGTATAAATTGATCAACTTGATTTTTTTCTACATTATTTTTCTTTAAAGTCTCATTTATTACTTCCGGTATCTTCGTAGATGTAAAATTATAAATTTCAGGTCCATCCATATAAATATTATTTTCTGTATAGTTATTTCCTGAACCATATGATAATTTTTCAGGATCGTGATTAAATGGATACTTATCTCCTCCATTTTTTACAATCAACTTATCAAATCCACTGCCATCCGTACCTAAAACAAAATCTCCTATTTCATCTGTCTCTGAGTATTGAACCCATGTAGCTGTAGCGGCATCACCAAAAATAGATCTATTAGATCGATCTTCAGGATGTAATAATTTAGAATATGTTTCTGACGTAACTAATAGTATGTTTTTTTTCTCTTTACAAACTATTTTATTTGCAAGAAAAAGGCCATAAACATAACCTGAACAACCTAAATTAAAGTCAAAAGCTCCGATATCTTTACTTAAACCAAGTCGGTCTTGCAGTATGCAAGCAGTTGTAGGAAGTTTATATTCAGGACTCTGTGTGCACAGAATTAAATAATCAATTTGATTTCTTTTTAAATTAGATTTCTCTAAAAGCTTATTACATGCTTTCTCTGCTAATGAAAGAGTTGTTTCATTTTTATCTGCTACAAACCTTTGTCTAATTCCAACTCTTGTTTCAAATCTTTTAAAATTATAGTCCTGAAACTCATTCTTAAGATCATCATTAGTCAATTTAATACTAGGTGTAATAAATTCAATATTCTTAATTTTAGCTCCCAATATTATATTCTTTTTACAGGAACCCCAAAATAGGTTCCCTCTTTATTAATTTTTTTTAACAAAACACTTCCTATACCTAAGATAGAATTATTTGGTAGTGAACCTCTATTATTAATTGTTGAATTTGGACCTAACCAACAATTTTCTCCAATGATAACACTACCAGAGATAGTTACACTTGCTGTTATGACAGTATTAGCTCCTATAACAGAGTTATGAGCTATATGAACCTGATTGTCAATTTTTACATTTTTACAGATTTTGGTGCAACTTATGGTTCCTCTATCAATTGTTACATTGTCACCTATATTAACTTCATCATCAATAAAAACACTTCCATAATGCTTTATTTTTTTATATTTTCCAGAAGAATCTTTTTCGTAGCCAAAACCAGATCCGCCTATTGTAGTTGATGCGCCTATCACCACATTATTTCCTATTTCAGTATTTCTTTTTAAAACACTGTTGTGTCCAATTGTAACATTATCACCAATTAGACAATCACTTTCTATCACAACATTTTGGCCAAAAGTTGTATTTAATCCAAAAGATACATTTTTTCCAACATATAGGTTTTGAGATTTATAATCATTTATAGGTTTTGAAAATATTACTGAAACGGCTTTTGAAAATGATAACTTAGGGTTTTCAACTATTATCTGACAAAGATCATCAGAAATAATAGTATCAGAAATAATTATACCTGAAAAATCCTTAAAATCAACTTTAGATATGAATTTATTTTTAATCCAAAATAGTGTATTACAAGTTTCATTTGGCTTATCTAAAATATCACCAAATAACTTTATTTCTATTTCGGGACCAATATGCTTACCTTCTAATAAATTTGATAATTTATGACTATTCATATAGTTTAATATATTAGTAAAAATTTATTTAAAACGCATTAAATGTTAATTTCTAATGTATTAACCTAATAACTTCAAAAACCTCTGCGTATCTTTGACCGACCTGCACACCTCTAACACTAGCTAAAGAGCGAATGAATTCTTCATTAGCATATGATCTGTGCTCTTGAGACTTATACTTTTTCAAAGCCTCTATTTTTATATTTATATGTTCTTCACTTAAAAGCATAAAACTTGTAGTTGCAAAATTAAAATTATTCCAAGGCATTTCATAACATAATATGTTACAAAACTTAAAAGCTCTTATAGCTTCATTAGCAATAGTAGAATGATCTTGATGAATATCATTTACTGATGGTATAAAAACTAAATCTGGATTAATTTTATTTCTAAAAATAATAATATCATCTAAAATTGCTTGTCGATTATAGTTAAAAGTTCTAACATCATATTTTAAAAGGTGTAGTTTATCTTTTTTTATTCCTAATACATTTGTAGCTTCAACTACTTCTGTAATTAGTATATCCGAAGGGAATTGAGGTAGAACAGACTGCTCACAAGCGCTAAATGCAACATAATGAACTTCTACACCTTCCTTTATTAATCTTGCAATAGTACCTCCACAACCAAACTCCCCATCATCTGTATGAGGTGCAAGAACTAAGACTTTTTTAATTTTTGAATCTGTAATAAAATTATTTCCCATATGCTATTTATTTTTTTTAATATTAAATTTCAATATATAATTAAGAATTAAAGTTCTGTCTTTTTTTATAAGAAAAAAACTATTGAACTCTTATTTTATCGCTGCACCAAAAACAATATATCGTGATTTTTTCGGTAAAAGTTTTTCAAATGTTAGGTCAAAATAGCTAAAAAATACCCTGAGCAACGAAAATCGAAAAAAAGTTGCGAAAAAACCTGTTGTATTTAATTCCGAATGACTAAATTTATATAAAAATGTCGATAATTCATCTAAATTGAAATATCGCCAATATGGACTCCATTTATTAAATTTCTTTCTTAAATATATATGCAACATACTTGACTCTAAATTCTCTGCAAATAATAAAACACCACCTGGTTTCAAAACTCTGAACATTTCATTAAATGCTAATTGTTGATTTTCAAAAAGCCCTAAAGCACCTAAAACCGATTTAAAAACAACCACATCAAATGTATTATCAGGATAAGATATTTCAGTACAATCTACAGCCTTATATTCAATCTGATTCTTAGTTTCGTGTTTTGAGTGAAGTATCTGTGCACTTTGTTTTGGCGATTTTAAGTCAGAACAAACTACATTCATATCATATTCTTTGGCTAACATTAAAGAAAGGCCTCCTCTTCTGCCACCAATTTCCAATGCAAGGCCGTCTTTTTTTGAATTTAGATGTTTATCCCAAATTTTCATTGCTCTTGACCAGGAAATCGCATCCCATTCAAAATATGTTTGTATATTATTATTATTCATATTATGTTAAAATTTGCTATTGGCTGATTTAAGATTTACTCGTTTTTTTTATAGAAATTCAGGACTTAAATTATATTTACAATCAATTTCTATTGATTTATTGTTAAGATAAATAAATTACCATAGCCTTTCATGTATTCAACATTGTAAATGTTGCTTTATTAATAAATTACTTAATCAATTTCGAATACGTCGCTACCATTAAACTTACGTTTTCTTCCCAATTATAAAGTTCTTTAACCCTCTCCCTACCTGCTTTTCCCATTTTAACTCTTAGTGCCTTATCTAGGATTAGCTTCTCAATTTTCTTTGCTGCTTCCTGTGGATTTTTTGATTCAACAACAAATCCAGTTTTATTATTAGCAACAACTTCTGGCAAACCACCTACATTTGAAACCACAACAGGTTTTTCAGATGCAGAGGCTTCAACAATGGCAACACCAAAACTTTCACTTTCCAATGTAGATAATGCTACATAGATGTCTATAACATTCAAATAATTCGGAACCAAATTATTATTAACCTTACCTACAAAAACAACATCGTCAGAAATATTCAGATTTCTACATAAATTTACAAGTTTTATTTTGTCTTCTCCATCTCCCACAATCATAAGTTTTAATGATAAATCAGAATTGTTTTCTTTGACAATCTTAAAAGCTTTAATAAGATAATCGATACCATATTTTGAAGATAATGTCTTAACGGTACCTACCACAATTGTTTCGGGAGAAAAATCAGTATGAAACTCCATTTTTTTAAATTTTGACAAATCAATTCCAAATGGAGTTACATGGATTTCTTTATTAGTATATTGCTTTGTTTCCAATACCATTACATGACTTGTAGATAAAATTTTATCTGCTCTATATAAATTAAATTGTATCATTAATTTATGGAAAATTGAAATTTTAGGAAAATCATAAATATCGCTTCCCCAAACAGATAAAACAAATGGTTTAAAACCACATAGTGCACCTAACAACCCATAACTTGTGGCGTAATGAGCATGAACTATATTGGGATTAAAAAGTTTTATATATTTAAAAAGTTTAGGTAAATATTGAATTAAAGTAATTTTTGAGATTTCTCCATCTTTTGAATAATTATTTTGAAACTTACCATCAATAATTAAAATATTCGAATACTTTTCATATTCAGAATCATTGCTTTTTTCTAACGAAAATAACAAAATTTCAAGATGTCTTTGAGCCAAAGATATTGCCCACCTTTTAGTATGAATTGAATTAGCATTAGCAAGTAAAAGGATTTTCATAGTTGTTTTTTAATCTTATTTATAAACTGTAAAACTATTACCATTATCGTACTCTTACAATATGGCACTAATTTGTTTTGGTTTGAATCGTTTTGTTTTCATAATTACAGATTAAAGTTAACATTTTTTGTCTTATTTTAAACTGTCTTATTTTTGGAGGATATTACAAATAGAGCGTTAATCGTATGAAAAAATAATCAAATCACTACATAAATAGAACCCAGAGAAAAAAAAGTCAATCTAAGTTCCAAATATCACAATCTCGCTTTCAATTTTCAATATTAATATATTTTCAGATAATAAATTCCTTGACAATACCATCTCGTATTTGACATCTGCTACTTGATACCTATACTATACAGTATGTCCCCAATAAATGACGTGACTCGTTTCTTATAACTAAATTATTTCATGAGGTTACAAATTCATAGACACTCCAAATTGAACATTAACAAGGAAATTGGGTTTAAATTTATGATAAAACTTAATTTCAATTATTTTTTTTTAACCAAATTATCGTTTCAAAACCATAATATGCCCAAGTACCATTTAATACGTGATTTATTCTTTTGCTTTTCCTTTCTCTAAAATATCCTAAAATTCTTCTAAAGAATGGACGATATGAATTAGAAAAATATGTAATAGATATATTATTATTTTTTATTATCTCAAATAACTTATCAATATTAATTATTTCTTTGTGTGTTGGGTCATCAAAAAAGTTTAAGGTTCCTTTCCTAGACTGAAAATTTTTTGTTAACGCTGATGGGAACGAAAAATACGCTTCACCATTTTTATTTAAAACCTTTAGTATATTTTCGAAAACTATGTAAGGTTGCTCAGTATGCTCTAAATTGTGGGCGCAGATAATATAATCAAACTTTATATTAAATTCTAAGATTGATTGTGGAAACTCTGAAGAAGTTGTAATTGTATATCTATGACAAAGTTTTTTTGACTCCTCTGAAATATAGTAGTCATCAATATCAAGCCCAAAATATTTTAGTTTAGGATTATATTCATTTACTAGTTTAGGCGAATCATTACCACAGCCAACATCTAAAATATTCAAATTTAATTTTCGCGTTTTCCTAAGAAAATCTTTTTTGTATTTTTCGTTTAATATTCTATTTTTCATATAGTTAATCGACTTCATAAAGTAAAATATTTATTTTATTAATTAATTTTTGATTTAAACTTAGACCTTTCATGCAAAGATAGTTATTACAACTCCTCCCGGCATCATAACTGCAATATTGAATCATTCCTTTTGGCATACAAGAAATCGGCTCATTTATGTATAGATTTTTATTAGATGAATAACCCAATACATTAGGGTTGGTAGGCCCAAAAAACGTAATAGATTTAACCTTTAAGAAATAACATAAATGGCTGGAAAAAGAATCAGCTGAAATATTCAATCTTGAATTAAAAATAATATCTATTGTTTTTTCTAGAGATAATTTTCCCACAAAATTCGTACAAGAGGCAGCTAATTTTTTATCTATTTTCTTAATGTCTTTTGCTGACCCTAATAAAATAACTTCATAACCTTCATTTTTGAAATAATTAGCTATCTGATTTATAAAATCCTGTGTTATACTTTTCGAATCCCAGCCAGCAAAAGGCTGTATCGTAATATATTTTTGTTTGTTATTCTTCTTAAGCCCTTTGAATTTTACATATTCTAAATATTTTCTATTATAATCTATCTTAAATGGAACTAAAAACTTAAATCTAAATTCCAATAAGTCGAAGCCAGAGGTGGTTGATAAATTAACGCAATATGAGTAAAATATTGCATTACCTAAACTGTTTTTGCCAATAATATCAATTCTATTTAGAAATGCATTTAAAACAATACTTCTTTTACCCGTTTCATCTATAATTAATTTTAATTCAGATATCTGAAATTCATTAATTACTATATTTATATCTTTCCAATTAAAATTCTCTATTTTAATAAAGTAAGTCTCTGGAATCAATAATTTTTTATAGATTGGAATAAATTCTTGCTTTCCCAAAATAAATAATCTAGAGTTTGGAAATTCAGCTTTTAACGCATAAAAAAAAGGAAGGCAGATTATAAAATCCCCCAAATAATAATTAGCTATATAAATTATGTCACCATTCGAATTAATTTTAATTTTTCGAGCAGACAATTTATAAAACATATATGATATATGTCTAACTAGATTTTGTATTAAATATTTCATTTTCACTAATTCCTAAAATTAATATATACCAAATTAGAATTCCTTCTCCAAGACCTCCACCAATTAATCCGCGGGATCCAAACTGAGCAACAATTAAATAACTTAAAAAGAAATACTTTACATAAATCGAATAATTATTATTTATTGATTTTATTTTTTTTATATAATAAAAACTCATAATCAAAAATAGAAACAATAATAAAATCCCTCCAGACAAAAGCAAATCTAAAAATATATTATGTGATCCATTACCACTAATAGCACCTCTAAGATCCCAAGTATTTCCATAGTTAGACACTAATTTAGTACTGTATAAGTCAGGACCAATCCCAAAAAAATAATTTGAAGCAATTAGTTGAATTGAAAGTGCCCAAATAAGCTCTCTCCCACTCAGTAAATTGTTTATCCTTAGCGATTCGATGAAAAAATCTTTAAAAATTATTATAAAAATAGTTGAAGTAATTACTGTGAAAAAGAAAAAGGAATTTAAATACCATTTTTTATGAAATATTATAAATAAAAATATTAAAAAAATGAATAATAAACTTTCTCTAGAGCCACAAAAAAACAATATCAACAAGAAATACATTAAACATATAATATCATAAATTTTAATTTTTTCTGTTACTAGTTTTAAAAATATTAAAAAAATACACAATGATAAAGACAAACCTATAGCTGTAGGACTATTATAAAACAGTAAATCACCTCTTTGAAATAGTGTTACATTATTTTTCAAGAAAATATCTAAAAAAATCTGAAAAGTATAATCTAAACAAATTATAACACCAATAATATAACCTGGATAAAATACCTTAGAAGAAAACTTAATTCGTCCTAATGAAATATAGATTGTATAAATTATAAAAAGGAAAATAAATTGTTGAATAATTGACTTTACCGAAACTAAATTAAATCCATTTATAAACGTGCTAATTAACTGAATAACAAGAAATAAAAAAAAATAAAAAGCTGTTTTTTTACTGATATAGTAAAAAAAATTAATTTTTTTTATATTAAGTATAAATACAAAAATTAAAACTGAAACTAATATTATGTAATGGATAAATAATGGAATCTGCCTAGAAAGTGTTAGTGTAGACACTAAGAAGATTATATACGTTTCTTTCGAGTAAAATGATTTAATAAAATATTTTGCATAAAAAATAGTAGCGATTATTATATATATAAAATAAATATTAATCTTTTTGTTTATTTCACCAATATTGAAATCATAAGTGGTATAATTTATTTCAAAAGAATAAAACATTCCAACTATAAAAAAAATACTAAGAATCCAATAAAGTGTTTTTGTTTTTTGAGATGTCATATAACACAAATAAATAGGTAATCACCCATGATATAGTTGTTGAGTATGGAATTATTAAATCATAATTATAGAAAAAGATTGTGCTTAAAACTAAAATTTTTGATAATGCATATATTGAATATAGTTTTAATAATAATTTCAAATTATTTGTTGATAGAATAATTTTGAAATGAATAAATATTAGAATTTGAAAAAATATACTAGGAGTAAGTATATAAAAATAGCTTACTGCTTTTTTTATAAAAACTGGATCTAGATTCATATAAATTAGGACCTGCTTAAGAAAATAAAACCCAAGAATTGCAAATATAATATTAAATATTAGTAACGCTATTGTTGATTTCCTATATAGTTTTGATCTATAAAAGTTATATTTCGATTTTACAAGTTCACTAAAAAAACTATGGTTTATAAAAGAAATTATTATGCCCATAAAAACAGAAATACTTAAAGTTGAATAATGCAGAGCTGATATAACGCCTTTAGAATCTGATAATTCAATTGGAGCAAGCCTATCAAAAATTCCCATTCCTTGACCAAAAATCTCTACTAATAATAATAATAATAATGTTTTTAAATTTGCTTTTTTAAATTTAACTGAATCTGATCTTTTTTTCAGGAGGTTTTTCTTAACTATAACTATAGCAAATAAAAAGAATTGTACCAAAACGTACAAAACAAAATATATAATTAAAAGTGAAAATTTATAGTAAATGAATAATGTTAGAAATATTATTAAATTAAATAAGGACGACAGAAAATAATTAATTGTTGTAGGTTTTATAATTCCTTGTGAATTTAAAATTACTTCTATAAGAATTTGAAAAATATAAAAACAAAATACTATAGAAAAAATTAGCCCCCAAATGATTTCTATATTATAAATATAATTATAAAGGAATTGAAAAATAGAGTAACCAATACAAACATAGAACAGAACTTTTTTATCACTATTTAAAATATCGTGAAAAATACTGTTAATATTTTTATATCCACTAAATCGAGGAATATAAAAATTGAATAAAGTATATCGGATTATTGATGACGCAATTGTAAAAAAAGATATTATTTCTATAAATCTATCTAAATCATTTATTGAAGGTACAATACTGACTATTGCGAACTCTTTTGTTAAAGAAAGAATCTTTGAAAAAAACAAAGCTGCTCCAAGTAAAAAAAAAGACTTATATTTAATTAAATTGCGAAAGAGTATAATTTTCTTCAATATTAAAACTATTTGAAATGCATTTTTGAAGGTGTTTAGATACAGACTATGGCTTGTTTTGATCCTCATGTTCAAAAGATATATAAATACAGTTTTGCCAAAACAAGATTTTATGTGCAAAAAATATTAATATTTTGAATTTTTTAAGTCTAATAATGTTATATTTCATCTGAAGAAGACATAACAAACCGATAAGTTACTATATTTTTACGTGGAGTAATTTTGGTCTATTAATTCACACATTATATGTCCAATTAAAATATGCATTTCTTGAATTCTTGCTGTATTATCTGAAGGGACAATTAGATTTAAGTCGCAATATTTATTCATTAATCCTCCACCTTTTCCGGTAAAACAAACTGTTATACACCCAAGCTCCGTTGCCACCTTTAATGCATTAATAACATTTGCACTATTACCACTTGTACTGATACCTATAAGCATGTCCCCTTTGTTTGCAAGAGACTCAATTTGTCTATCAAAAATTCGTTCAAAACCATAATCATTTCCTATAGCAGTTATTATACTAGTATCAGTAGTAAGTGCAATACCTGGAAGACCTTTTCTTTCAGTTTTGTATCTGCCAACAAGTTCAGCTGCAAGATGCTGTGCATCTGCAGCACTACCCCCATTTCCGCAAAATAAAATTTTATTTCCGCTTTTTAATGTTTTAACAGCCAATAATGAGGCTTTAAGCACATCATCTTGCATGGAATTAACTACAGCCGTCACTGTTTGTATGTGTGATTCAAACTCCCTTTTTACTATACTTTTCATATTACTTCTTTTATATTTTTAATTGAATCAATTATAGATTGAGCTGTTGAATTATTTTCGTCAAACATATGACCACTCCTAACTTGGATAGTATTATTAATACCGATATTATGTGCACACTGGATATCAACATCTTTATCTCCAATGAGCCAAGTTTTATTTAGATCAATTTCAAATCTATTCATAATATTTTCTATCATTCCTGTTCTTGGTTTTCTACAATTACAATTTTCTTCATGGATATGAGGGCAGTATTCGACACCTGAAATATATATTTTTTCTTTTTGTAAAACATCAAGCATCCATCTTGTTAATATTTCAAAATCCTTAGATGTATAAAAATTTCTACTAATTCCTGATTGATTTGTGATTATAAATAATTTATATCCTTTCAATTGTAAATAACGCAATGCATCAAATACCCCATCAATAAATTCAAAATCTTTACTTTTGTATAAATAATTCTTTTCAATATTAATAACACCATCTCTATCAATAAAAAATGCTTTTACTTTTGACATGAGACTTTCTGAATAATTTTTGTTGTACTCTTACCCTCCACAAATTTAACAATTCTTACTTCTTCAACTATTTCTTTACCAACAACATCTTTCCCTTCATAATCTCCTCCTTTAACTAATGTATTTGGAATAATAGCTTTAATAAGTTCATATGGTGTGTCGCTACTAAATATCACCACATAATCAACAACTCTTAGAGCAGTTAAAATTCTTGCTCTATCATTTTCATTGTTTATAGGTCTTGAAGGACCTTTCAATCTTTTAACGCTCTCATCACTGTTAAGTCCCAAAATAAGAACATCGCCAAAACTTTTAGCTTCTTCAAGATATTTAACATGTCCATAATGAAGTATATCAAAACATCCATTTGTAAAAACGATTTTTTTTCCTCTTAATTTAAGTTCTTTACTTAGAAGCTCAATTTCTTGCAATGTTTTGATGTGAGTGAAACTTGATGCTTTATTTAATATTAATTCATACTCAATAATCTCATCAAGAGAAACAGTTGAACTTCCAATCTTTCCAACCACTAGCCCTGCGGCCAAATTAGCAAATTTAACTGCTTTATCAATTTCGTGTCCACAGGCTAAGCTAAAACCAAGTGAAGCAAGTACGGTATCTCCCGCTCCAGTAACATCATATACTTCGCGAGCAAGCGTTGGATAAACTCTTAAACTATCATCATAAATTGCCACACCACCCTCACTTAGAGTTACCAAAGAAATATTTAATTTACAGTCCTCTTTTAACTTTACAATTGCTTTTAATAGGGATTCATCATCAATAATGTCAATCTTAGTAGCGATACTTGCTTCTTTTTTATTTGGTGTAAGTAAATAAGCTCCGCTGTATTTACTATAATCATCTCCCTTTGGATCTACTAATACTTTAATATTTGATTCGTTTGCATATTTTATAAGTTCTTGAGTTAAAAAATCAGTAAACATGCCTTTTGCATAATCAGACAAAAGAACAATATCATAATTTTTTATGATTAATTTAAATTTATTTACTATGGCAAGCTGCGAATCATAGTTAATATCATCCTTGTTTTCTTTATCAAACCTCACTATTTGTTGATTTGAGGCCATAATTCTAGTTTTTTTTGTCGTATTTCTGCCATTCTGGACAATAAGCATATTTGAAGATACTTTGATGTCATTTAGACATTTTTTTAGTTCATCTGATATGTCATCATTTCCAATAACACTAATCACATCAACTTTTGCTCCTAAAGCTCTAAGGTTATTTATCAAATTTCCAGCACCACCTAGCACTTTTGTTTCCCTTTCAATCTCAACGATCTGCACTGGGGCTTCGGGTGATATTCTTTCACATTTACCCCAAAGATAATGATCAATCATAAGGTCACCTATAACTAATATTTTTGGATTTTCTCCTATAATCATATTTTCTTGTATAAAAAAATTAGACATTGATTACTTTTTTACAGAATGGGTGATATTCTCCTTTTAAACCTATTGGATCTAAATTTCGTATTGTAGAAACGGTATTAATAGATCCGTATGCTTCATCCAATCCAAAGCCATTGCCTTTTAGAATTTCCTCATAACTTCTTGTATGTAAATCTGCAAACCCTCCACTGAACTCAATTTCATCGTTATCTACAGTAATTGATCTGTATGTTGTTAGTCCTCTTAATTTTATTTCTTCAGGAATATAATCAATATTAACCGATAGGAACCACCTTACATTCGCATTTTTTAATTTTAAACTACCTGCATTAGCATCTGCTTTTTTTAAATGCACAATGTTTTCTTCCACTTCACCAAATATCCAACATAACATGTCATAAAAATGAACACCTATATTTGAAGCAATACCACCAGATTTTTCTTCATCTCCTTTCCAAGATACAAAATACCACTTACCTCGAGAGGTTAAATACGTTAAGTCTATATCATAGACTTTATTTGGATTTTTCTTTAATTCTAGTGCTACTTTTTCTTTTAGTGCGATGATAGATGGATGCAGTCTTAATTGAAGAATATTTTTCACTTTTTGACCTGTTTCTTTTTCTAAAACCTTTAATTGATCAATATTCCAAGGATTTAAAACTAATGGTTTTTCTGAAATTGCATCTGCACCATTCCTTAAAGCAAAACGAATATGTGAATCGTGTAAATAGTTAGGTGAACAAATAGAAACGAAATCAATTCGTTTCCCACTATCTCTGTGCCATTTATCTACAAACCGATCAAAACGTTCAAACTCAGTAAACAACAAAAGTAAAAATGAATCCAGGTTTAAATT
>ENA-UOXV01004165-UOXV01004165.1-marine-metagenome-genome-assembly--contig:-NODE-4165-length-16815-cov-5.718138_pt1 | contig 16815 bp, 12 predicted proteins | sample MGYA00238165_ERZ766961 | MGnify/ENA primary metagenome ERZ766961 (study PRJEB28924, sample SAMN03173240) | marine metagenome | biome: Marine; feature: Water; material: Subsurface seawater | place: North... | reverse complement strand
TTGGACCAGATTCTAGAAAAGCTCAGCGCCGTATGGAGCGCGGTAAAACCGTTACGATAAATGAGAATCATGCAAGAGAATTACTCGAATTACATTCGATTTCTCCAAATGCTGAGTACACTCAAGATGATGTTATTCAACTCACATATTTGATGACGGGTTGGAGACATCCTCACACAGCGGATAGGTTAGAATGTAACCCGGTAACCTTTGACTGGCACTTTCATCAACCAGGTAGCTTTAAAATATTGGGTAAAATTTACGATGACAGAGGCGGAGACGGTGAGTCAATGCTAAGAGATCTTATAAAAGATTTAGCCCAACATGAGCATTGTAGAAAATATATATCTTATAAATTATGTCGATACTTTATAACGGATTATCCAACAGAGGAAATGATAAAGCCGGTTATAATAGCATGGGAAAACACAAACGGTAATCTCATAAGCATACATGAGGCTGTTTTGAAGCAGGCTTTCAAGTATTCAAAAAACTACCGGAAATTTCAGAATCCAGAAGACTGGTTTCTGCAAGTTGCTCATTTATGGAATCTACCATGGCCAGCATCAGAACAGGATATGCAATATAATTTCGAAGATCGACCAAGTAGTAAAATGCGTCGAGTAAAAGGTGTTCTTAAGCAACTTGGTCACCTACCTTTCAGACCTAAACAACCGAATGGGTTTAGTGATTTAGAAGTTGACTGGCTATCTCCAGAATTACTTCTTCGCCGAATTAGTTTGCTTAATACAATCGCTAACCGCCGACGCTCTCACAACCAACCAAAACTCAAGGTAGAAAAAGTGCCTGAATTAATTGAGAAAAATTTTGATAATCATCATGAAGTCCTTACGTTAATTACACAAGCTAGTAACGTTTCAGATAAATTCATTTCGTTATTTGCCAGTAAATGGATGTTGAGAGCATGACAATATCGAGACGGACATTTTTACGTAATTCTGCTGGGATCACCATTGGCGCTGGAAGCGTTTTTCTCGCGGGTGCTTCAAACTTACTAGGTAATCCCGTCAACAATAAAAAGAAATTAGTTATAATAATGGCAAGGGGAGGATTAGACGGGTTAACAGCGGTTCCACCCTCGGATAGCCAACAATACTTCGACGCTAGGCCAAATATTGTCGTTAAGGATCCAATTAAAATAACAAGTGATTTTGCCTTGCATCCTGAACTAAGATCTTTCTCAAGATTATGGTCTAAACACAAAGCTGCAATTGTTCACGCGACCAATATACCGTACATGGGACGATCCCATTTTGATGGACAAAATTTGATGGAGAGTGGCGGCCGTGTGCCGTATAAAGAGAAAACAGGATGGTTAGGACGAGGCATTGACGAAGCCGGCCTTGAGGGTATTTCTGTTTCACTTCCTATTCCACTCTTACTTCGAGGTAAAAATAATTCTGATAGTTATTTTCCTTCAAGGTTAAAAAAAGCATCCGATGCGACTATGGCGCTATTAACAGAGCATTATAAAAATGATGCGAACTTAAAACGAGCCATGGACCGAATTCAAAATCGGCCGATTTCTATGACCGAAGGTATGATGGGTAAAACTAAAAATCATAAGAACTTTGGTTTTCTATCAAATATAGCTGGCACTCAAATGACCAGGGAGAATGGTCCACAGGTTGCCATATTTGAAGTATTTGGATTTGACACTCACGCTGCTCAAGGAGGCCGAAAAGGCCTTCACGGTGAAAAACTAAGTATGATAGATGATATTTTTGATGGCCTACAAAAAAGCTTAGGTGACCAATTTAAGAACACATTAGTCCTAACACTAACTGAGTTTGGAAGAACTTTGAGAGAAAACGGTGGGTATGGGTCTGACCACGGTTATGGAACAGCTGTTTTAATGGCAGGTGGATTAATTAAAAAAGCACAAATCTATTCTGACTGGCCTGGATTAAAATCTACTAATCTTTTTGAGGGTAGAGATTTATTATCAACAATTGATGCGCGGTCCATATATTGCTCAGCCATGTCAATATGTTTTGGCATTGAATTTAAAAGGCTACAAAAAAAGGTTTTTTGGAATGAACCTCTTACTGACCTAACTGATACTTTATTTAATGCATAAAATAGCCAAGTCTCCATGAAACTTGCAAAAACCATTCAACTCGATACATCCGATAAGAATATTTTTGAGGTATCAGCAAAGCCAAATGAATGGGCAATATCTGGCACATTTGCGTTCGTTGATGGTAATCCAGACTCTTGGCCGAAAAAACATCAGTTTGCTTTCCAATCAGCGTGGTTAGGCCTTCCGAGTTTTGGCTATTCTACTTTTGTTCAAGTAACTAATATAAAGGAATTCGAATATAAAATTATTATCAAGAATTTAACAGAAATTTTAATGAATATTTATAATGCGCCAAATCTTAAAGCAGCTGAACAGGCTGCTAAAGGAGAAATTGATGATATGGTTAGTTTATGTGATCATCCCGATGGGACATTACTCGCAATGGAACGGCAAATTGTAAACGATACAATCACAGAGAGTGTGAGGAAAATCAATACAGATAAAAATATTAAAACATCTAACGCATGGTCAATTGAGAAATAATCAATAAAAAAAAGGGGTTTGAGCGAGTATGCGTGCATTAATAAAACTTGTTGTGTTCCTAATTTTAGGCCTCTCGTTAACTATATTTTTTTTTGCTTCGTACGAAGCAGATAACCTGAAAATAAGTTTTAATCCAGACAACATCTCTCCTAATATTTCAGATTATTTGGAAAAACAGGAAAGTGAGTTTCCTAATATTATACCTGGTGTCGAAAAAAGAGTAATTTGGGCCAAATCTAATAAAGAAAGAACTCCTTTTTCAATTGTTTATATCCATGGATTTTCTGCATCTTCCGAGGAAATTAGACCGGTACCCGATAGAATAGCTCAGTCTTTAGAAGCAAACTTGTTTTTCACCCGATTAACTGGTCATGGTCGAGGACAGGATGCTATGGGCCGAACGAGCATTAAAGATTGGATGCAGGATATTGCAGAGGCAATAGAAATAGGTCGTCGTATTGGAAAGCAAACTATTTTAATAGCATCATCAACAGGAGCCACTATAGCAACAGCCGCGGCTTTAGACCCTAAATTAGCTACTCACATACACGGCTTAATATTAATATCTCCAAACTTTGGCATAAATAATGTATTCGCAAGAATGCTAACCTGGCCATCTGCTAGACTATGGGTGCCCCTCATAATTGGCAAGACTCAAAGTAGTAAAATACGCAATAAATTGCACGAGAAATACTGGACCACAAAATACCCAACAGCGGCATTATTTCCAATGGCCGCTTTAGTAAAGAAAGTCACTAAACAGGATTTCTCTAAGATAAAGATCCCAACTTTATTTTATTTTTCCTATCAAGATAAAGTCATAGATCCATTTCAAATAAAAAAAATTGCTGGTAATTGGGGCGTGGAAAATAAAATTATAACAGTGACAATGACTTTAAAAGATGACCTGAATTCTCATATTTTAGCAGGGGATATTGTTTCACCAAAACAGACAGATTATGCCAAAAATAAGATGTTAGAATGGATTAATGCAACTTTCAACTTGGCTCCATAATCTTTTATAGTAAGTGTGACTTTGAATGACTTGATTAAGTTATTGTTATCATGTCATTAGCATAATTCGCTCTACAAACCACCAGCCACCAAACACAGCGATGATAATAGAACCAGGTATTTGTATTACTGAGCGATAATAAATACTATTACCAAACCATGATGCAATTCCAATATAGGCAAGTAATATTATGCCCAATTGACCTATTTCAACTCCAACATTAAATGCTATTAAACTGGTTATAAATTGACCTTGACTGAGCCCAATTTCATTTAAAACAGATGCAAATCCAAGACCATGTAGTAGTCCAAAAATAAATATAACAATCAACCGCGAAGGACCCAATTGGACTCGAAATATATTTTCAATGGCGACGTAACAAATTGATAGCGCAATTAAAGGTTCAACAATCCCAGCAGAGACATCGATTACATTAAAACTAGCAAGGGCAAGAGTCACAGTATGGGCGAAGGTAAAAAGTGTAATTTGCCAAGCTAACTTCGATAATTTATGGCTAAACAGGAATAACCCTAGCACAAATAGAATATGATCAAGACCCTTAGGTACAATATGGGTTATACCCAATTCAATGTATGTTAATACTGTCGAGGCAACAGTAATTGATTTGCTGCCAAGGCGACCAATAGGGCCACTTTTCTGACCTGGTTTCAAATAACCTGTATATAGTTTGTCTTTAGCTATAGTGTCAGATGCAACTTGCCTGACAATTAATGGCCCTAACTTTGGCTCCCAACTAATTCTTATCGTATCACTATCATCTTTCAATTCAGCTGAAAACGTCAGCAAACTATACCTAGGCAGTGATAAATCAGAACTATTCCCAACTTTAACTTTTATTAGTTTCAATGCTAGTGGTTGAGCATTGCTCTCGACAGTTACCATATTAATAAACTTATTGGACTTATCTCTGAATTTTTTTGCTAAAACATTACCTGCAAAAGCGCGGAATGCATCATAATCGAATGAATTTGTTGAAAGGTCAGTATTTTTAATAGCTGAAGCATTTATATCAGCTAAAAATATCTCAAGATTTAATTCTAACTTAATTAAAACTTCTTCTGATTTTATTTGAATATCAGCTATTGCGGGTCTAATCTCGTGCGAGCTTAGTCGCGATTGACTGCCCAGCACAATAAACAATAATAAAAGAAAAACTATCTTAATTAGAATTGACGACGGCCTGATGAGATATAATAATTTTTCAGCCATCTAGTGGTACTCACTTGTATATTTAAGGATCAAATATGTTCCCCGTATATGGAAAATTAATAATTTTTGCAAATATTTTTTTTATAATTGCTATCGACATACCTTCTTTAAAGAGTCATGAGTTTTGGATTGAACCGGAAGATTATGTAATAAAAATAGGTAAACCACTGATTGCGAACCTTCGAATTGGCCAGAATTTCAAAGGTGACGATTTAGTTTTTAATGAAAATGACTTTGATACCTTCACAATTATATCAGGCAATAAAAGTAAAAAGGTCACTGGTCGCCTGGGAGATCGCCCGCCATTAAACGAAGTTATGGATAATTTAGGGCTCTCTATTATTGTTCACCAAAGTAAGCCAACATACCTTACTTATTATGATTTTGATAAATTTAAGACTTTTTCGACAGAAAAAGGATACCCCAATATACCAGAAATACATATCAAACGGGGCTTACCGAGAGAAGGGTTCTCAGAAAGGTACACTCGATTTGCAAAAAGTTTGGTCCTAGTGGATAAATATTTAGCCTCTGATAAACTGATTGGTTTAGAGTTAGAATTTGTTATGAATACTGCTAGTCTCTCAAGAATCAACGAACCAATCAGATTTAAACTTTATTATAAGGGTCAATTATATCCAAATGCCCATGTGCAAGTATTTACAAAAGATATCCAGGGAGTGGTTAAAAATAGTACTTATGTTACTGACCTAAAAGGTAGAATTCAGATTAAGTATATCCCAAACACGACTTCCCTCATTAATGCAGTAGTTATAAAATCCATTGACCCAGACACCAATTCTGGGGGTGCCGTGTGGGAATCTCTATGGGCCTCTACCACATTCCACACACCTCTCCATAATTCAAAATAAGCTTTATATAAAATCTGGCAATGGACAGCGTGCTTTTAATTTAATTCAAGTAATTACTCTTATACAAATGCGTCAAACGAGAGCGCAGCGCTGCAAATAGCATCTGCATCAATATCAAAATGTGTATATAAATCTTTAATGGTTCCCGCCTGTCCAAAATGCTCAACTCCAAGGCTTATCAATTTATGTCCATAAACGCTTCCTAGCCAAGCTAGTGTAGCTGGATGCCCATCAATAACCGTTACAATATTGGCGTGATTATTTATAGATTCAAGCAAAACTTCAACGTGGCTCTTTGCTCTAGTATGACTATTCCGACGAACACTCTGCGCCGCAGTCCACCCCGCATTAAGTCGATCGGCCGATGTAACAGCAAGTACAGCAACATCTTTATAGCGCTCACCTAAGGTCCCAGCGGCTTTTATAGCTTCATCGGCAACGGCTCCCTGATACGCAATAACTAATTGGCAATTAGGACCAGGCTGTCGCAACCAATAGGCTCCATTTATAATATTAGACTCTTGCTCATTTGATAGATGCCGTATTGGCTGCTCTAACGGCTTTGTTGTTAAGCGCAAATATACTGATCCACCTGTATAGTCCCTCAACCAAACTGGTGAATAATTATTCTGTCCGTCGCGTTGCATATAATCAAAAGCCCAATTCATAACTACGACCAATTCATCCATGAATGCTGGCTCAAAAGAAGCCAATCCATCTTGAGACATTCCTATTAAAGGGGTCCCTATAGATTGATGAGCACCACCCTCCGGCGCAAGAGAAACGCCTGATGGAGTGCCAACGAGCATGAACCTAGCATCCTGATAACAACCATAATTTAGTGCATCCAAACCTCTAGATATAAATGGGTCGTATATAGTTCCAATTGGCAAAAGGCGCTTTCCAAAAATTGAGTGAGAAAGGCCAGCAGCTGCTAACAATAAGAATAAGTTCATTTCAGCAATTCCAAGTTCAATGTGCTGACCTTCGGGCGCTGTTTCCCATTTCGCAGTTGAAGGAATTCTCTGTTGACTAAAGTGATCACTTTTTATTTTACGACCAAAAAGCTTTTTTCTGTTTATCCAAGGTCCGAGACTAGTAGTTCCAGAAACATCAGGACTAGCGGTTAAAATATGCTTACTGAGTTCATTATTACTTTGTGCAATTTGGTCTAAAATTTTACCAAAACCAGCCTGTGAAGAAATAATTTTTGGAATATTGATTGAAATATTTTCAATAGTAATTTTGGCCGCCTCATACCGTCTTTCTTCTTTTTTAAAGAATGAGACACTATCTAAAAATTTTTTCAAATTTTTAATATCTGAAACTGACTCAAATGGCTCCCACTCGTTACCATCTGATACACCCATCTTAGTTTTCCATTCCTGCATCTGATCAGGCGTCATCAGTCCGCTATGATTGTCCTTATGTCCGGCAATAGGCGTACCCCATCCCTTAATAGTGTAAGCAAGAAAGCAGACCGGTTTATCATGATTAATTAATGAAAATTGCTCTGAGAGTGTCTCAACACAGTTTCCACCAAGGTTTTCCATTAATTTAGCCAGAGTTGCATCACACCGACTTTCAATTAGAGTAACAACATCTGCGTCCCCAGAGAGGTCATCAAGAAGTCGACGGCGCCAATTTTCTCCCCCGAGGTAAGTTAGTGCTGAATAATCTTCATTTGGGCATGTATCTATCCATTCCTTTAATTGTTTTCCACCCGGCTCCTTGAACGCAGCTTTTTGTAATTTGCCGTATTTGATTCGAACAACTTGCCAATCGAAAGCCTGAAATACTTTTTCAGCTCTCTCCCAAACCCCCTCATGAACAATACCATCTAGTGACTGACGATTATAATCAATAATCCACCACACATTTCTAACATCGTGTTTCCACCCCTCTTGAAGGCATTCATAAATATTGCCCTCATCGAGTTCCGCATCACCCATAAGAGCAACCATCCTTGAAACTGGTAATTTCTCGCACCAATCCTTTTCCGTTATATAATCCTGAATAATCGATGCAAAACTGGTAATAGCCACACCTAATCCAACTGAACCCGTCGAAAAATCCACATCATCAATATCTTTCGTTCGCGAAGGATAAGGTTGAATACCCCCAAAACCTCTAAAATTTTTCATATGTTCAAGGTCTAGTTTTCCCATAAGGTATTGCATTGCGTGAAAAATCGGCGACGCATGAGGTTTGACAGCAACGCGATCATTATTTTTGAGTGTTACGAAGTATAATGCAGTAAGAATAGAGACCATCGAAGCGCTTGAGGCCTGATGCCCACCAGTTTTTATCGTATTTTCTGACGACCGTATATGATTCGCATGATGAATCATCCAATGAGATAACCAAAGTAAGCGTTGCTCTATCTGACGTAAAAATTCAGGCGATATTTTTTGAGTAGTTGATGTGTCTTTTTTCATTGTAATTACTAATATTGATATTTTATTTTAATATAATAAACTCATTTAAATAGTTTATTCTTGCTAAATTTGATGTTTTTTCTATAACTTTAGGTTTATTCTCTAAAATATTATTTATATATGGTGGTATTATGCATGATTCTTTCGATGAAAAAATAATTCAATGCTTAGCTAATAACGGCCGAATTACAATCAATGAAATAAGTGAAGAAATAAATCTTAGCCAAACACCAGTGACCCGCAGGCTTAAGAAATTAGAAGCGGATGGGATAATAAAGGGTTATTCGGCACTAATTGATGAGAAGAAACTTGGTTTTGGGTTTTCTGTTTTTGTGCAAGTTAGGCTTGAGAGACAAATTGATGACGAATTAGATCAGTTTGAGAAAAAAGTAAATAGCCTAGCAGAAGTTGTTGATTGCTGGTTAATGACCGGCAAACATGATTATCTTTTGCGCGTAGTTACCAGAGACATTGAGGATTTTGAGAGATTTTTAGTAGGGCAATTAACTAAAATAGGGGGCATCGCTTCAATTGAGTCCTCCATACCTCTTAGATGTGTAAAATCAGGTATTGCCCGTTATAGATAAAATAACCACATTTGCTTAGACATTAAATATACATACTTATTAAATAAATCTAATATAGAAATTAAGCTTTTAAAGCGCTCATATCAGTTCGCTTTGCATCTCGATGAGAATCCTCATTACTTCCATGCTTCCAATAGCTTGAGATATAAAGACAATCCTTGCTAATTTGTTGTTCAGTCTGAAAATAGTCACGTAAAATTCGCATAGCGTTAAATTCACAAGCTACCCAGATTGAAGGTTGACCACTAAGCATTGTAATACCTTTAACACAATCAGTGAGTAATTCAGATTTTTCTCCGGGCTTGGGATTCACAACCCATTTAATTTTAAAGCCTTCCGGCGTCGGCAGTGACTGGATGTCAGCCTCATCAATTACCTCAATCACAGCATATCCAATAGCTTCATTATGCAAATGTTCGATGTTTACGCTAATCGCTGGCAACGCAGTCATATCACCAACGAGTAAAAACCAGTCTGCTTGAGGATTAACTAAAGTTTTAGGCCCGGGCCCTCCTATCTTTATCAGATCGCCTACCTTACATTCAACAGCCCAGCATGATGCTGGTCCCCCGTCATTATGCAATACAAAATCAATATCAATCTCATCTTTCCGCTGAGAACGTATTGAATAGGTTCTTGTGATAACCCTAGCATCAGCTTGTGGAAAATTTAATTTCACATACCCACCCTCAAAATTGTCCGGGAAGTCACTCATTCCTTTACCACCAAGCGTAATACGTTGCAGATTCGGAGTGATCCTTTTTACATCTATAACCTTTAATTGCCGCGGCTCTCTTTTAGCCATCTTAATTTCCTTAAATTAAATTATCTGCATTCAGTAATCTAAACTGCGTCATAATCGATGTAATAGAAAATTAACAAATATATCAAGAATGGAAGGATCGGTAAAATGATGTAAGTAGTATTTAATTTCTATGGTATTGGCATAGTTATTTGCATAACTTTTTAAAATTATATATTAATTTCGATGACTCATATACTTTATTCACTTTTACTATTTTGATTGGTTTACACATTAACTGGCCTCAACCATCCTAAATGATTTATTATGCCAGAGTAAATAAACCAATGCTGCTGCAGATGCACTCCAATGAATAAACGGATCAGTAAATATGATAAGGATGCCCAGAATAAGCCGAACAATTATCTCCCAAGCTGGAAGCCTACGTCTATCAAAGCCAATTACAGCACTTGAGACCAAATAAATTACAATAGACAAACGCACAATAATTGATAAAAACGCCATTATATCGAAAGCTACTCCGGACGCCTCAACAATTAAAATCACAGGGTAGAAAGCAAAAACAAACGGAACTAAAAATTTCACCAAACCAATACGCATCGCATAGACTGCAGTCATCATTGGTGGGCCGTCAGCTATCGACGCTGCCGCGTAGGCGGCAATCGCAACTGGCGGTGTGATTGATGATGCAACACAGAAATAAAGAACAAAGAGATGAGCAACCAAGGTTGAAACACCTAATTCCGTTAATGACGGCCCTAAAATTAAGACTACTGTAAGGTAGGCTGGTAAAGTTGGAATACCCATGCTGAGCATCAATGATGCAGCAGCAGCGATCATTAAGGCAAACACTAGCTCACTTCCTCCAGCTTGACCAAGCAAGAGGGTGAAATCATTTGGTAACCCTGTAGCAGCCAAAACAGCAACTATAATTCCTACAACTGCAACTGACATAAGAAGTTCGCCAAATTGTCGGCCGCCATTGGCTAATGCACGAATAATAAGGAACGGGTTTTGTCGAACCTCAGGGTTCAAAAAGCTGAGGGGAATAAGTACGGTTAACGCAATATTACCCGCTCCCGCGGGAGAAAAACCTGATAGGAGCGCGTATACAACAGTCGCAATAGGCACCACGATAAGGATGAGATTATAATAATCCTGACGATGAACGGCGAGATCAATATCCGTATCCGATAAATCAGATACGGCTTCAATACCTAAACGCCGAGATTCAAAAACCACGCTCGTAAACAGGCTTGCATAATACGCTAAGGCCGGAATAAGAGCAGCAATAATTATATGGATGTAAGAAATTTCTGTAATATCGGCCATCACAAGTGCAGCTGCACCCATAACAGGTGGCATAATCTGGCCTGCACTTGAAGCGGTTGCCTCGACTCCCCCTGCGAATGCGGGGCTAAAACCCCGCCGCTTTATCATCGGAATTGTGATAACGCCAGTCGCTACAACATTTGTGACTGCGGCTCCCGACATTGTGCCAAACAAAGCAGATGACATAATTGCAGCATGTGCTGGACCACCTCTTAGATTTCGGGTGAAATGAAACGCAATTTTGATAAGTGACCGGGCACCCCCTGTCCTCTCAAGCATTGCTCCCAATAAAACAAATGGAAATGCAGTAAAAATAAGTATGCCAGTAATACCACCAACAATTCCTTCGCCCAAATTAAACCATAAATCTTCGGCTGAACTGCTTAAAATATTAAAAGGGGCGGTTTTAAAAATACCAGGCCAATATGGCCCGGTAAAATAATAAAACAGCGCTACTATTCCCACAATCGCAAGTGCTGCTCCCCATACACGCCAGCATAGAATAATAAATACAGCCGAGGCAGCCAAGGCAATCATGGCATGCGAAGGGCCAAAAATTACCATCGTATCGACCATTTCCAACATATCGATTGAAAATCTCCATAAGGCAAACGCAACTATCGCCATTAGAAAAACATCAAAAGAAAAACCGAGCCATTTTAATTTTGGTCGACTCTTGGAAAAGCTTGATGTGAAGGAATACTTTAAAATAACAAGAAAAACCGAAGCACCAAGCATAAGAGGTCGAATAATTTCTGGAGCAAACGGTCCTAATCGAGGAATTATCCAATATTGTGGGTAGGAATTAGTTAAGCCTACGAGAGCGACGAATAAACTTGCAATAAAAATAAAAATAACTAGCCAATTTAGTGGTTTCGCTAAAATACGATCCGCATTCATTTTTATCACCCAGTTTTTTAATTAAGAAAAATGGGCTGGCACGATCGTTCTCACCAACCCCTTTATGTGTAGATCAACAGAAATTAAGGCAACAATGATGCTGGAATACTAGTTCCAACTTCCCTGTAGTATTTTATAGCGCCTGGATGAAGCGGAAGATTAACGCCAGCGAATGGCTTATTAATATTCAGTGTTTTGAGAACAGAAGCACTTTTATGAATTTCGTCAATATTCTCCCACATAGTTTTAACCATCTTATAAACGAGATCGTCGCTCATACCTTTTCGGACAAGAATCGAGTTATTTGCGGCAGTAGTTCGCACGTCTCCACCAACTTGATTACGATAGGTGCCAGCCGGAATTATTGTATTCTCATTTAAGAGACGCTTAATCATAACATTTTTCCATTTTTTTGAGTCAGCAGCATCTCCCGCTCCAAGAAGATAAAACTTTTTCTTAGCCCCAATTTGATTAATTACCGCTGATCCAACTGCTGTTGGTCTAAAAAATACATCAATCTGGCCATCAAGCATTGCTTGCATACCCTGACCCCAGGGGAGGCGAATAGCTTTATAATCTTTTTTCGGATCCAACCCTGTAACCGCTTTAACGTAAGAGCTTGCTTGATTATAAAAACCACCTGCTGGTGGACCCATATAAACAACTTTACCTTTAAGATCATTTAATTTTTTAATACCAGAATCCTGCCAAACTATAATATGAATGGCGCTGGCTGGAAAACCGAATATCGCCCGAGACTCTGCATAAGCCTTCTTAGCTCGCTCTTGCAATCCCTTTTTATACATCTTTGATCCGGCTTTAAGCCAAGGAATAATTTGTGGCACCATGTGTATCATATCGAGGTCACCTGTCCCGAGTTTAAGAACAGATCGAGTCAATGCTTGACCAGTATTAATTTGTAAAGAAACGCCAATCTCACGTGGATAAATTTTACCTAGAACGGTCAACAGCATTGCAGACGATGAAGCTGGATTTGTGGCATCAGCCCTAAGGATTTTAGATTGTGCACTTATAGTGGTCGCCGAAAATAAAATACTTAAAGATAGTCCCAACATGACTATTAATAGTTTAAATGAACTCATTGAATTTTCCCCTATATTTTTTATTTATAATTTTAAATATTTTTAAAATTTTAGTTTTAACCAATATATTACAGAATAATATTAAATGACAAGAGAGTCGCGATTGTTGAGTGTTTCTCGGTCATAGCCTGTAATCTTTTTATATTTAGCACCAATGTCATCGATTTCTTTCTGTGTGATAATCGAATGTATATTACCTACGGGCTCTGGGGCTCTCTCAGCCACTATTTCCAATAAATAGTCTGGTCCATCACCACGATTTGCTTCGACAACTGCGCTAGTCGTCGGAATTCGATTTGCTTCATAGGCCTTAAGCGCATCAAGGGGGTTATCTAAAGATTTTAAAAAACCTGCCAGAGTACGAGCATCAAGGATTGCTTGTCCCGCTCCGTTTGCGCCAATCGAATACATGGGATGGGCAGAGTCTCCCAATAAAACAACCCTACCAAAATTCCAACAATTGATCGGATCTCGGTCGACCATTGGGTACTCAAAAATTTGCTCAGCATTCTCGATCATTGAAGGAACATTTAACCAATCAAACTGCCAACCAGCATAGAGATGGGCAAAGTCTTCCATTCTACCTGAGCGATTCCACTCATTATTTTTATAACTATCAGTTTTGACTTCGGCCACCCAGTTAATTAGAGTTTTTCCTTCTTTATTTGGTTGTGATATCGGGTAAATTACCATTTTTCCTGTTTTTAATGCACCTGCCAAAATCATAGTTTGTCCGGACAGAAAGGATTCTTGCCAAGTAATCCCTCTCCATAAATTTATTCCGCCATAAATTGGTTTCCCCTCGTCTGGATAATATTTTTTCCGAATCGTCGAATGAATACCATCAGCTGCAATCACTATGTCAGCTTCCTGTGTAGTCAAATTCTGGCCGGTGTTTGAATCCTTAAAAGATACGGTTACTTTATCATTATTCTGAGTGAGATCGACGGCAGTGTGAGCAGTTTTTATACAATCAGAACCCAGACGTTGCTGCACAGCCTTATATAACAACATTTGTAATTCACCACGATGGATCGAAAATTGTGGCCATTTATATCCAGCCTTAATCCCACGCGACTCACGCTGAATTTCTAAGCCATATTGGGTATAAAAACGAAGCTCATCAATCTCAACTCCCGTCGCTCTTAACTCCCGCTTCAAACCTAACTCGGTGAGTTCTCGTATCGAATGCGGTAAAAGATTGATGCCGACTCCCAGCGGTCGAATTTCTTTAGCTTGCTCAAAGATTCTTGGCTTTAATCCTATATCATGCAGACTTAACGCGGTCGCTAAGCCAGCTATCCCGCCACCAATAATTAATATATCAAGTGAGTTTTTCATTTAAATTAATCCATGCACCTATTCAGTATTTTTACTTAATTTAAAACCTTCGTATCCCATTGCAACGACAGCCGAACATTTTTCTCTATAAGCCGGCATACCCCCAATAAAAGGCATAAAAACCCTCGGTTTACCTGGAACATTAGCACCAAGATACCATGAACTACAGGAATATCGGAGTGTTTTTGATGCAATCTCATTGCCATGCTTCACCCAATCATCCTGTGATTTAAGGTATGGCTCAATTACTCTGATATTGTGCTCATCCATATATTCAATACATTCGGCAATCCATTCAACATGTTGTTCTATGGTTGGCAACATATTAGTCAATACTGAAGGGCTCCCTGGTCCGGTCACAATAAATAAATTTGGAAATCCATATGTCATAAGGCCCAGATAGGTTCTTGGTCCAGCTGCCCAGGAATCATTTAGAGATACATTATTTTTGCCATAAATTGGTATTTTACTGAGTGCGCCAGTCATTGCATCAAACCCGGTAGCCATAACGAGATCATCAATCTCAAATATAGATCCTTGGACGATAACACCATCAGCGTTTAAGCCTTCCACGCCCTCTTTACCGAGTGAAATCAAGGTAACATTATCGCGATTATAAGTTTCATAATAATTTGTACCAAGGCATAACCTCTTACAACCAATGAGGTGCTCTGGCGACAACTTGTTGGCGAGCTCCAGATCTGGGACCGCCTGACGAATTTTGTCACGTACAAAATCTTGAGCTCGCATATTAGAATTTTTATTATCAGCTATATCGTTAAAAGCGACCATCAAAGAATTACCGCCTGCTTGCCAACCTTCTTCTAATTTCTCTCGGCAGGCCTCCAAGGATAAATCCATCGCCGATTGATCATTAGCAACATTAGTAAATCCCCCAAAAGTTTTTTTTGCTGCAGCCCTTATCTCAGAATAATTCTTTTTAGTTTTGGCTTGTTCACTCTCATCCAACGGACGGTTAAATGCCTCAGCCACATAACTTGCTGTTCTTTGAAATATGGTTAGGTGAGCCGCCTGCTTTGCTATTTCTGGAATAATCTGAACACCTGAAGAGCCAGTTCCGATAACACCAACGCGGCGATTTGAGAAATTAACATTTTTATGTGGCCACTTCCCCGTATGGAAAACGCGACCTTTAAAATTTTTAAGGCCTTGGAAGTCGGGTATATTAGCAGCAGATAGGCACCCTGTTGCCATAATACAAAACCTAGCAGAAAAATTTATATCGCCACTCGTCGTAATAATCCATTTAGAATTATTTTCATCATATACCGTCGATTTAACAGATGTTTCCAACTCAATGTCATTTCGGAGATTAAATCTATCAGTAACATGGTTTATGTACTTCAAGATTTCTGGCTGTGCCGGATAACGTTCAGTCCACTCCCACTCCTGCTCTAAATCTTCATCGAAACTATAGGAATAGAACATACTCTCGACATCACATCTGGCGCCGGGATAACGGTTCCAGAACCATGTGCCACCAACACCTGAAGCCGCATCAACGATCTTTGCTAACAGGCCTAATTTACGCAATTTATGAAGCATGTAAATGCCTGCAAACCCAGCACCAACAATAATTGCATCGAGAGATTTAATATTCTGAGACTTAGCCATTAATTATTTTAATCCTCGGCTCGAAATTACTACTTAAACTAAAAATCTATGTGCCAACCATACTGGATTTTTACTCTAACATTTATAGAGCATTATCCTTGCCCTTAAACCTAATGACTAACGACACCCAAAAATTATATTTAACCGGCTTTTTCCATACGATAATAATTAGAAAACCGCATAAGAAATTCATCCGTCATTGTAAAGAGGATTGTATCCTCTTGTGCGCGGTGTTCAATCCAATTCCAAGTCGGTCCAACAAACGTGTCTCCTCGACTCCAGTCTATTTCCGTCCCCCCAATTACACTAGTGCCAGTCCCCATCATTGGGCTAAAAACAACATTTGCAGAATGTCTATATCTCCGCGTCACTTGTCCAGCCTCCAATCGTTCCACAAAAATACCAATTGTTGGCATCTTGTCTGCCTCTAAACGCACGCGACGTCCAAAACATCCTTCAGGATCAGTATCTGCCGCCTCGACACAGCGTTGTATATACTCCCAAGTGAATCGATACGGAGAGTCCGGCGTGATACGTTGAATTTCCTCAAATTCGTTTGGGTGCTCCTCAAAAAACATTGGTTCCAACATATGGGTAAGCGGTACATCCAATCCGTCTAGCCAATAGGCTGGAAGGTCTCCCTCATGACCATGACTATGCCAACTCCAACCCGGTGTTAATACGATATCTCCAGTTTCCATTGGATGTTTCTCGCCATTCACAACGGAAAATGCTCCTTCACTCTCTATTATAACACGAAGAGCGTGTGGGGCATGTCGATGAGAGCGAGCTTTTTCACCAGGTAAAATCATTTGATAGGCATTAACTAGCGTTTTTGTTGTTGCGAAATCATTGCCTTTAACGGGGTTCACAAGCACAAGGTTACGGCGTTCAGCAAGATCAGTGCTAATCAATCGACCTGCTGTGTCCAAGGCCTGCCGACATTCGTCATAATGCCAGATAACTGGCAAAAAAGCACTATGGGGTTCAAACCATAGCAGAGGCACTTCCC
>ENA-UOXV01004162-UOXV01004162.1-marine-metagenome-genome-assembly--contig:-NODE-4162-length-16824-cov-6.086529_pt1 | contig 16824 bp, 11 predicted proteins | sample MGYA00238165_ERZ766961 | MGnify/ENA primary metagenome ERZ766961 (study PRJEB28924, sample SAMN03173240) | marine metagenome | biome: Marine; feature: Water; material: Subsurface seawater | place: North... | reverse complement strand
TGCTCGGCGTCCTGGTTCTGCTTTGTGCCTTTTTTAGCTGGATTACATTTGAGGAGCAGCAACCAGAAGGAGAGGATGGTGCTGTGCAACTTAGTCAATCAATAGCTGACCAATTTACCGACCCCGGTCGGGTTTTGATTGCGGGGCGAAAAACTGATTCAGGGAAAGCCTTTACCAGTCGGTTAAATGAATTACTCCTGAGTAACGGATGGGATGTAACGGGAATTGTTCAAGGTGGGCCGCCTGAACTGGGTAAGGGCTTGCGGTCCAGCTTGGATGAGAGTGGTAGTCTTGATTTGCTTGCCTGCGAGCAGTCTTTCATACAATTAGCCGTGCTTGAGAATTTTCGTAATTCTCAAACAGGAAATTCGAGCTTGCAGGTGATGGCACCTCAATCATCTTATTGGCCCAATTTTCTAAAAACATCGAATTTACTGAATGTGGCCAATCAAATTGCGGTAATTGCAATTTTGGCAATTGGAATGACTCTAGTTATTATAACCGCAGGGATCGATCTGTCGGTGGGTAGCTTAATTGCGGTTTCTGCGGTATTGGCGACTTGGATTATTCGCGAGTGGTTTGGGGGGGATGAGTCCACCATTGCTGGTATGGTAACTGGATGTGGCCTCGCAGTATTGGCCTGTTCAGCACTTGGCCTTTTCTCCGGCTCAATGATTGCTTTCTTTGGAGTGCCTCCTTTTGTTGCCACACTGGGAATGATGATGGTGGGGAGTGGATTGGCTTACATGCTATCGGGTGGGCTTTCTGTTTATCAGTTACCTGACTCCTTCGATTGGCTGGGTCGGGGTGATGACTTGGCGGGAATTCCCAATGCGGTGGTCTTGATGGTCTTATTATATTTACTGGCCCACATTGTGATGAGCCGAACCACAGTGGGACGATATATTTACGCAGTTGGAGGAAACCCGGAGGCAGCCCGTTTATCAGGAGTACCGGTGAAAAAGATTCTGTTGTGGGTCTATGCCGGGTGTGGGGCTTTGGCCGGTCTGGGCGGAGTAATTATGGCTTCTCAATTTAAAAGTGGAGATCCGAAATACGGTTTAATGTATGAGTTATATGTGATTGCTGCAGTTGTGGTGGGGGGGACTTCACTTTCCGGTGGACGGGGCAAAGTATTTGGTACCCTGATAGGGGCATTTATAATTGCAGTAATCCAAAATGGAATGAATTTAACCGGAGTCCAAAGCTATACTCAAAAAGTGGTGCTCGGTGTGGTTTTACTTCTGGCTGTTCTTCTTGATATGCTCAAGAAAAGAGGTTGGAAGTTAAGTGCGTAAAAAAGAGCGGTGTTATTCAGTCCACCAGGTCAAGTCGGGCTTTCATGATCAGGTAGAGCTCGCGGCTAATCCAGGCATCTGTTGCGGCATAGTTTATCTGAGCAGGAGTGAGCGGCTGTTTTTCCCAGTTTGAAAGTTGTGCAGATTTAGAAAGGCGTTGTTTGAAAAATATCGCAGTTAAATTCCGTAGTCCAGTTTGCTCTATTTTGAGTGACTGAGCAATTTTGGCAATATCATCAAACCCTTCTGGGGTAAAAGATTCAATTTTTTGTAAATTATTCAGGTCATCTTTCAGGGCGACACCTGTTTTAATGATATTTGGATCTTCGAGTATTTCGAGCAGAGGACCAAGTTTCATGACTGGATGAAGCCTGAATAGGTAAGCCTGGTTCGAGGTTGCAAGTTGTAAAAGAGCGGGTGGGCTGTTGGGACCTTTCTTGAAATTGGGTTTACATTCTATATCAAACCCCAAAACCTTTTCACTCTTGATGGACTTAACTAGACTGCTACAGGTTTCACTATCTTCAGCAAATTTGATGCTACCCTTGTACCGGATGACAGGAAGTTCGTTAATCGCCTCTTTTTCAAGCCGTTTCGGTATTTCTTCTGTCGGATTAAGTTGGTTGAGCATTCTATTAAACTTCAAATACTAGCCCGTCATACGCCACGATTACATTGTGCGGGTGCGAGCGTTGAGAAGGAGAGCCCGGAATACCCGGTTGTGTCTCGCAAACCGCTAACTTTGAGCGATCGAGGAATTTTTTTGTGTGGGATAGGAAATCATCCAAATCACGATCTGTTGATACAGGGTCGTGATGAAAAAGAGCTAAATTTTTAACCTTACCTCGTGCCGCGAGCTCTACACCCATTATATTACTTGAATGGCCCCAATTTTCACGGATACTGATGGATTGGTCGTGGGTATAAGGAGCATCAAAAATAAGAAGATCAGTGTCTTGGATGAAATTAAGAAAAGGATAAGCTTTTCCGTGTGCCTGGCAGGGATGTTCTGCATCCGTTGAATAAACAACTGATTTTTCGCCCTGATCGATTCGGTAACCATAAGAAACCCCCGGATGGTTTTGCTCATATAAGGAAATTTTAGCGTCGCACACAGAGATGATCTCACCAGGTGAATGAGTTTCGTAAGAAATCTTTGCCTTAAATGCATCAAACGATATGGGGAAAAATGGAGGGTGCATCTGGTCTTCCAATGCTTTCTGAATCGCCTTATGTCCTCCGTGGAATACAATTTGATTACTAGGGTCATAGGCTGGTCCGAAAAAAGGAATCCCCTGAATATGGTCGTAATGGAGGTGGGAAAAGAAAATATGAAAAGTTTTTCCTGAAATTTCTTTATCCGTTATTTCCTTTCCTAATGGCAATAGACCTGAGCCACCATCAAAAATGAGATATTCGTCTGATCCGGTTTCAACTTGAACACAAGAAGTATTTCCTCCGTAGGTGTGACCAAAATGAAAGGGAAGTTCTTTTTCAACAAAAGTTCTGATTTGGCCCTCAGATCGAAGATCCTTTCCGCGGGAGGCGAGCAGGCACTCAACTACCTTTTCTGTAATGGCTTGTGAGGATAGTGCAGTTGGGATGGACCCCCTCGTGCCTTTAAAATGAACTTTCATGTTTTTGGCTATATTTTGAGTCTCAAAAATTATTTGTCATTTGCAAACCAATAATAATTCAGTTGAAAGGAGATTTGCATTGGATAGAAAAACACTCTCTAATTGCTTTCATCCAAATTTCCTATGACACAACAATACGATATTAATCAACCGATTTACCAAGTTGGGGAATCTCCTTTAAGTTTTTCTCAGATGCTGAATTATTTTATCGATCCAGCATACAAAAGAGGAAACTTGTCCAGGATTTCAGACATGCATGTCAAAATTGGCCGACCTGTAAGCTTTAGGATTGATGATGATTTGACCCCCATGCCAGGGGCCAGTCCGGTGACAGACGAGACCATTCGTTACATGCTGGGTATTTTGCTAAGCGAAAGACACCTCTCTATTGCATTGTCAGAAGATAGTGCAGAGGATGTTGATACTGCTTTTGAGTGGAAAGAGCATGGGGTAAATTTTCGACTTAATATTTTTCGTGATCGTGATGGACTTGCATTCGTTATGCGGGTGCTTGCATCTAATATTCCTCCCATTGAAGAAGTCGGTTTACCGTCTGAGAAAATTTGGCAGGATATTACGTCCCTGAAGCGTGGTCTAGTTTTAGTTACTGGTGTAACTGGAAGCGGTAAATCTACCACTATTTCATCTTTGATTAATCATGTTAACCTACACCGTAAAACCCGGATTATTACTCTAGAGGATCCGGTTGAGTTTTTATTTGAAAGTAACACTTCGATGGTCTCCCAAAGGCAGATTGGGCAAGATGTTTCAAGTTTTGCCAATGGATTACGAAGTGCATTGAGAGAGAACCCGGATGTAATTTTTGTGGGAGAAATTCGAGATACTGAAACTGCATCTCTTGCCCTGAGTGCAGCTGAAACTGGTCATTTGGTTTTCTCCACCCTTCATACTCGTGATGCTAAAGGTGCTTTGAGCAGAATTGTTGATATGTTCCCTTCTGAGCAAACCAAGAGTTTATGTTTACAACTTTCATTTAGTTTATCCTTCGTTCTAAGTCAGAAATTAGTTCCACGGGCGGACGGGAATGGCAGAATTTTAGCTATGGAAGTATTGAAAAACATTCCTGCACTCGGTAATTTAATTCGCTCTGGAAATTGGCAGCAGGTATATTCCACCATGGAAACTCAATCGAAAGAAGGTATGATGACTATGGAACAACACCTCTTGCATCTTTATCAGCATGGAATAATTACCAAGGAATCTGCCATAACATATACCAACGAAGCCAGTTTGATTGAAAGGTTGGGATAATTTTTCCTTTTATTGAAATTTGACCGTATTACATTTTTTGTTTTAGAATTTCATAATGAAACCAATAGCTTACCTTAGTGCAATTTCCGCTATTGTGTTTGCGGTAGCCTTCACTTGGTTGCCTCTTCAGAGTAGTTCCATTGCAAAGGAAGAAAAAAATAAAAAAATAGTGGAAAGAACTAAAGAGGAGTGGAAAGAAATACTATCACCCGAGCAATTTCGGATTCTTCGGGAAGCAGGTACAGAGAGACCGAATGGTAAAATTTATTTTGAATTTAAAAAACACGGTGCTGGAACCTATTATTGTGCGGGTTGTGGTTTAGAGTTATTTTCTTCCAATGAAAAATTTGATTCTCGTTGTGGTTGGCCATCTTTTTATGATCCATCCAAGTCAAAAAATGTTAAAACTTCGGTTGATTATCATCTTGGTTACCCGAGGACTGAGGTTTTATGCGTCGGCTGCGATGGCCATCTTGGGCATGTTTTTACCGGTGAAGGATTCGACACTCCAACTGATAAGAGATACTGCATAAACGGTACTGTTCTAAAATTTGTTCCTCTTGCAAGTGTGCAAGCAAAAGAATCCTTAAAGGATGATGTTAAGCAAACGAATAAGTAAATAGTGCCTTTTTTGAATTTTCACAATTGGTTGCAAGTTCCAGATTGAAGTAATCCTTATGATACGGGAAATTGTTAGTATTTTAATTCTCAGCTGCAGCTTTCTTCAACTATGCTGTTTAGGGCGAGATGATGAGTCTTTATCCAGTGTGCTTAACATAAAAATTCCAGGGTTTGATACAAATGGTTTTCTTTCATGGGAGATTTATGCCAGTAAAGTTTCTCCCCAAGGTGAGAATCTTTATTTCACTGAGAATCCGACCATCCATATTTACCGAAATAAAGAAATTCAATCTTCTGCAAAAAGCAATACAGGGCACTTTAATTTAAAAAAAGGTGAGGCATGGGGTGAACAGACAATGCATTTAGATGGAGATGGTTTTTATGCAAAAGGAGATGATTGGCATTGGTTTGAGAACGGAGGGCGGGGGGCAAATAGAATAATATTCAAACGGGAAACTAACATAAGTTTCATCAGGGGGCTCGGCGATTTTTTTGCTTTTGATGACCAAAACTCAACTTCAATTTGTTCATCTGATGATGTAGAAGATAACCAAAGCCAGAATATAATTCAGCAAATTCCCACTACTGCCCAAGCTGATTACCTTGAATTTCTATCCGTGGAAAAAAATAACCATCGATTTTTATTAGATGGTAATGTTAGCGTTGAAGGAAATAATTTATACCTAACCTGTGATCGAATAGAGCTTTTGTTTGTAGGAGATTCAAATGGATCATCTGGAGGGATTGGGAAAATTGATAGTATGGAAGCAAAGGGTAATGTAGTGCTGAAGCAAAGAGGTCGGCAGTCCTATGCAGATGAGATGACTTTAAATGTGCCTCAAGGAACTGCAGAATTAAGAGGTTCATCGAAAGCGGGAACCCCTGCAAGGGTGGTGGACGAGGAGTGGGGAGAAGCTAAAGGTGATAAGATTATTTTGGAAAAGGGAAAAAGATTGGCCAAAGTGATTGGAGGTAAGAGTGGGCGCCCACGGATCGAGTTGCCTTCGATACCCGATCTTGGTTTCGACAAAAAAAATAAACTAGAAAATGTTAAACCATGAGTGATTCCGGGGTTAGCTCATTAACAGCATCTGGTTTACGAAAGCGTTTTGGTGGCCGGGAAGTTGTTCGTGGTGTGGATCTAGATGCACATGGTGGGGAGGTCGTTGGCTTACTTGGTCCAAATGGTGCAGGTAAGACCACAACATTTTCAATGCTTGCCGGTTTTTTAAAGCCTACAGGGGGAAAGATTCTCTTAAATGATAATAATCTGACCAAATTACCAGCATATATGAGGGCAAGAAATGGTTTGGTTTATTTACCGCAAGAAGCTTCTGTTTTTAGAAAGTTGACCGTTGAGCAAAATATCAGGGCCATAGTGGAAACCTTGGCGATTCCAAAAGAAGATCAGGACAAGTTGGTCGAGAAACGTTTGATTGATTTGAATCTTCAACACCTTAGTAAACAAAAGGCATATACTTTAAGTGGAGGGGAACGCCGAAGACTTGAAATTACAAGAGCCCTTGCTCTTTCGCCTAAATTTCTGCTTTTGGATGAACCTTTTAGCGGAGTGGACCCAATTAGCGTGAATGAAGTAACAAATATTATCCTTGAGTTGAAATCTCAGGGAATTGGTATTTTTTTAACTGATCACAATGTTCGTGAAACATTGCGAGCAGTGGACCGTGCTTATCTTTTGTATGATGGAAAAGTGCTTGCCCATGGAGACGCAGATTTTCTGTTATCTGACCCTGAAACAAGGGAAAAATATTTAGGATCGGATTTTCAAGTTTAAAAATTATGAGTGCTCAACAATCATCGCCTGCAGAATCAAAATATATTATTGAAAGCATCGCTGTCCGCGAATTTTTTAAGGACTTTGGGAAACAACTATGCCTGCGATTAATCAATTCTGAAAAGTCGTTAGGGAGAAGTACAATTCGCGAAAGAAGTGTCAACCGCCCAGCCCTTGCAGTTACTGGATATTTTAAATATTTTGCCAATAAAAGAATTCAGCTATTCGGAGCAGGAGAAATGGCATTTTTTCGTGAGCAGTCACCAGCTAGGAGGAAAAATGTAATGGAAACAATGGTGGCAAAGAAAATTCCCTGTGTGGTTGTGTCTAGAAATCTTGCACCAGTTCCGGAAATGGTGGAAGTTTTAGAAAAACATAAAGTGCCCTTATTTCGGACCTCCCTTTCATCCAAGGCTTTTACTACCGAGGTAACCATGCTTTTAGAGGAAAGATTTGCTCCTCGTTCCAGTTACCATGGAACACTTCTTGATATACGCGGAATCGGTACTTTAATCAGAGGCGATAGTGGTGCAGGAAAAAGTGAAGCTGCCTTAGCTTTAATCGAGCGGGGGCACAGCTTGGTGGCTGATGATATCGTTAAGGTGAAGTTACTGAGTGATCATACTCCTGTTGGTTTCTGTGATGATATGTGCCGAGGCTTTATGGAATGTCGTGGAATAGGAATTATAAATGTTGAAGAGCTTTTTGGGATCAGGTTTGTCCGATTGGAAAAAAGAATCGATTTGGTAGTCACTTTTCTTGAGGATTCAGAGGATATTGAACCAGACCGAACCGGATTGGAAAGAAAAACTTTTGAGATATTAGGTATTGAAGTGCCGAACATGGAAATTCCATTACGAACCGGTAGAGATATGGCCCGACTTGTTGAGGTTGCAGCCATGGTTCAGGCGGCTCGACAATTAGGTCATGATTCTGCAAATGATTTTAATGAGAAACTTTTGAGAAAAATGAATGGGTAGGTTGAAAATTACTTTTTAATTTAAAAAAAAATGTTCTAACTTGCCAATTATCAAGACCCTGTGTGCGTTTCTATTTTTAGTTATTTTGGCAACATAAAAGTGTAAAAAAACTTATGGACTATCCAATGTGAATAACTTGTGAGAAAGTTTCTTTGATTCTTGGTTTTTTTTTCTTGGTTTCCATGCATTTTTTTTGCAATTATATATCTTCCCTATTGTAACTAACCCAATTTTTTTATCCCTTGAATCTAGAAGTTTCATTTCGTAATTTATTGAATTTCATCGACTTGCATGGAAAATGCTCGAGTTTTTTAAAATCATTCTTTTTCGTTTGTTCCTTTGTGGTAAATCTGTGTTTAAAAGGGGTTTACAACCTCAATCTTCGTCACAATTTTGTTTGTGAATAATTCCCTAGAAAATTAATTTAATGTCGCAAACCACAAGCAGTCCTGAAACTTTTTGGAGTAGTCTCCGAGATAACTTATTGGAAGTAATACCAGCTGATACATTTCGTGTCTGGTTTGATAACATACGAGTCGGTAGGCTTGATGATGATGGATGTGAGTTAATCACTCCCAATGAATTTTCGGCGATTTGGATACGCGATAATTATCTGGATATTATTCGAAGAGAAGCTGATCGTTTGGTTGCTCGTCCATTCACGGTTGAATTATTAGGTGATATCGGAACAGATTCATCAGAAGGCGACCGAATATCCTCAATACCGACTCCTAAAGCTTCAGCAAAGTCACGCATGACAGGACCTGCATTGCAAGGGCGCTCGCTGGGTATTAATCCCAAGAATACTTTTTCTAACTTTATTGTAGGTGGTGGAAGCGAATTGGCACATGCCGCATGTGTTGCTGTTTCAAATGCACCTGCCCACGCTTACAATCCGCTTTTTTTATACGGTGAAACCGGTTTGGGAAAAACCCATTTGATGCACGCGGTTGCTCATCAAGCATTAAACCGTAACCCATCCTGTCGTATCACTTATGTGTCATGTGAGAAATTTACCAATGAATTCATTCGGGCAATTCAGGAAAATTCTTTGACGAAATTTCGTTCGCGCTACCGAAGTGTTGATTATCTGTTAATTGATGATATCCAATTCCTGGCTGGTAAAGAGAGGATTCAGGAAGAATTTTTTCACACGTTCAATGATATCTATGATTCACAACGCCAGATATTTCTGACAAGTGATCGACCTGCAGGAGAAATCGACAAGATTGAAAGCCGTCTACTTTCACGCTTTCAATGGGGACTTGTTACTGACATACAGGCTCCAGATTGGGAAACTCGTGTTGCGATATTGACATGCAAAGCAGATGCGATGGGTATATCAATTGAACCGGAAATTATCGAGTTTCTTGCTAAGAGTATCGCTAGGAATGTTAGAAGAATGGAAGGTGCTCTTACTCGGGTTGCGGGATATGTTGGTCTAACCCGCAAGAAAGCGGATTTGGAAACAGTTCAGAGGCTTTTGCGTGATATCCTGCGAGAAGAAAACTTAAGTAGGATTACGATCGAAACTATTCAGAAAAAAGTGGTGGATTATTATCATTTAAGAATGGCGGACATGCTTTCGCGTCGTCGTCCAGCCAATATTGCATTTCCAAGGCAGGTTGCTATGTACCTTTCTCGGATTTTGACCGAGCATTCTCTACAAGAGATAGGCAGTGCTTTTGGAGGTAGAGATCACGGAACAGTAATACATGCCTGTAAAACCGTCGAAAATATGATGGATCAGGATGATTCTATTAAGTATGCCGTTGAGTATCTTAACCAAGAACTTTCTCAAACTATCGAATAACGATTTTCCTTTCTTGTCTTTCTTCCATAATTCGTTACCTACTTGGTACTACTAATTATGACTGAAGAACCTACTGAATCGAACAACAATAGTAACTCACAGGGCTCGGTGGAGAATTCCACTTCCGATCCTTCACCTGAACAAAAAAGAGAGATTTCAGGCTGGGTTGCAGATGGCATGGGACTTTCGGATATCCAAAGGAAAATTAACACCGATTTTGGTATTGTTATGACCTACATGGATGTTCGTTTCCTCGTTGACGACCTTAATCTAACTTTAGTTGATGAGGAAGAAGAGGTTAAACCGGAAGATCCTGAAGCAGGCACTGGTGTAAAAGAGGACCTAAGCCCTGATTCACCTTTAGATGGTGAACCGGGTGGTGTTTCTGTTGAATTGGATACCGTTAACCCTCCGGGTGCTATGGCTAGTGGTAGTGTGGTCTTTTCAGACGGTCAGAGTAAAAAATGGACGCTCGATCAGTTTGGTAGGCTTGGACTTACCGGTGGTGATGAAGGATACAAGCCATCCGATGAAGATGTTATGGAATTCCAAAAACAATTGGACGCCTCCCTTCGTGGGCGGGGAATTTAAGTAATTCTTTGCCCCGCAACAATTAGGAGCGGGAAACTTAGTTCTTTTTCATTGCCCACTGCTTTTGTGGGTCACACCTTTCAAGTGCTTGTAACTTCTGAAAGTTGTTTTTTTGTTCTACAGTTCCTTTTTCCTTTAGTTTATGAGTAAGAAAGATGTTTTCCATACACCTCCGCAACCTCAATACTTTTGCCTCTTTTTTTTCAATTTGAAATTTATCTGATTCTAACTGGTTACTTTTCCGTTTTGCTTTTAATAACTTGTCCCAAGTACTTTGGTTATTAATGATAGAAAGAATCACATCCTTTTCTTTTGAGTGAATAATTTCTGAAACTCGACCGTGATAAGGGTTTACTAGTTCCGGGTATTTTTTCTTCAGCCTTTTTCGAAGTTCATCCCGATACTTGTTTTTTTGATCCAAACTGATTTTTTTTTCTTTTACTAGGCGGTCTTTTTCTTTTTTTAACTCTTCCTGAAGAGCTTTGATGTCCTTGCCTGGAAAGTTAGAATGCAATTCCAATAATAGAGAAAGGGCGTTAAAAATCGCTTTTTCTTCGGACGAAGCCCAAGCTAAATAATCTGTTTTCGTGAAATCTTCCAAATTCTTTTCTACCGGTGTACTATTTGAATCATAATTGTCGAGTTTAGTTAGTAACTTTTCTAAAATGTTTTTGTCTTCTTTCTTCTTGGGGGTGGTTTTGGTTTTAGGACCCATATATTTGCGAAGCAGTACATCGGAAGTTTTTAATGGTATATCAATGGTTTCGGAATGAATGCAAACATATGAATGTGCCTCCATTAGAGATGTTTTTCCGTCATCGTCGTAGTCCGGTTTTTCGATTTTCTTTCCCATTCTAGTCACACCACTTAGTGCTTCCCAAAAAGAAGTGCTATATTCTCTGTAGTTTTCCTCGCGAATGTCAGGCGTGCATCCTGCCGCAACTCTGCTTTGAATAGTTGAGAAAAACCCTGCTCTTGATCTGTCAGTAAATCTTTTACCCGGATCTCCATCCTCGAAAATTACATTTGCGAACCCACCACTGTAGCACTGAACCATTATTAAAAAAGTTGATTGCTTTGCGGGAAGTTGATCGAGCTTTTTAACAAAATCCGAAACTTTCAGTCTCGCATTTGACCATAGGTAAGCTGTTGTGTTGTGCGGTGTTTTGGTTGCTCCTTTCCCCCCGTGCCCTGTGAAATAAATTAGATTGTTGTCCGAAGTAAGGGATTTTTTTCTTTGGGTAAGCCATTGGTCAATAGATTGGATAGAGGAACTTCCATTTGGGTTTAGGGTATTCGTCCGGTATTGATGGGAAACCGTATTTGGGTTTCCGAAAATCTCTGCGAGCACTTGATTAATCAATGGCACGGTGTAAGACGGGTCAAAATATTGCAAATCCCGGGCACTGTCATTTCCGTCTGCGAAGTAGGTCTCTTCCTGGGCATCCTGTAAGTGAATTTTTTGACGAATTTTTCTGAAATATTTAACATTGCTTTCCAGCGAAAGTTGGTTGCCAGAGGCTGAATAACCACCTCCGATGACTAAGACATGGGTGCCAGGTGAATTACCCTGCTTTGGGTCTTTAGCTTTGGGCTTCGAATCAGTGTTACTATTTTGTATGGGAGAAGTATCACCTATGTTTTGCTGTGGTGGATCAGTGAATGTTTCATTTTCACTATCCGGCGGGCAGGCTACGGTGTTCAGGTAGAAAAAACACAGGCTAAGTATGGTCAAAATAGGAAATAACTTCATTGGATAAGATTTAAATTTTTTTGATGCAATGCAAGCAACTAAGCTTTTTATTTTAAACTGATTTTTTACTTATTTATGAAGCATCTTTCGAATACCTCCTCTTATCTCACCAGCTCCCACCGCACCAAAATTTGACAGGAATGAATTATCAATCGGTCTGCTGTTGGCTACAGAAATCCATACCCTTAGCAAATGTCTTCTTTGGTTCAGGTCTGAAAAGTCTTCAAATGCAGTTCTCCTGTGAAGTGTAGTCCAATTATTAAGAAAAAGAATATCTCCTCGTTTCAGGGTGAACCTTGTTTGTAATTGATTTCTTTCACAAACAGAGTCGAGAAAGTCGAGTGCCTCTTTTTGTTGATTTGATAGCGATGGGCAATCCGGGTCTTGGTCTGCCCGGTCGATCAAGACACGAAGGTAGGAACACGCAAAGTATCCATTTTGTGATGAGAAAATTGGCTGTTCACAAAAGGGGAGCGGATTTGCTGGGTCAATCGAGTGTGTTTTATAAGGAAATTTTTGGTACAAAATCTCGTGTAGATCGGGCCTTTCCTTTTTAATGATTTTTTCAACCTTCTTACTTTGAATGATTTGATTTTCACCACCAGATTTAGCGGGTTGTAGGCAAAGGAATCCAATTACATCACAACGGTCTGTATGAAAGCTGAGTTTTTTATTTGTGTTCGGTCCCCTGGTGCGAGGATCTTTTTCCCCTAAAGACTGGTCTCTTACGCTTAATAAATTTTCCCCATTTTCATTCTGCGAAAGGGGAGTCCCTATTTTTTTGCAAAATTCCATAAACCAATTTTTGACAATGTTTTCATTCTGAGATTCTACTTCAATAGACATTCGGTAAATCCCTTGCTTGTTTTCAAGGATATCCGAAATTTTCCCATGAATGTCCGAATTCCGGATAAATTCGTTGGAGTTTTCTTTTTTTATCATAATACTTCCTCTGTGAGAAACAGATATGTTATTATTCACATTCCACATTTTTAATGGGTACGCCAAGGTCATATTTTAATAAGACAGTTGTTTTCTTTTTTTTCCTAGTTTCATCTTTGAATGGAGCCGTATTCATTGAGAGTTCTAATCTGTATTCTAATGAGGTGGTAGTAAAGCTACCAAGTGGAAGAGAATATCTATCTCAAAAAAAGGGCGGGCAGGATCTTACTGAAGGTGATTTTTCCTGGTATGGAGAAGTGCAAGGGGAGAAAAAAGGCTTTCTTTCTTATGCCAAGGTGTCAGAAACATTTCATGGGAGTTTGTCCTTTGCTGGTGGTGGATTTTTCGAGATTAGTGGTGCATCAGCCAATCTTTTAATTGAACTAAAGAAGCCAGAACAAAGAATGGGGTGTGGTGTATGTAAGGAGGTGAAAAGTAGCTCCCACCTTCCCCCCGATCCGAGAATGCGGGCTCAACCAGTAAAGTCCTGGAGAAATGGTGATGCAAACCTGATAGATTTATTGATCGTTTATCCAACTGCGGTTAAGAGTGAGGCCGGAGGCGCTACCGAGGTAGAGGCTCGGATTGCGGGGGCTGTATCCGATGCTAATCTGTGTTACCTTAACAGCCGTGTTTCAATGCAACTTAGGGTTGTTCATACCGCTGAAATCAATTACACCCCTTCAGGAAATTTGGATTTGGAGTTGAGTCGGCTACAAACTAAAAACGATGGGTATTTTGACGAGATTCACAACCTGCGTGATCAGTACGGAGCGGATCTTGTTTGCATGCTTACTACAACAAGTAATGCGGGTGGATTAGCGAGTACAATGACTCACCCAAAAATGTCATTTGAGTCATCTGGATTTAATGTGAATGTGTGGGACCAGCTTGGGGCACCGAGTTATACACTTGCTCATGAAATTGGTCATAATATGGGATGCCTTCATAATCGGGAGGATTCAGATTGGGATTCTACTTACGAGTTCTCCGCCTTTAGCTTTGGTAAGCGTTGGATAGAAAATGGCGAAGGTTATGGTACCATTATGGCATATGATACTTCACCCGTATCAACTTTCCCAAACACAGTTCCCTTTTTTTCCAATCCAAATGTAACTTACCTGACCACTGCAACTGGTAACACTGGTAGTGAAGATAATGCACAAGTTCTTCGCTTAACAGTTCCTTATGTTTCGAATTTTCGTAATGCAGTGATGCAGGGAATTGTCCCATCTGTATTTTCTTTGAATTTAGAGGAAGAAGCAACTGGCTCATTTAATATTCGTTTGTCTGCCAAGCCATCCGGATTAGCAGATGTGAATGTTTCAATTTCTGGAGATACAAATTTGATTTTAAGTGGACCCACAAGTATTGGGTTTGATTCAAATAACTGGAATATTCCCCAAACTATTATGGTTACTGCCCAAGCCGATACGAATACTTTGAACGGTAGTGGAACCATTTCTTTATCCTCTGCTGGAATTAGTACTTCTCAGGTAGTTGTCTCGGAAAATGACACCGGATCTCTTTCGTCAAGCAATCATCAATTTAGTGGAGTTGTGAGAAATGAACTGGGGTTGGGCGTTGCGGGAGTAACTTTTAGTTTTTCAAGTTCAGGGGAGACTTTGGAATCTGATTTAAATGGTACATTTTCTACTTATTTGAGTGATGGGTGGAGCGGAACGGTCACTCCGCTGAAAGATGGGTACATTTTCGATCCAGTCAGTTTTCAAATTTCCACTTTAAACTCCGATTCAGTTGGGCATATTTTTAAGGCTGTTCGATCAAATATTCTCTTTGTTGACAAAGACGCCACAGGAAACGGAGACGGGACAACTTGGGCGCATGCTTACCCAAGTTTGACAGAGGCACTTTTATCCCAAAACTCATTCACTGAGGTCTGGGTAGCAGATGGGACATACCTGCCCGGGGACATCCGCCCATCAACTTTTCTTCTTCCACCCGGCATTGGTGTGTATGGTGGATTTAATGGAACTGAGAGTTCAAGGTCACAAAGTGATCCAGCCTTAAATATTACTGTTCTATCCGGAGACATAGGTGTACCAAATGATATTTCCGATAATGCGTATCATGTTATTATTCCATCAGATGGCTCATTGCTCAGCGGATTTACTATTCGGGGGGGCAATGCAAATAAGAATTATTCGAATGATGACAGGGGCAAGGGTGGTGGGCTTTGGGGAGACAGTTCGGATTTTACGATTTCGAATTGTACATTCACATCCAATTTTGCATATCAGGGTGGAGCCGGGATTTATCTGAAAGATGTTAACGCCTCAATTATCGATTGTGTATTTTTAGATAATCAGGGTGATTCAACTGGAAAAGGCGGTGCTGCATACTTGGAAGATTCAAATGTGAGCTTACAGGCATGTAGTTTTTCTTCTAATACTTCTGGGCTTGAGGCGGGCGCTATCCTATGGACTAATTCTGTGGGTTCGATTGTTGATTCAAACTTTACCGGAAACCAAAATACCCAGTCAAATGGAGGTGGTGCTATGTTTATAGACAATAGCTCACCTTTAATTACAGGCTGTAATTTTTCACAAAATATTACATTTGCAAATAACTTTGGGGGTGCGATTAAGCTAGTCAATTCATCGCCGGTTATTTCTGATACAAAGTTTATTCGCAATCGCAGTTCAACAAATTCTGCAGGTGCAATTTATATTGACTCCTCTTCAGTACCAAGTTTTTCGGGTAACGAATTTCGCTTTAATTCATCGGCTCAATTCGGTGGGGCAGTTTTTGCGGAAGGGCCAAACTTGGAAATGAATAATACCCTGTTTATCGGGAATTACTCTAACCTTGGTGGCGGTGTGGCAACTCAGGGCACGGTTGGAGTATCATTTTTAAACACAAGAGCATATGGAAATGAGGCCAACTCCAGTTCTTCTTCAGATGGTGGGTTTATTTATTTAAATACAGGATCAACCGGCTCACTTTTTATTAATTGTGTGTTTTCTGGAAATAAATCACTTGGCCGAAGTGGGGTTTATCGTTCGAGCGGAACAAGTCGTTTTGTAAATTGTACTTTTAGCGGCAACCAAGCAGGGACTTTAGGCGGGATTGTGATTCTTTTTTCGGGGAGTACTGCCCAGATGGACAATTGTATTCTTTGGGGGAATTCTGCTGATAATGGTAACGATATTTTAGTAAATACTGGAGCTGTAACAGCGAATAATAGCCTTTTTAACCCCAGTCAATCCAGCGGAAGCATAAGCGGTTCGGACAATTTTAATGCCAACCCTCTTTTTACGGATGCTGATGGCACGGATAATATCTTTGGTACTGAAGACGACGACATGAGCCTTCAGTCCACAAGCCCAGCTGTGGATATCGGATCAACCGCAGTTTCCGATTACTCCATAACTGACCTTTTGGGCGTATCGAGGGGAGGCTCACCAGATGCGGGAGCTTACGAGTATTACTCTAATTCATCTCCTGTCTTTACGACTCCATCTACTTTTTCTGTTTTTGAAAACCAAACTCTGGTCGCGGATATTAACGCGACTGATCAGGATGCTGATTCTCTCTTGTTTGCGATTTCAAGTGGAGCTGATCGAGATAAATTCTCGATTAATTCCGCTACTGGTCAGCTTAGCTTTATATCTGCTCCGGACTTTGAGAACCCTCAAGACCAGGGCAATGATAATGTATTTAATATTGAACTTTCTGTATCTGATGGACTGGACTTAAGCTACCAATCCATGGTTATTACAGTTCTTGATGTCTCAGAGGACGAACCAGTGGAATTTTATTTGCTCACTATATCCCTAACACAGGGAGGGAGTGCAACAGGTGGGGGCTCTTACGAAAATGGTCACAATGCGACGCTCCTTGCAAATGCAAATACTGGTTATTCTTTCTTGTCTTGGAGTGGTGATCGTAATTCAACAGAAAATCCTTTTATCACGACTGTTGATTCTAATCTCTCAATTATAGCAAATTTTTCTTTAGATCCAATTATACCAGATCCGTTTGAATTTAATGCAAGCGTGCTCAGTGTGTCCGAAGATGCATTGGTTGGTACAGAAGTTGGATATGTTTATCGAACGAGTGGAGACCTGAATCAAAGCGTGGTCTTTGAACTGGATGCGA
>ENA-UOXV01004160-UOXV01004160.1-marine-metagenome-genome-assembly--contig:-NODE-4160-length-16827-cov-14.967505_pt1 | contig 16827 bp, 9 predicted proteins | sample MGYA00238165_ERZ766961 | MGnify/ENA primary metagenome ERZ766961 (study PRJEB28924, sample SAMN03173240) | marine metagenome | biome: Marine; feature: Water; material: Subsurface seawater | place: North... | reverse complement strand
TTGTTGTTGTTTTCGTGGCTACCGTTCTTGGTGTCTTTCTTGCTAAAGTTATTGCTCGCTTTCCCGCCGCGTTCTCGAGATTTGGTAACCTCGTTGCCTCTTTTCGGAGCGACGACGCCAACTTTCGTGACGCGAAGTTCCCGTTTGCCCATCTCAAAACCGTCCAGTAATAACGCCGTTCTCGCAGCTTTGACGGATTTAAACAAAACGAACGCGATGCCTTTACCCGTTCTCGTCGCCTTGTCCCGGACGACTCGGACCGCCTCCAACTCCGTCTTTAACTCTTTATACTCTTTATTCTTGGTGAAAATTTCGATGACTTCCTCGTCGGAAACGTCAAAGGGTAAGTTGCCGATAAAAACGGATTTCGTTCGGTCGTACGTCACGCCGCTGCCATCATCTCCTTTTCCTCCTTTCGTCGTCTGGCTCGATTTCGCCGCAAAATCTATTCTCAGCGTGTGCCCGTTAAACTTTTGCATGTTGCCCTTCTTCACCGCGCGTTCGCAATCCTTCTCTCGTTTCCACACGACGTACGCCGTGCACCCGCTCTTCGACGCCTCGTTGATGCTCCCACTATTCTCCGTATCCTTCTTCCTCTTTCCCAACGACCCCAAAATCTTCGCTCTCACCGGTACCTTCGCGTCCTTCTCGTCCGCGCTCTTCTTCAGCGGCACCGAGCGAATCCGCGCCGAAACCACCTCCGCTTTCGTCTTCTTCGTCTTCTTCTCGCTTTTACTCGACGACGACGACGACGATAACAACATCTCCTTAAAAAACGAAACCAACTCTTTCGCTTTTGTTTTCGTCGGCACGTTCCCGACGAACATCGTCCTCTTCAGTTCCTCGTGCATCTCTTCCTCCGATTTTTCCTTCTTCTTTGCGTTGACGTTACTCTTCTTGGCAGCAGCAGCAGCGCCTTGGTTTTGTTCGTAAAACTCGTCCGAATCGCTCATCGTCTCGTCTTCACGATCGTCTGCATGTAAAAGCCGCATCTTCGCGTCCGTCTTTCCCGCCAAAATGCTCTTATCCCTTCTTTTCTTTTTCTCGTTCAACTCTTCCTCTTCCTCTCTGTTCTTCTCCGAGGAAACGCGTTTCGCTTTTCGCATCGCCGCCGTCAAAAGGTGTTCGTCCTTGGTGTTCGACGAAGGAGTGAGAAGCGCATTCTGTTGTCGTTGTCGCGGTTTTTCATAAAATCGCGAGGATTCGCTGAACAGAGGGTGTTCGTTTTTACGCAGACGAGGAAGAGACGCGTCGAAAATGCCCATTATTATACGAGAGAGCAGAGCAGTGGTATTGCTTTGCGCACTTTTACTGAGGAAAGATTGGGGAAATTCCTCAGAGGAAAAACTTTGCGCGAGACTTTACTTTCGGAAGCTTTTGCACGCGCTCTCTCTGTCTCGCGAAAGAAGCGCTTTCGTCGAGGAGGAGATTATGGGGAGAAGCGACGACGACGACGACGACGCGCAGCGGCAGAAAAGGCGGTCGTTGGTGTTCAAAGAGCGCATCTCCTCCTTACTCTCGGAGTATTTTTCCCATCACGGAGACGTTTTGGAATTCGTCAACTCCTTGACGGAATCATGCGTCTCGCGAGAACAACAACGACGGAGGAAGAAGAAGACAAACGCGATGAACACCAGCAACAACAACTACTCTGACGATGCTTTTATCCTCGAAGTTGGCGAAATGGTGGTCGCAAAAGCGATTCGTTTGAGCTTAGACCGAGGGATGAAGGAACGGGAGATGTGCGCGAGATTGATGGAACGGTTAGCCTTCGGTGTGTGCTGCGTGAAGGGTGGTCCCGAGGAGGAGAAGGAGGAGACGAGGACGAGGAGTCATTCAACATCGTCGTCATCATCTGCCAGAGTAACACACAGGCAGAATCACGAGGAGGAGGCGTCTGCGTCGTCTAATTTCTATTTCCCTCCGGAAGCGTTTGAAAACGCGTTCGATTATCTACTGTCCATGTTGGCGGACGTGGAAATCGACGTCCCGAAGGCGATGGAGGACGTGTCGAGATTTTTAGCGCGCGCGGTGATCGACGACGTCGTTTCGGTGACGTATTTAGAGGCGTGTTTGTCGAGACCGTCGGAGATTTCCACGCGAGGGTGCGAGTGCGCGAGGAAAGGGAAGGAGTTGTTGGAGCAACCCGGGGGGGATGTGGTTGTTCGGTCGGTGTGGGGCGGCGAGGGGTTGTGCGAGAACAGAGCGGACGATTTGAGAGAACGCGTGAAACGGTTGACGAACGAGTACTTTCAATCGTTGGATTGCAAGGAGTGTTCGAGAAATTTGAGAGCGTTGAATGTGCCGTATTACCATCACGAGTTTGTGTATAGGATATTGTCGGTCGCGATTGAACGAGACGCGATCGATAAGTTTGCGTGCGGGAAACAAACTATCGACGTGCTGAAGTATTTAGGCAAAGAAGGCGCGGTGAATTCGAGTCAGATGGCGAAAGGATTCGCACGGACAGCGATACGATTGAGAGAGTTGGCGTTGGATTATCCAAACGCTCCAGAAACGTTCGAACGATTGGCGGAAACCGCGAAGTCGCGAGGATTGTTACCGACCGGGTTGAGCTCGTGGGCGACGTTGAAAACGAGAAACGTGAGTTCGCACGCGAAGAAGCTGGGATTACGAAAACAGCTTTTGAGATTAGACTCGGCGGAAGATTTGTTGGCGTTGGCGCACGAGAATAGGCGTAGGTATAACCAATCGCCGTTAGGCAGTGTTGCCGAGGGAACCGCGTCGCAAGTAGCCGCACAGGCGAGAGGTGAACAACTGTCTCCATCCTCGGCGAGGTTTCGCGAGCGAACGAACCGAAGAAGAAATACTATGATGTCGTCAACATCATCGGCGGCGACGGCAACTAAAGCGTTGCATTTCGGAGGAGAAAACACGACGAGTGGTGATTCCGGCGAATCCGACAGCGGCGCCCGAAGTCGTTCGCAATCTCCTCAACCGATGAGTGCGGGTGGATGGCTATCGCCATCCGGGGCGCGAAATCGAAGGCGGATGCAAAATAACGCGGTTGACGTGGCGATGCTTCGAGCGCAACTTGGGTCGACGCACCTCATGCACCGATCGTTGAATGAAACCAGAGGAGCTATTATTGACAACGATGATGGAGAAGAGTCAACATCACAACGTTCTCAAAGAAGGAGACGCTGTATCGAAGCGCGTGAAGAAAACACGTGGCGGAGGAAGTTTTCCTTGAACAAGGAGCATTTACGCACGCTTCGCGAAATGCGAGCGAGAGATAATCACACCAAACACGTCGCCGAAGGCACGACGTTGAAAATGCGGCGTAGGAATAATGCCATGTATTATGCGAAAATAAACGAAAAGGCGTCTGCTGCGACGAACAACAAACCGTTCTTACGACGCTCGCACTCCGCCCCGGGGGGTCTGCGCGAACTCGACGAACTCGCCAGTTTCGTCAGCGATGTCGGTAAAGTCCACGATTACTTACCATTCAACGATCGTTACGAAGTTGGTGAAACTATGGGTAAAGGTGGCTTCGCCGTCGTTCGGAAAGCTAGACATAAAGAGTCCAACGAAATCATTGCTGTCAAGACTATTTCGATTAAAGAGGTTTTGGAATCAGACGACGATTCCAAAAAGTCCAAATCGGACGGATCCTCCGATGAAAATTCAGACGACGACGACAACGACGACAACAGCGAGGCCGGCAGCAACTCGGAAGAGTTCGAAGCGATGACTACTGAAGAAGTCTTAAACGAGCTCGCTTTAATGCAACGCCTTTCCAGTCACCCGCACATTGTTACAATCCGCGAATTCTTTACGGAGCAAAACGGTGCGGTCATTCACGTCGTCATGGACTTGTTGAAAGGTCAAGAACTGGAAGACGCGGTCGCAGAACAACCAAACGGTCGATTCCCTGAACACATCGCAAAAAAAATTATCCATCATCTCATCGACGCAGTCGCGTTTATGCACACAAAAGGTGTCATTCATCGCGATTTGAAACTGGAGAACATCGTTTTGAAAGAGAAGGACGATTACGACACGGCGACGATTGTCGATTTCGGTTTAGCGAAGGTTTTACGAACCAGACAAACGTCCGCGGGCGTGGACGGAACTGTCGCGTACGTGTCTCCCGAAGCTTTGTTGCAAGGCACGTATGGTCAAGGCGTAGATGTGTGGGCGTGCGGCATCGCGCTGTTCGTTTTACTATCCGGCGAATGGCCGTTCGAGGATGAGGACGAGGACGAGTTGATTGAACTCATTTGCGAGGCGAACATTGATTACTTCTTGTTTGATTTTAGCGGCGTTTCGGAAACGGCAAAAGATTTATTGAATGGATTGCTAGAGCCGAATCCAAAGAGACGCTTATCTGCGGCCGCTGCGCTCGAACACGAGTGGTTCAACCCGGTGCACGAGAAGAACGATTCGCAGCGATTGCGAAGAGTCCACGGAAAATTGGAAGCGTACTCGTACGTGGAGCATCAACTCCCCGAAAGAAGGTTCGAAGAGGGCGAGTATTTATGCGTCAAAGGCCAGCCGTGCTTGGAGACATTTTTGATCACCAGCGGTGAGTGCACTGTCGAGGAAGGCAAAAGTGATGACGAGACGGGGAAAATAATGAGATTTCGACGAGCGTCCAACTTGGTCGGCGAAATCGATCCGGACGCGGAAACGTATTCGGTATCGGTCAAGGCGAAAGAAAATACGCGCGCGCTCGTATTCACAAAAGACGATATCGCGTGGGCGAATAAACGCGATTATCGCTTGACGCAAGATTTTAACAACGCCATAAGAGAACGCAGACGCGTCGTCGCGAAATACGAGGCGAGACTGCGAAATATTGCGAAGCAGAAAGAGCGCACGGAAACTCGCCATCAATCGGAATTTGTTCGCCGCTAAGAAGCTTAAATCTTAAAATTCTGTTATTAAAAAACACTGTACTGCTACTATTACAAATCTTCTACGTGTACTTTACTGCTACGAATACTATATCTAGGTACAATACTGGGGGGGAGGCGGTTGATCTGGAATCTGTCCAACTGCGAAATCTCTCGAGCCGAACGGATCGGCAGGATTAAAATCGGGCGTAAACTGATTCGCGGCGGCTGCTTGATTCTGCGGCGCCAAGGACGTGACCGTGACGACTGGCTTAGCCGCCGGCACGGTCGACGTAAAACCCGCATAAGAAGGAGATGCACTCGGCGTCGGTGGTACGTTCCCAAAACCAGACGACCGTCCTAATCCAATTTGCCCTCCTCCAAAAGATGTTTGTTGTTGTTGTTGCTGTTGTTGTTGAACGCCGCCAAACGGTTGGGCGGGAGAAGGACTCACCGCGCCGAAAGCCGCCGTCGCGCCTCCACCAAACGCACCAAAAATACCACCACCAACACCACTACTCGTTGCCGTCGGTACAATCCGTTCGTACGCTTTCCCTCCTCCTCCCGATGGTACCATCTGATGCTCAATCTTCCTCTCCAGCCCGGCCGGTTTCATCGTCCCTTGGTCCACCGAATCAAACACCTGTTTCAACTGCGTTTCCGGCATCGATTTCAACACCGTCCGATCGTTCTCTTTCAACCGCGCGTACTCTTTAAACGCATCAAACACTTGCCCGTGATCACCTGTTCTCGCTCGCGTCGCTCCACTGACCCATCTGAGTTCTTCCACGGACGTGTCCCCGCCCAAGAGATTGTTCTTAGACGCTCCGGGGCCGTAACTCGTGAGCGGCCAAAGAGGAAATTCGACGCCGAAATCGTCTCTTAAAAGGTCTCGTCTCGGTTGTTGGTTTCCCGCGTTCGTGCCTCCTCCGAATCCTCCTCTTCCTCCTCCTCGCGTTCCGGATCCTCCTCGACCTCGACCGCCGCCTCGGTGCCACTGGTTGGACATTTTTGACGCGTGATGTAATGAAGCGTTTTTCCTTCAACGAACTGATGACATTTCCCCAAAACGAACGCGTTCTCAGAGAGAAGAATGTCCCCCTTAACTGCCTCTTTAACGAGCGAAAACGACAGGACTGACATGGTGGTAAAGTCGTTCGATGTATTCCACGACCGCGTCGACCGCGCGTTTCATTCCATGAATCCATCCGATGTGTCGTCTTCAAAGTCGAAGGCGTTTTGGAGAACGAGCGCGGTGTTGGCGATTCGTCTCCCGGGGGGGAAACACAACGCGGAAGACGAAGAAGAGGAAGAAGAAGAACGAGAAGACAACAAAGAAGAGAGAAACGACTATGATTGCTTATTCGGCACGAAGAAAGAAACGCGGAAATCGATCGGGAAATGCGATCGACTCGATCGAGAGAACGAGTTCGACGGAGACGATATGATGGCAGTTGGAGCGACGGAAGAAGACTTTATGGTGGTGAGGAAAAAGCGGAAGCGACGCGTGATTCCAGATCACGAAAGGTTCCCGGAAAAGTACGTGAAATATAGCTTCGATGAACCCGTAGTCGTTGGGGGCGGTGAGAGTGGTATTTTAGAGAAAAAGAAACGGAAGAAGGAGAAGACCGACGATGTCAACGAGGTGCGAGATCTGGGCGTACCGCAGGACGCGCTCGCGAGAAGCGCGGACGTGGAAAAGACGAGGAGGGATGTAGGAGAACCTAGAATTATGCGCGGTAAGAAAAAGAAAGAAGGAGCAGATGTGGAAAAACAAAGTAGAAAGAGAACGAAGAGGGTGACGCGGTCTTTGTCGATTGCGACGACGAGCATAGCGGCGCAAGATGTAGAAGAAAACGGAGGAGGGTAGAAAATGTGACTCCTACTTTAATGCTATCTTTTACAAAGCTATACATCTACATCTACATCTACATCTACATCCCTGTGCTGATTAACAATACGTACTCGTAGGTAGGAAATACGTTTCCATCTCCCAGTACTTTCCGTGTCCAGTAACACCTTCCCAATCAATCTTGTCTACTTTAACCGATTCAAAAGTCGTCGACATCCCGCTCAAGTCCTTCAATTCTTTCGCTATGAGTCTATTGTACACCATGTGAAAGAAGATGTTATCTGGACAAAAACCGTTGAAATACGAGTACGTGCACCGTTTTCCTTCCTTTTTACTCTTTTGAAACAACTTCGGTAAATGTACGTGAAACTCTCTGATTTCGTTATACGTCTCGCCGTAGGTATCGAAAAACGCCCCCGTGAACGAGTATTCTTTCGCCAAGTCCTCGATGACATCTTGCCACCGTCCAAACACTACGACGACATTTTCTTTCTCATCCCAGCCTTTCCTTTTCATGTGCGCGTACACATCCGGATGCGCTTCGATTATCACGTGCGTCTTCGGCTTCAAATCTTGAATGAAGCCGTCGATTATACCAAGCCCGAACCCGACGTTCAACACGACGGCTTCTGATTCCTTCCCATGCTCCACATCGCAAATCTTCTCCGCGTGCAATTTCATCAGAGGTGTTTCCCATTTCATCATCACCGCATCGCCTTGCGCGTCTAGCAATCGATCGTTTGCGTCGTACTTCAACTTTTCCGAAAGATACGACGTGTCCGTTTCGTACGCTCCACTCGTCCTGATTTCATCCCCTAATAGCAATTCAACCTCCACGCCATAATCCATCAACTGAGACGCGAGGTGAGGATACTTCTCCGCCGCGTATTCTCCCGCGCAGTGCCCATCGTCGTCCACTGCGTTCCATGGTGCCCCAGATGAGAGTAATACTTCAACGATAGATTCGTTCCCGTGCGTTTCGCACGCGCGCATGAGAGTGGTTTTGGAGTTGGAGATTCTCTTCAAGACGCAGTCTGTGCCTTGTTCGGAGATGATTCTTTGGACGAGCGCGAGGTCGTTGGCGTCGATGGCTCTAAAAATATCCTCCTCGTACTCCTCCTCGTTCGGAGGAGGATGATCGTTTTCGTTGTTTTGAGGAGATGACATGTTTAGCTCGGCTCTTTAGATTGGAGACTACAAGCCAAAGAGGCAGCTTTGTGGCGTTTCCCCGTTAGGTAAAATTCATAAACAAACTCTCTATAGTAGTAGTAGTAGTAGTCCTAGTAGTAGTACAACTTTCAAACGCTAAACTTGGTTTTAATATCAATCTTCGACTTGGTGTGATTACGTTGCATGAGCCAGACGAATACCAAAACCACGAACATGCCTGCGTGCGTCAGAGTCGGCACTTTCGGCATGCGCTCGATGTTGCTCAGCAATCGAGCGCCTAAACGGCAGGTGTACCAACTTAAAAGTAACGCGGCGACGCCGAGCCAGCGGTGGATGAAACGAAAGATTGGACGCGGAATCCAGTTGCGGATGTTTCCTAGCGTCATTTGGACGACGCACAGACCTAAGGTTTTCAAGCCGAAGGTACCGTGAGGCCCCCACGGCGTGGAGAAACCTCGGAGGAAGAGGATGCCAAAGATACCAAACAGAGTGCCGTAAAGAATGACGGCGCTCAAAGATTTGTGCACGGTGAACCAACCGGTGGCATTACCTTTACCGTAGCGAGCGATAGATGCCGAAACGGGTGCAAACACGACCCATAAAATAAACATGCACGCGCCGTGCGCGACTCTGCCGAAGGTTCTTCGTTGCAACGATTTCGTCTCTTCCGAAACTCGATCCGAGGCTTTCTTCGCTCTCAGTTTCGGGTCGACTATGTATACGTCTTTGTTGTCGCCTCCTTTTGCCAATTTGCTGTGAAACGTTTTGTGGAACTCCTTCTTCTGTCCGTGTTTAGCTTTATATTGCGTTCCTTCTGGATCTTTCGCCGCTAAGAACGCCTCGCGACTCTCCTCTTCTCGTTCTTCGCCGTCGCTACTCCCGCTCGCATCGTCCGTTACCGTTGGCGCGTACCCACCACGCATCGCCGCTCCTAAACTCGGCGCTTTATTCCCATTTCTATCCATCTCTCGCACATCTTCCTCAATCAGCTTCAGCCCGTCCACCCCTCCCGCTCTCGCGCTCCCTCTCTCGTACTTCATCTCAAACGCGTACCACGTCTCGTACTCCTCCACCACGGTCACTTTAAACGTCACGCGCTCGGGAACATCCACCGGTACCACCCAAGGTAACACGTCTCGCTTTTGCCCTCCATCTTTCGAGTGTGAAATATCGTGCGTCGCGTGCGTTGGCCCGCACATCGGGTGGATCTGCGCCCGATTCGGCATGTCTTTCTGCAGCCATTTTCCAACAGGTTTGTTCGTCTTTTCATCGACCGCGTATATCATGAACCCTTTATAGTTCCGTTTTCCAGATATTTGCGCGTACACGGCCGCGCCTGGGACGTTAATCCCCGGTGAACCGAGCGTAAATGTGAAGTCGTGATTCAAATCGGACGGTTTCGTCGATGGAAGGCCGTGTAAAACGCCGTCAAAGTCGCAACTTCCCGCGCCGGAGGAGTACGCGTCCACCTTTCCAATCATCATCATCATCCTCGCGGATGGATTCTTTTCGAAGAAGAAGACGAAGAATACCGCGCGAGAAAAGAAGAAAAACAAAGAAAACGATTGAACGAGGGGAGCGTAACCATCGTTTTCTCGTTTTGTTCTCCTCCTCCTCTCGCTTCTTCGTGCATTCGGCGCCATTTCTTCCCCCTCTTCTCGAGAGCGCTTCTTGTGATGCACTTCCCCAAAAGTTCCCCAAAAACAGCGCGCGGAAAGGGAAACGAACGAACGACACATACCGCGCGACGAGAGATGACTCCGCCATCAAAAAGCGACGATGATACTCTCGACAAAAACGACGTCGTTGAAGCTTGGAAACCACCACTCGCGTTGGAAGCGCGCGTGAGACGAGGCGAAGTTCCCGTGCAGGAAAAGTTCATCCGCGAGCGCGCGAAACGTTCGACGGAAACGACGGAAACAGTTGGGACGACTCCCGAAGACGAAGAAGAAAGAGCAGGAGGAAAAACGTCCGGCGGGTTCCAAAAGCGCACGAAAAAGATGAAAAAAGCGATGACGATGAAGAAAGGAAAGAGAAGAAACGAAGGCGGAGAGGACAACGAAGAGGTGCAAATGTGTTTTCAATTCCTGAAGAACGCCTCTTGCGCAAAAGGCGAGACGTGTCGATTTTCGCACGACGCGGACTATTACAGACTGAAGATGAAGAAGAAAGACTTACCGGGATGGTGCCCGTTTGGGAGCGAGAAGTGTCCGTTTGGCCTCGCGTGTCGGTTTTCTGGTTCACACGAGGACGGTTTCGCGCCGGACGAGGAGGACGAGGCGATTGCGTTGTTCGAGGCGCCGGTGGCGAATCCGAGGGACGATACGAACGACGTGACGAACGACGTGAAATATGCACTGGCGAGGAGGACGTTTGATTTTAGCCGCGCGGATGGTATTTTGAAGGCTATGGGGTTACGGACGAGTGATGAGGTGAGGGGCGGAGGAGATAACAGTACTAATAATCGGAAGGACAACGACGGCAAAAATCAACAGCAACAAAAATACAAGAGAATGAAAACAAGCGAGAACGAGAAGAGAGTCATAGCTGAAAACGCGGACGAGTATTCCGACGACGACGACGACGACGGCAACAACAACAACAACAACAAAGTTACTTCTGAACCAGCTTTTGATAAAGAAGACGAAAACAAAACGGCATCCGTCGATCAACTGCTCAAGCCGAAAGAAAAGAAGACGATTGATTTCAAGAACAAGTTATACCTGGCACCGTTAACGACGGTCGGTAATTTACCGTTTCGGCGATTGTGTAAAACGCTTGGTGCGGACATCACGTGCGGCGAGATGGCTTTAGCCACGAGCTTACTCAAAGGCGACGCCAGAGAGTGGGCGTTGGTGCGCCGACATAAATCTGAGGACATATTCGGCGTCCAAATTTGCGGTGGCCATTCCGATTCTTTGGGGAGATGCGTCCAAGCGTTAGACGACACCATCGAGTGCGATTTCATTGACATTAACATGGGATGCCCTATTGATTTAATATGTAACAAAGGCGCGGGGTCGATGTTGCTCGAGAAACCAAAGCGCATGGAAGAACTCGTTCGAAGCTCGAATTTGATTTGCTCCGTGCCGTTGACGTTTAAAACGAGAATGGGGTATAAAGACACGTCGAGGGTTGCGCACACGTTTGTACCAAGAATCAAAGAGTGGGGGGCATCTGCGTTAACGCTACACGGTCGAACGCGAGCGCAAAGATACTCGCGTGAAGCCGATTGGGAGTACATCAGAAAAGTCGCCGACGCGTCTTCGGTGCCAATCATCGGTAACGGCGATATTTATACGTACCACGATTACGTAGAAAACGTAGTAAAGAATCAAGATTCTATAGCCACGTGTATGATTGCTCGAGGTGCCTTAGTGAAACCGTGGATATTTACCGAAATCAAAGAACAACGCAACTGGGACATTAGCAGTCACGAGCGGTTCGAAATTTTGAAAGATTTCGCCAGATTCGGTTTAGAACATTGGGGATCGGACGAACGCGGCGTGGAACAAACTCGTCGATTTCTTCTCGAGTGGATGAGTTTCACGTACCGTTACACACCAGTTGGTATATTAGAAACCATCAACGGTCAACTCCCTAACGTCTCCATGACCCAACGACCTCCGAAATTCGTCGGTCGGGACGACATGGAGACGATGTTAGCCAGCGACGACGCCTCCGTCTGGTGTGATTTGTGCGAGAAATTATTAGGAAAAGCCCCGGAAGGATGGAAATTTACGCCAAAACATAAATCGAACGCGTATAAAAACGCGAACAGTGAAAGCGAAGGTGGCATGGCTTTCGAAATGGAAGCGAATGGATGATAGTACTTGAGAAAAAATGTAGCTCGTACAGTAGGTTGTCTCTAATAACGATTGATGGTCAACGCTTTCTTTTTCGGAAGACAGAAAGAAAAGTCAAAAATCCACAAAAGACTACACGCATAATAAAAAATGTCAACGACGACGACTATTCCGCTGCTGTTACTGGACGACGATTCAGACGAGGACTCCCGCTTTTCGCATCATCATCTCAAGTCCTCCTCCTCTTCGCAATCATCGTTGCTCGTCAGTTCGAGCGCTGCTGCTGCTTCTCGTCGCAACTCTTTCTCCGCTTCTCCTCCGGGGTCTCCCCATTTCACGAATCACATGCGACATGCAACGAACCAGAAGCCCCGCGCGACAACAACAACAGCAGCAGCGACAACAAAAACCGTCCGCCGCGTGAAAGATCCCGTGAATATGGCGCCGCCGAGGCGAGTACCGGTTGAGATCATCAGGGAGGACGACGACGCCACGAAAGAGGAGGAAGATGTTTTCTTCGAGGAAGATAACGCGAGCGAGTTTTCGTCGTGTTCGAACAACACCAACGCGACGACGACGACGACGACCATGAATGCAAATAAACCTCCAAACCCGTGGAAAGTGGACGTACACAGCGAAGCGAATAGAATTTCGTTCGATTTCGCGCGAGCGAGAGACGGCGTGGTGCAGAAAATCGAGCAGTTACATCGACAAGCGACGGAGAGGTTTCACCGGACGCACCAAAAACACGATCGAGAAGTGAAACGGATGAAAGGAACTATTCGAAAGTTGGAGAAAGCGTTGCAACGGAAAGTTGAGATTGAATCAAACGTGGTGGAAAAGGTGAGGAAATTAGGTGAGTTCAAGAGAAACGCTCGATTCGCCGCGCGGACGTTGAGAGTGTGGAGGGAGAAGACGAAAGAAGCGAACGAGCCAGGAAGGAGAATTCGCGAAAGTATGGTTTTACGCAAAGCATTTTGCACGTTCAGAAAGAACGCGAAGATTGCGAGAGCGTTAAAAGAGAGAAGATCAAGCGAGTCGTCGTACGCGTTTGCGCAATTCGCTTCGATGCGAGGCGGCGGCGGCTTAGGTGGGGGGTCAACGCCGAACAATGAAATCGATCGAGACGCGGAAGCGTTGAGAAGGCAGTTGGAAATTGCAAACAAAAAGCTCGCAGAGACAGACGCGAGGTCGAATCAGATGGAACAGACGATGAGACAAGCGTTCATGCGAGGTGTGTGCGCGTTGAATTTAGAGGCGATGAAGTTGATGCGCACGGAGGACTCTCGAGATGAAAACGAGGACGACGATCGTTGCGGTACGCATGAAAGATCAGTGTCTCCTCAAACGGTCGTTCGACGCGCGTACGAAAAAGCTGCAAAAATGACGCATAATGTTTACGATAACGATGATCTAAATTGAATACTTTTATATTCTCTACTACAAGTTGGGTCATTTTATTTGATGTGCTAAGTCTTTCTTCTTTTTTTCTTTGTTTTGTTTTCTTCATTCATATGTAGTTTATCGTCTTTTCTAAGTCAAGAGACGCGGAGCGATACCCATGGACATCAACTCTTGGAACATCAACTTACACGCGTACGGCAACATAATCTGAACGATGCCAGTTCTTTCGTTTGGATTTTTGCAACACTCGAACGTTTGATTTTTCAAGTTGGCGACGGCAATCAAGCCGCACTTCTGACAGACATGAACGCGGTAGGCGTCGGATTGATCCATCAAACGTTCTTTTAAGAATGCAGCAGAGCCATGACTGATGATGCAATCGCGCTCCATTTCCCCGAAACGTAAACCACCATCTCGCGAACGACCTTCCATGGGTTGACGAGTCAAAATTTGGACGGGACCTCGGCCGCGCGAGTGAATTTTATCGTCCACCATGTGCTTCAAACGCTGATAATACGTCGGGCCGATAAAGATTTGCGCGTCGAGTTTTCTCCCAGTGTGTCCGTTGTACAAGACTTCGTTACCACGCTTTTGGTAGCCGCACTGGTGCAACATGTCCGAAATATCTTCCACCGTGACGGGGGCAAACGGTGTTGCGTCGCCTTCTTTGCCCATCATGCACGCGACTTTGCCCATGACGCACTCGACGAGCTGACCGATGGTCATTCGAGACGGGATGGCGTGCGGATTTACGATGATATCTGGAGTGATGCCTTGCGCGGTGAAAGGCATGTCCTCTTGCGTGTACGTCATACCGACGGTACCTTTTTGACCGTGACGAGAGGAAAACTTATCGCCGACTTGCGGCGTACGCACCGATCGAACACGAATCTTCACGAATCGCAAACCTTGGTCGTTCGTAGTTAACAACACTTGATCGATGATACCAGTTTCGGACGATTTCATGCCCGTGGAACAATCTCTCTTGGTAAATCTTTTCGATTGAAGCATCGGGTCGTCTTCCGGCAACGGCGTCGTTTTACCAATGATGATGTCTTCTCCCGAAACGCGAGTCCCTGGGCATATCAAACCATCTTCGTCGAGTTTGTCGTACGTGCCGTGACGCATGCCTAGACACGAATCGCGATCGGGTCTCTCCAACTCTTCCTTCGCCAACGATCCCATTTTTTTCTCCTCGTCTTTGAACGATCGATAATAAATGGAACGGAACAACCCGCGATCGATGGACGATTGGTTCATCAACACGGAATCTTCTTGGTTGTAACCTGTGTAGCACATAATGGCAACGACGGCGTTACAACCCGCCGGCAATTCTCGAAAGTGCACGTATTCCATAGCTCTGGTTGTAACTAATGGCTTTTGCGGGTAAAATAAAACGTACCCTAGCGTATCCATTCTCGTTTGGTAATTGGTGACGTACATCCCCATCGCTTGCTTACCCATCGCCGATTGGTACGTGTTTCTTGGCGACTGGTTGTGATCGGGAAACGGAATAATCGACGCGCAAATACCTAAAATCATCGACGGATGGATTTCACAGTGCGTGTATTTAATGTTCAAACCCCGTCCGGCAGCTTCGGCGGTTTGCGCCGCGAGTAAATCTTCGATGGTCATGGAAATCATCGTCGTCTCTTCCTCCTCCGTATCGACGTATTCTATGAATCCCGAGGTGACCAAATCGTTCCAAGTGTACCCGGTTTCGTCTTTTTCTTGCAAGAGCTCTACGTTCGAACGTTTCATGACCAACTTCTGATCTTCAACAATGAACAACGGTCGAGTACATCTCCCATAATCCGTCCAAAGTCGTAACTCGCGCAAGCGAATGTCGTGGACGATGCCGCACTCCGTAGTGATGTCGACTTTTCGTCTCAATTCACGCAACGTGCGCACGAGGTCTCCTGGATCTCGATGAACACCAACCCAAACACCGTTAACGAAGATTTTCGTAGCGTGCGGAATTACAGAGGGTGAGATTTCTTCAAGGTTTTCCATGGTCCACTCCTCGAGAAACTCCAGGATCGGCGCGGATGGAGAGCCTACCGATACCAAAGCCATCAACGAAAGGTTCTTCACGAGACCGACGGCTTGGCCTTCTGGCGTTTCAGCGGGGCAAATCATACCCCATAACGAGTTGTGTAACTGACGCGGCTTGGCGAGTTTACCTTCACGACCGATTGGCGAGTTGATACGTCTCAAGTGCGATAACGTCGACGAGAAACTGAGTCTGTTCAAAACCTGAGACACGCCCGCTCTGACGTCGGCGGCGCCTTGCGCGCCCCAGTTCCCAGTCGCCAAAGAATATTTCAAACCGTGCGTGATTGTTTTTGCTTTTACCGCGAGCGTGAGCGAGATTTCTTTGCCTGAATCGATGCACCGTTGGCAATACAGGCGAACGTCTTTGGTGACTTTTCGGAAGAGTGAACGGAAGAGTTGCGCGAGAAGTGGACCACCTAAATCCAAACGTTTATTTCCGTAGTGATCTCTGTCGTCCTCCTTTCGTCGTCCAAGAGAAACGAGCAACAAACGGTGAATCATGTATCCCATATAATACGCTTTCTTCGTTTCGCAATCTTCCCCGACGCCGACGTGCGGCAACAACTCTTTTTGAAGAATTTCACGCGCGTACTTAATTCTCTTATCTCTGGCCACACCAACCGCGGAGCCTCTTTTACCAATGTAATCCAACGCGACTGCTTGCGACTGAATCACTTGCGCCTCCTCGATCGAAGGTCGCAACAAATCCATCATTTCATTGTCGCCAAAGTCGTACACGATGTGCTCTAAAATATCCTTATCCGCCACAAAGCCTAACGCTCTGAAGGCGATAAAGATCGGGATATCCGAGCGAATATACGGCAACGTCACGTGTAACGGACCCGGAGAGTTCTTCCCTTGTCCGTGTAATTGTTTCACCACACACGCCGACGCGCCTCGAATACCGGATTCCGGCTGCGAGCGACACTCCGAGACATACAACACCTTGCTCGGTTGACGCTTCATAAACACGTACACAGAGTTCGCTGCCATGCGTTCTTGCGCGATTAATACTTTCTCAGAACCGTTGATGATGAAATATCCACCTTCATCGTACGGACACTCCCCTAACTCGGTCAACTCCTTATCCGTGTGGTCGTGTAAAGAGCAATACTCCGAGCGCAACATAATCGGCACTTTTCCGATGAACACTTTATTAATGTCTTCAATTTCTTCGTTAATTTTCTCTCCTCCACCTTCTTCTTCGCTATTTTGAGTCACGGTGGTGATTTTCTTCCGCATATCCACGTACAACGGCGCCGAATACGTCAAGTTTCGCAACCTCGCCTCTTTCGGAAACAACGTCGACGTCATCCCGTCCGCTTCCGTCACCATCGGTTTCGATAAGTAAATCTGCCCAAACGACACCGACACCGTCTTCTTCTCGCTTTCATCCATCTCTTCCCCGGGAACGTGTTGATGTTCCGGACTTAACTCAAAAGTAGACATCTCGTCCACGATTTCCTGCATCGTGTGTTGAATGAATTCGTTGAACGAATCCAATTGCTGTCGAACTAAACCTTTCTCCTCGAAAAAAGCCGAGATGACCGTCCAGGCGTCCTCCTGTTTTGATGATAACGAACGCAAGAAAGAAAGAAAGAAAGAAAGAAAGAGGTCAGTTAAGTTGCGATCCAACGCGTAACACGCTCTCCCGAGAGAGAGAGAGAGAGAGAGAGAG
>ENA-UOXV01004159-UOXV01004159.1-marine-metagenome-genome-assembly--contig:-NODE-4159-length-16828-cov-7.505515_pt1 | contig 16828 bp, 14 predicted proteins | sample MGYA00238165_ERZ766961 | MGnify/ENA primary metagenome ERZ766961 (study PRJEB28924, sample SAMN03173240) | marine metagenome | biome: Marine; feature: Water; material: Subsurface seawater | place: North... | reverse complement strand
GTAGATAAAAGCGTAATCAAAGGATCAATTAGTGCAATATTTCAGGAACAACCAACATACAGTGCGGCCCTAACTATTAATCAATTAAATTTTGATCAATACTACAGTGGTTCTCTGCAACCTTTATCAGCCAAGGGTGGAAAGGGGGCTAATGCAAAAATTAGAAAATCCGAGGACTCGGGGAGAAACGTGGGTGGTAAAAGTAATCAAACAAAAATTGACATCTCTAGAAATAGCCCCAATTTTGATCTTAAAATTAACATTGGGTCTTTAACATACCGGAATTTTAGAGTTAAAAATCTAGAGACAACTGCAAAAGTGATCAATAATGATTTGATTTTAACAAAACTCAAGGTATCTGATATTGCTGGATTAAAGGTCAGTGCCTCGGGGAAAATTCTGGCAGTTCTGGGAAATTCCAATCAAGTATTTGAAAATCTAAAGTTTGATATATCGGGAAATAATCTAAAAAAGATACTTAATATTCCAGCATTCAACAACTTGAATTTTCTCGATAAAATACGCAAATTTAGATTGAGCGGCATGTTAAATGGCAAGAGTCGTGAACCAAAAGTTATGTCTAATTTATTAATATTAGGGGGCTCCATAGGTTTGAATGGCATTGCTGATTTTAAATCTTTACTGCCAACCTTTAATGGAAAATTATCGTTAAACCATAGAAATCTTTCAAAATTAATTGGAGGCGTGAAGGGGAAAAGTAATTGGCCTACAAAGAATATTGGAGATGTAAATATAAAAAGCCGTATTAAGGCTGATATACTCAAAGTGACATTATCAGAGATATCGGGACGGGCGGCAAATGTGAAACTTAACGGTAAGGTTACAATGAGTACTCTGGGTAAGCGACCCACTTTTAGCTTAAACCTTAAAACAGGATTTATAAATATTGATAAATTTCAAGTTTCAAAACAATTAATTCGCTACAGTCAAATTAAACCACCACCTCTACAGCGAATTGCCTTTAATTCCAGTAAGAGTGGATTTGCCGATGATTCTAGCAAAATAGTTATGGTGAAAAACACTGTAAAAAATGCCAAGTCATTATTGGTCAATCAGTTTGATTTATCCTTCTTAAAAAAAGTAGATCTTGAATTGGAAATGCTGTCTCAAGGAATTCAGTTTCAAAAGTATAAGCTGGAAACTGTCAAAATTAAGTCAAGTATCAAAAACGGTATTCTCAATATCAGGGATCTTAATGCTAAAGTATATGATGGTTTGGTTTCTGCAGCAGGAACCATGTCTCATGCCGGAAAATTAAGAGGTAAAATAAAGATTGCCAAGCTTAATATAGGGAAGCTTATGAGGGCCAATGGTATTAAGGGCATTGATACTGGTTACCTAAATTTAAACAGTACTATGAAGGCAGAGGGCAGTAGTTTAATGTTAATGGCTGAGAAACTTGATGGTAAAGGGTCTTTAACAATTGAAAACTTGCAAATTACAGGGTCGTCTTCCAAAAAGTCTGCTATACAAGCTATTTCGAAACTTCTTTTGTCGCTCCAAAGGTTTAGTAAAAGCCTTAACCCCAAGTCCAGTAAAGTTTTATCTGCGAATATCAATACAAACTTCCTTATAAAGAGAGGCATTTTAAGTTATAATGACCTCACTTTAAATTCTATACTGGGCAATGGTTCGGCCAAGGGATCAATTAATCTGTCAAAGTGGATAATTAATACCTCAGGGCAAATCAAACTCGCACCTAATTTATTAACTAGTATTTTACTTAAGAATTCTCCAGAAAATACTTTGCTCCCATTTAGTATAGTTGGTAATTTGAATAATCCCAATATTAATCTAAAAACATCAGCTCTTACGAAAGGCGGAATTAAACTGCCCGGATCTTTGAATAGAAAGCTAGAGAAATTATTGAAGAAAAAAGGTGTTGGAACAATCCTAGAGCAAATTATACCATTAACTAAATCCAACAATAATCAATCAAAAAATTCAAATAAAAAGGCAAATGCAGAAACAAAGGAAAAAATAAGAAAACCAGAGGCGGAAGATGTTATAAAAGGTATCCTTAAAGGTTTATTTAGATAAATTATTTTTCTCCATTTTTCTGAATGTAATTTAAAATAAATACTCGGATAGCACTCGATAAATTAGGCTCAGATTTATGAATACGCCTGTTATCGATTTGAGTAATGCATTCATTAATCGATACGCCTTTGTCTGTGCATATTTCCTTTAATTGTATCCAGAAAGCTTGTTCTAAAGATATACTTGTACGATGTCCCGATATGTATATTGAGCGTTTGGTTATTGAACTATTAGAGTGTGCTAGATTTTCTGTCATGTTAATAACTTTAAAACTACCAAGTATAATAGGCAAATTTGAACAAATAAACTTGAGTATTTGTATAAACGAACCGCGTTTTCAATATCTGCGATGACCACTTTTGCGCGCCCCTCTCCAAGCCAATTTTTTTTACCAGATAAATTTTTATTGATAGGGGACCCATGGAGAGCTAGCCCTAGAGCATTAGCAAAGGCAAGAATTGAAATTTTATATTGATATTCATCAGATCCGAGATCTTTCAACATAAATGACTGTAATAGATTCTTTTCGAAGGTGCGTGAAATTAATATTCCTACAATTAAAATCAGGCCCCTACCCAATACAGCAGGAATAAAAAGAAATATTTTATTTAGCTGGATTATTGAAAATCCAAAGCCTTGATAATTTTTATTTTTTTGACCAATCTTCTCATGAATAATAGAGATAGTTTTATATGAAGCTAAACCTGGCAGTCCAAATATTAAGTACCAGAATAGGGGTGCTATTATTAAAGATGGGAACGATATTGCTAGTTTCTGAATTGCAATACGCGCGAGTGAATAATGATCCTCTGTCTTATAATTCTGGGAAGTTAGAACGTTGAGCTTGCGAATTACCAATGCTGCCTGTTGTTTTTGTAGAGCGCTCGCAATTTCATTAATTTTGGCGCATAAATTCTTATCGCCAATTAAAATTATCAAAAGTAAAAATTCAAAAATCCAAAATAAACTAATCTCTTGGCTTAGATACGAAATATACTTTGTAAGAGCGTAACTTATTGAAATAATGATTAAAACGGATATAAATCCGCGAACGGCTCTATCTTTATGACTTCGAGTTTGTTTATTCAGTTTTCTATCAAACCAGCTTGTCAAATATTCTATAAACTTTACTGGTAATTCAAAAATGTAAATAAAAAATTTTAATTTATTAAGAGCTATTTCTATAATTATAGCCAATAACAATAATATTAGACTATCAGAGCTTTCAATATAGTATGGAATGCTAAAATTAAACATTATATGACAATGGTATCATAGAAATCCAACGTCAATATGATTTAATTTAATAGTTTCTTAGCTTGCACCATTTTGTAACCCAGTTTATGAATTTATATTAAAAATTTTTAGAATGAATATTTTATGCAGTCTCGTCATGTTTATTTTTATTTGTTTATAGTTGTGCTGATTATAATTATTGGCTTGGGATTCCATGGATTTTTGTCTGATAAAGATCGTAATCAAGATAATCAGGTTATTACCATAAAAAAGACGACGACATCTGGAACACCATCAATCGGAGGCTCTTTCCGATTAATCAACCACAATGGGGATGTGGTCTCTGACAAGAGTTATACGGGCCAATATTTAATTGTTTTTTTCGGTTACACATTTTGCCCAGATGTTTGCCCCAATACATTAGTAAAATTTTCAACCGTAATGGATCAACTTGGAGAATATAACTCAAGAGTTCCACCATTATTCATAACTGTTGATCCAGTTCGAGATACTGTTCAGGTTATGAGTGATTATATATCCAACTTTCATCCAAGGATTGAGGGCCTTACTGGAAATAAAAAACAAATCAAACATATAAAAAATATATATAAAGTATATGGTGCAAAATCGAGGGCAAATACCGAAAATTTGAATGACTATATCGTCGATCATTCATCCTTAAGCTATTTTATGGGGACAGGTGGAGAGTATGTTGATTTTTTTAATTATAACATGACAGCCTCGAGTATTGTTTCTAAAATTAAAAAGATTATTACTGCAAGAAAGTAAAATGACCGAAAAAAAACCGTTCTGGGAAACTAAGAAATTATCTGAGATGACTAATGGAGAATGGGAAAGTTTGTGTGATGGTTGTGCTAAATGCTGTTTAAATAAACTTGAGGATGCCGATACCGGTTATATCTCGTACACTAATGTTGCTTGTCACCAACTCGATATAGAATCCTGTAAATGTAGAAATTATTCAGATAGAGAAACGTACGTTCCTGACTGTATTAAATTAACAGTTAGTAAGTTAGAATCTCTCTCTTGGTTACCTCGAACTTGTGCTTACCGACTTCTATACGAACAAAAAAGTTTATATCCTTGGCATCCACTTATTTCTGGGGATAAAGAATCAGTTGAAAAGAGTGGTATTTCGGTAAAGGGGCGTATTATTAGTGAAAATAATAATATTGATCTTGAAGAGCATATAGTAGATTGGCCAAATGAATAACAACAATATCGTCGAAACTGAGTTATGTGTAGAGGATATTATTATTCCAGTAAAAATTAGGCGGAATTCTCGGGCTTTGAGGGCAATATTGAGGGTTGATCCAAAAACAAGAGGGGCAATTGTAACACTTCCAAAATATGCCAGCAATAACGATGCATTTGAATTAGTTCATAGAAGCTCTGACTGGATTTTGAAGAGGTTAGCTAAAATTCCTGCGCAGATAAAGCTGGGTGATGGTGTGAAAATTTCATTATTGGGACAAGATTATATTATTTACCATGATTTAGCTTCTAAGGTCACTGCAAAAAAAATGGGTCACGAGATTATTATTGGTGGACGTAAAGAGCATTTGGAACGAAGAACTAGAGACTGGCTAAAAAAACAAGCTAAGGTAGAGATCCTTCCAAGAGCAATGGCTATGGCAAAGATTATTGACTGCAAGATTGGGCGTTTGAGTATAAGAGATACCAAATCACGCTGGGGATCATGTACTTCTGAGGGAAATATGACGTTTTGTTGGCGCCTAATTATGTCGCCAGATTGGGTTTTAGATTATGTTGTGGCTCATGAGGTGTCCCATCTTCTTCATATGAATCATAGCGCATCTTTCTGGAGAACCGTCGATAGATTTAATGTAAAAGTAAAAGAAGCTAAAAAATGGTTATCCAATAATGGAGCAGAACTTCACCGATATGAGTAGAATAGCTCTCTAAATAATGTTTCTTTTGACTTAATTTATTAGATATTTGGATCTTTTATTTTTTGTAACCTTTTAGCAGCTGTATGTGCGAACTGAAGAATTTGTGCACGCCGACGGTTAATTGTTATTTTTGTGATCTGCGATGGTTTTACAATTGCTGCATTATAAGCATCAGCGATTATAATTCCGCACTCGTTGGGTAGAATGTTTAATGGGAAACCGTTGGCAACGGCAAAATACATTTCGTCAGCAAATGGTATATATTCATGCCATTTCTTATCTGATTTAAAGTCATTAACTGATGATTTTACTTCAATAATAATAAAACGACTTCCATTGTCGAGGCCAATCAGGTCAACTCTTCTTTTGGATTGTAATTTGAATTCTGTAATCAAACTATATCCGAGGTTTTTCAAATGCCTTACGGTTCCGCGAGTGATGTCAGCTGTATCAAATGGTCCTAAAGATGGAATATCCGCATCAAAATTTTCGAATTCTAGCTCAATGTTCTTGTTATGTTTCATTCCTTATAACTAAAGAATAATAGAGTTAAGTGCAAGTCGCTATAAGTAGTTGAATTTGTGTAGACAAAAAAGTTAAAAGAATGACAAAGTAATTTAATTAACCTAAGCAAATAGTATTCTGTTTGCCGGAGAAAATTATGGCTCATGCGGAAATTAACCGAGCCCTCAAATTACATCAAGAGGGTAATATTGACGAGGCAGAAGAGCTTTATCTAGAAATTTTATCGAGAGACCCAAAGAATCAAGATGCACTGCATTTTCTGGGGCTGGTCTCTAAACAACGAGGTTCTATTCATTTAGCTATAGAATATATAACTCGTGCGATTTCTATTGAACCAGGTCGTGCAACTTTCCATTATAATATTGGGTTAATTCTTGCAGAGACAGGTGACTTAAAAAGAGGCCGAAACGCCCTTGAAATTGCTGATGAATTGAAACCCGGATCGACAGAAATATTATTAAGTCTGGGCATGTTGCAGGGCCGAATGGGTGATAACGAGATAGCTGAAAGCACTTTTAACAAATTGCTGGATATTGATCCCGATAATGGACCCGCCTTGATTGGATTAACTGCCGTATTTAATAGCCTTGATAGGTACGAAGATGCCGAAAGAGTTGGGTATAAATCCACACAGTTGGTTCCAAATAGTTGCGAAGCTTGGACTAATTTGGGTAACGCTCTCCATAAACAATCAAAAAAAGCAGGAAGTCTTGAGGAAGCTGAAAAATACTTTCGACAAGCCTTAAAGATTAACCCTGAGTATACTACGGCTCTTTTTAATTTAGGTAATGTCCTAAATGATCAGTGGTTTAACGGCGAGGCTCTTAAATGTTTTGAGAGAGTTATTAAAATTGATCCTAATTATTCATTTGCTTGGCAGAGTTTTTTGATGAATTTATTATATGACCCCAATCAGACAGAAGAAACATTATTTGATTATCATAAAAAATGGGCCTCAAATTATTATTTGAGACCTCTCTTAAATGAAGCATCGAACGAGACTAAAAAAACAAGAAGAATTAGAATTGGGTATGTGTCTCCAGATTTCCGACGCCATTCTTGTGCATATTTTCTGAAATCAATTTTTGAATATTATAATAATTTAGAATTTGAAATTTATGTATATTCTAATGTTAAAAAGCCAGATTATATAACCTCTTGGTTTCGTGATCATTGTGACAGCTGGTTTGATATAACCCAAAGGACAGATCAAGAAGTTGTTGATAATATAAAAAATAATAAAATAGATATATTGGTTGATTTGGCTGGGTTAAGTAATGGTAATAGGATATCCGTCTTTGCCCAAAAACCAGCCCCAATTCAAGTTTCTTGGCTTGGTTATCCGGGAACTATTGGCTTATCAGAAATTAATTATAGAATCACTGATAATATTGCAGACCCGGAAGGTTTGTCAGATAAACATCATGTTGAAAAACTAATTCGATTGGATGGAGGCTTTCATTGTTATTCTGCATATGAGAAATTACCTGAAGTAAAATCTTTGCCCCAGAAAAGAAATAAATTTATTACATTTGGATCCTTTAATAATATTTTAAAGATTTCGCATGACGTAATTAAAACTTGGTCTGATATATTAAATTTAGTAAAAGAATCTCATCTTATCATAAAAGGGCGTATGGTAGATTATCCATGTGTTCGTGAACGAATTAGAAATGAATTTTCTCAGCATAACATTTCTAGTGATAGGATGGAATTTATGGAATGGGTCCCAAAAGATCAAAGTCCACTTGAAAAATATAATTCAATCGATATCGCTCTAGATACGTTCCCTTATAACGGCACTACTACAAGTTTTGAGGCCCTCGTAATGGGGGTCCCTGTTATAACATTGCGCGGGTCTCGGCACGCTGCACGAGTTGGTGCTTCGATTATGACCAGAATAGGATGCACAGAGTTGATTGGTGAATCAAAATCTCAATATATTCAAATTGCTGGGAGCTTAGCAAATGACATTTCTCGATTACAGAGATATCGCGAAAACCTTAGAACAAATCTTGAGAAATCAACATATGGAAATCCAAGAGAGTTTACCAAAAAATTTGAAAAGACTTTTAAAAATTTATATGAAAACAAATATTTATAATATTGTGAAATAAAAAGTTTATTAATAATAGAAACATATTTTAAACAGAGGTAAGTATGCCAAATAAGTCCCAAGGTAAACTTCGTCACATAGCTATATCTGTCCCCGATAGGCGCAAGTCCCAGAAATTCTATGAGAACAGTTTTGGAATGGAATTAATTCGCGAAAATGAAACGCCAATGGCTAGTGTCGCTTATATGTCTGATGGTGTAATGAGTTTGGCTCTTATTGAATATAAATCTGATGAAGCGGCAGGTAAAGCTACAAGCTTGAGAGAAGAAGGAAAAGATTTTGTTGGATTACACCATTTAGGCTTTTGGGTTGATGATGTCGACCAAACAAAAAAATCGATAGAAGAATCAGGTGGAAAATATATGATGGGTGACGTCTCTGATAAACTTGATAAGGAGGCTAGTTACTACGAAATTAAATATAGGGATCCAGATAATATTATTGTTGATATTACTCATACGGGCTGGATAGGAGCTATTAAGGAACCTGAAAAAAACTCTTAAAGTGATCTGAAAATTATATTTCTTCTGTCCATTCTGCAATTACATCAGAGAGTTCATCGATTTTATTTGGGGTATGATGAGGGTAATGCTCGGCGCCTTTGAGACTGTAGTCAGTGCATCTATCACCGCACGCTTTTGACCACATCTCTATTTGGCTTGGGAAAACACACTTATCTGCCGTAAAATTAACATTTAATACGGGTACTGTTGTGTTTGAAAGGCATTTAGGACCGTTTGCTCGAGACAAGCGCATACTCCATTGGCTTAAAAATGAGCGAAGAGTGGTGAACCGACCAATATTATTTGCAGCATAATTTATTTGTTTTGGATCTCCCCAGATTGTGCCAGGTTCTCTGTCATTAGGATCTAAAGACAAATCTAAAAAACGCGGATCTGCCATGGTTCTGTGGACTATAAAAGCTTGATCAGATGCAACTGACTGATCCATTTCATCTAATCGTGATATTACCCAATCGGTAAGATAATCATTTCTATCACGCTGAACTTTGCGATAATTTAAAAGCCATTCTGTCTCATATTTAGGACCATTATCAGTATTATACATATCAATTGTGGGATCATGCGAAAATAAATCCTGTTCATTCGTTATAGAAGGATCAATCCAATCAGTTAGGGTGAATGCTCGCCCTGGGTGGGCACAAAGTAAAACTATTCCATCGGCCTTTGGGAGATCTCCATTTTCTAGATCAATTGTAAGATTGTCAGGGGTCGTTTTAATGGTAAGGTTTTCTGCTTGCTCCTGATACATTGCGACCAAGGCGCCGCCCCCAGAGTTACCAATCAGAATAATTTTTTTATAATTTTGCTCTCTTAAATACTTTACCCCTGCCCCTAAATCTTGAATGGCGCGTTCCATTAGAAGCATTGTATCGTTACCCATATAACGGGTATTTAAGCCAAGTAAAGAGAGGTTTCTTTTGTTAAATGGTTCAAATAGATAATGAGCCATAAAATTACTGGTGGGATGAATTACGATAAAGGCTATATCTTTTTTACAATCATTATTTTCTAGTCGGCCAAATATCTTTGGATTATGCATTTGAATACCACTTTGGCTCTCCATCATTTCGCCGGGCCGAACATTTAATATTAATAAGCTATTATTTTGGATAAATGACATAATTTAAATAACTTTATACTTTATTCTCATGAATCCAGGCGGCATCGGTTGGAACTACTTTTTCTTTATTCCATTTTTCTAGCATAAGAGGCGCCGTCGACTTTAATTTTTGCATCATCGCGGCATCACCTAAATGATAAGTTAACTCCGTGCGGTGACCGTTGGGATCAAAAAAATAAATTGACTCGCAGAAACCGTGGTTAGTTGGTCCAACGACTTTTATGCCATCTTCCTCTAAAAGATTTTTACGTTGTAATAACTCATCACGACTCTCCACATTTAAAGCTAAATGCTGGACCCATTCTGGCGTATTTGGATCTTTCTGCATTGGGGGTGATGATGGGACCTCAAAAAATGCAACACATGATCCGTCTTTCATTGCAAAAAATATGTGCATATAGGGACATTTTTCTCCAGTTGATGGAACATCTTCCTCGGCAACGGCCGCATAATACTCTAAACCTAAGTATTTAGTGTAAAAATCTGCTGTTTCTTGTGCGTCATTACATCTATATGCTGCGTGATGCAGTTTTGTAACTGCCATGGTTTTATCTCCTTCGTTAGTGGTTGTACTATTTATGCTATCGAGGTCGCGAGCGGGGTGGGGTCCTGATACTCCAATACCATGCGCATAAGTTGATCTGTTAAATCAGCCCTTAATTGGGGCTCACTATCCCACAAATTATTTAGTTCATCGGGATCATTGGTTAAATCATATAGTTCATCACGCGCATCCGGATAACCAATTGTCAATCTATGGGTTTCTGTTATTAAGGTCCTGATTTTTTGGAATCGACTAAAACCCAGATATATACGCTGTCTATCGTCTTCAATCAAAATTGAATCCCGCTTTTCAGTATTATTTCTGTCCATTGTTTTAAGGAGTGATGTTCCTTGTATTCCCCAATATGGCTTTATCCCCGCCCGTTCAATGACAGTACTTGATATATCTATCGTCTGGCCTAGCGTCGAAGTAGAGTTTATTAAATCTGTTGTTGGATCTTTCCATATGAATGGAACGCGGATCATACCGTGCAGATGGAGTGGACCTTTGAGCATCAGGCCATGGTCGCCCATATAATCGCCGTGATCAGATGTGAATATAATAATTGTATTATCGTCCAGACCCAACTGCTTTAATTGACTCAAAACGCGACCAATTTGGTCGTCAATCATTGTAATCATCCCAAAGGTAAGAGCCGTGGCCTCCTGTATTTCTCGCGCTGACGCAATGTATGGATTCTGTGTATCACGAACGGCAGTACCCTTCTCAAGTTGATCCCTCAGAAAAACCTCCATACTGGAGTCTCCATCGTTAACTGTTTTTGGAATTGGCATATCATCTGGATCATACATATCCCAATACTTACCAGGTGGTGTAAAGGGATGATGAGGATCAGGAAAAGAGCATTGTAGAAAAAAGGGCTCGGTCTGTTCGCCTGAGGCATAATCGTTCAAATAATCTAAAGTCATATCGCCAATATATGAAGATGGGTATAATTCTTCTGGTAATTGAGTTTTCCAGGCTTGAGGTGTGGTAATTTTATTGTCCGACTGACAGTTTTTGCGTCCTCTTAAATTATTGCCGTTTGGTTCTTTTTTAAGAAGCCACCTTTCATAAGCACCACCTACTTCGTCGGAATGTTCTGTGCATAGGTCAACATGTTGAAAGCCGTAAAATGGCGTGATTACATCGTGTTCTTCGTTATTTCGCCAGAAATTTGGATTTTCATTTTCATAGCCGGCTCCATGCATGTTCCAGTCGAAAGCTTGAATGGGTATTCCATGTGAATCAACAGCAAAGTCATCAGATGATGGCCCCCACATAGGTTTCTTGCCAGTCATATTCTGGAGATGTGATTTTCCTACAAGAGCTGTTTTATATCCATTCTCGGCAAGGTGTTCTACGTAGGTTCGAGCACTGAGTGAAAGGGGTGTACCATTGCATCTCACACCATGGGCAGAGGGCATTCTCCCGGTCATTAAAGATGACCTGTTTGGCATGCATAGAGGATTTGCTACATAAAAACGATTAAATAAGGATCCACTATCAGCAATACTATCTATATTGGGTGTTTTAACAATATTATTGCCATAACATCCTAGATTATCTGCTCGATGCTGGTCTGTCATAAAAAATAAAAAATTTGGTTTTTTCATAATATTATTCTTAATTCCTGATGTTTACACTAAAAATCTTAAACTGAGAGTATATCTACTATTCTAGTTGTTTGAGTTTTTATTAATACAAATAGGCTTGCGATATTATTCTTCCCACTTTAACAATATATTTATGGCAAAATCCCCCCCATCATTCAAGACTCACGGTAGAATTACCAGATCAGATATTGAGAATGGCCTATTTGAAGAAATGATATCTGAAAGTGAGAAAAAAGGACACTTTAAAAGACTCCCTGAAGTTGACCGTGATAGATCGAGGTTAGATTTATTATCTACTCTACCCAAAGATAGAGATATTTGGTTATTTGCTTATGGGTCCTTGATTTGGAGTCCTATGATTGAATTTATAGAGAAAAGAAAGGTTAGACTGTTTGGTTACCATCGGAAGTTCTGCATGTGGACAAAACTTGGACGAGGTAGCCCAGACCACCCGGGTCTTATTTTAGCCTTAGAGCCTGGGGGTTCGACAAAGGGCATTGCCTTTAGAATTTCGCGCAAGAATGTTGAAAAGGAGCTTAAATTAGTTTGGGATAGGGAAATGATAGGTGGATCCTACGTTCCCAGGGTTGTTAAGTTGCAAGTGATTGATGACAATAAAATAGAATATGTTGATGCTATTGCTTTTATTATGAATCGAGATCATGAAAACTATACTGGAAAGTTGACCATAGAAGAGGAGGTAAACGCAATACACGGTGCCAAGGGCCCCCTTGGAAAATGCGAAGACTATTTGTTTAATACGGTAAAACATTTAGATGAATTGGGACTTTCGGATAATAAGCTGTTAAATTTAGCTAATCGTATTAGAAAGAAAAAGAACCCCTTCATTCAGAATTAGTGGATTTATATTTTAGGTCTTTGATTTCTTTTGATAGCTGGGGATATATTCATTTGGCACTTTACCTCCTAATTTTCGGCGTTCTAGCGCTACTTTTACGGTCTCCGCTCGTTTGGCTATTTCTAATCCTAATTTTCGGTTCGTTGGAAATGGCTCTAGAATATTAGGTGGAGGTAAGGTTGAAGCAGGAAAATATGCTATACTATCTTTTTTGAGTTTCTTTTTCTTAGGCTGTATTCTTGGCCGATTTGTGGCTTTAGCCGCTAACACATAATTGTCAGGATCATATTTAAACGAGCGTTTCCCTATTACTTCGAGGTCCAACCACCATTTTTTTTTGTCAACGGGATTGCCATTTCCAAGTTTGTCATCCAGCCAGATGGCAATTGGAATGAGAAGAGGTTTTAGCCACATGGCGTTAATTCCTAGCCAACTACCTATTTGATGGAGTAATGGGCCATCCAATGTTGTATCTTTTGAGAGTGGGCAGACTTTTACGCAGCGACCACAAGCGGAACCTTTCAAATTAGTAGCTCTGTATACTGTGCATCGCTCACTATCAGGCTTCCAGGTTTCGTAACCATTAAAAATTACCTTGTCACCAAATGGTATTGCTTGAGAAGGGCACTCTCTAGCACATTTTGAACATTTTGAGCAGAATAATTGAACTCCAAAATCAATTGGTAAATCCGTATGTAATGGCATATTAGTCGTTAAGACTGCTGTTTTAAAGCGCATTCCAAGAAACGGATTAATAGCACTCTCTCCAATTCTACTTTGTTCTCCTAGACCAGCATGAAGAACTAAGGGTACATGTAGTACTTGGCTATCTAAATTGGAGTGAGCGCGGGCACTATACCCCATATTTCTTATCATCTCAGCAATCACTCCAACGACTTCCGCACCCTTAAGATACGCTCGCATTGATTGTGATCCAGATATCCAGTCGTTACCACTGGCACCTAGGAAAGTTTCGTATCCTTGATCAATAAGAACGACCAATGCATATTTATGATAAGGTTCAATCGGTTCACCGCGTTTATCATGAGAGTACCAAGCGTAATCGGGCACCTCGCATACTCCAGTGATCGCAGATCCCATATAGTGGCTGAGAGCTTTTAGAGCCATAGTATTTTTTTCGGGGTTTAAGGTTTTATGAGCAATTGATTGAGCAACAATTCCATCCTGCAAAGGCTTTATAGCCCAGCTAGGTCTAACAATTCCTTGAGATACCGGGTGTTTCTGCGACCAGCGATCAGATTCTTTCTTAGCTTTATTACTAAGGTCCCCAAAGGCAGTACGAACATACATGTTTGTTCTGCTTGGTACACGGGGCACTTCGTCTTTAAAAATCTCGGTTGTTATTTTTTTTGTTCGTTTTAGGTTTTCTACTGGATAGGGGCCTAAATGGGACGGTCTTCGCCGTCGACGCCATCGCTCAAGCCCGGAGACAGCTCCACTGAGCCCAAAATAATATGACAAGGTTTTGGCATTTTTAATTGAACCATCAAGTGGCAAATCTACTTTTAACTCATAATCTGTTGTGATTATCGCTATAGCGAATTGATCCTCAACAAAAGGGTTAATTATTTTATTATTTTTTCTGATCCCAAGTCCTGATAGAATTGTAGCCTTATCTATGTCTATATCCGTTGAACCCCTCCAATGCGCCTTGCTTAAAAATCCCATGCTTGAGATTTGACCGCTTATATCAAGTGCAATCTCGGCGGCTAATAATGTTGCTATCAAGTGCTCATTTCCAGCCACCCATGTATTTGCATTGTTGTTACTATCTATAGGATCAGAGTATTCTACTAAAATGGCAATTCCATGAGAATGCTCTTCATTTACTTTTTCAAACCATAGGTTTTTAAAGGTATTGAAAACACCAACCTGTGACGCATCTAAAAAATACCCAGATCCTTTTATATCTCGGGTGCGCAATTTTAAATCATTTGGAACGGGTGCCAGTTTTGAATAGGACGCTGGCTCTCGAAGTTTCTCGAATGCTGCCAGATGAGTTTTTAGTGCGTTACTAAGAAAATGATAAGAACCTTCAGACATAGGCTGATCCCGAACGGGTTGAGATAAGGCTTCCCTCTCAATTATATTTTCATCTCTTTTTAAATTCTCAAGGGGATAAGGACCAAATTCGACTTGGCGTTTGCTACGTTTATAACCAAACATTTATTGTTCTCACCATCATCAAGTTCTGATTTTTTAAATAATAATTTGGCTGGTAATTATTTAAGTTACAAGCACAGTTTCATAAGCACGCAATTTTGAATCACTGTTTAGACATTATACAGATATTCTTTGATATTCTTATTATTAACTAAAAATTTATAAACTTGGTTGCACCTCGTAACTTCCAGTACTAAAGTTTAACCTTGAATTGTAAGTTAAGGCACAAGGGAGCGTGGAATGGTTACTGCCGAAACCAATAAAACAAATAATCAGAAGGTACTTGATTGGGTAAATGAAATGGCATCATTAACCCAACCTAACGAGATATACTGGTGTGACGGATCTAAAGAAGAGTATGATGATTTATGTACAAAAATGATGGCCGCAGGAACACTAAGTCCGCTTAATCCTGAAAAACGACCGGGGTCTTTTTTGGCTAATTCAGATCCTGACGACGTTGCGCGCGTTGAAGATAGAACGTTTATTTGCTCAAAATTAGAGAAAGACGCGGGACCAACTAACAACTGGATGGACCCTGATGAAATGAAAACCATATTAAATGGTTTATTTGAAAATTCTATGGCAGGCCGTACTCTTTATGTAATTCCTTTCAGTATGGGCCCACTGGGGTCGCACATTGCCCATATTGGCGTGCAACTTACAGATAGCCCATATGTTGCTGCGAGTATGAGAGTAATGACGAGAATGGGCAAGGCAGCACTAGATATACTCGGTGATGACGGTGAATTTGTTCCTTGCATGCATTCTGTAGGCGCTCCACTAAACTCTAATCAAGATGATGTACCTTGGCCTAATAATAAAACAAAATATATTGTGCAATATCCAGAAGAACGATCCATATGGTCCTATGGAAGTGGTTATGGAGGCAATGCGCTTCTTGGGAAGAAATGTTTTTCTCTGAGAATTGCATCTGTAATGGCCAGAGATGAGGGATGGCTGGCAGAACATATGTTGATTCTTGGGTTAGAGTCCCCAAAAGGTGAGACGACCTACGTTGCAGCGGCTTTTCCCAGCGCATGTGGTAAAACCAATCTTGCCATGCTTATTCCACCTGAAGGTTTTGAAGGTTGGAAAGTCAGAACGGTTGGTGATGATATAGCGTGGATTAAGCCAGGAGAGGATGGTCGTCTTTATGCCATTAATCCTGAGGCTGGTTATTTTGGAGTTGTCCCCGGCACTTCAATGAAAACTAACCCTAGTGCCATGGAAATGATGAAAAGTGATACAATTTTTACAAACGTTGCCTTAACAGACGATGGTGATGTTTGGTGGGAGGGACATGACGATCCAGCTCCAGACCATTTAATTGACTGGAAAGGCAATGATTGGAGCCCTGACAGTGGTGAATTAGCAGCGCACCCAAATGCTAGGTTTACATGTGCGACCAGTCAATGTCCAACGGTTGATCCAGCATGGGATGATCCATCTGGTGTTCCCATAAGTGCATTTATTTTTGGCGGCCGCTTGAGCCACACTTTTCCTTTAGTGTATCAGTCTTTGAATTGGGAGCATGGTGTGTATATGGCTGCTACAATGGGATCTGAGGCGACCGCTGCTGCAGTTAATCAGGCCGCGATCCGCCGTGACCCAATGGCTATGCTGCCATTTTGTGGTTATAACATGGGAGATTATTGGGCTCATTGGTTGAAACTCGGACAGTCACTTAAGAACCCTCCAAAGATTTTTCGTGTTAACTGGTTTCGAAAAGATAGTAAAGGAGGCTTTGTTTGGCCAGGTTTTGGTGAAAATATGAGAATTCTAAATTGGGTTGTTGATAGGGTTAATGGCAAGGAAGAGGCTGCAGAAAGTCCATTTGGCCATATGCCTAAGTACCAAGACATAAATTGGACTGGTCTCGAGGAATTCGGACGAGAGAACTTCGAAGAGGTTATGAATATTAATCGACAAGCGGGAAAGAGAGAGGTTCAGGAGATTAAGAGTTATTTTGAGACTTTTGAGGACAGATTACCCACTGAAATGGAAGAACAGCGGATGGCTTTTGATGCCCGCCTAGAAAATTCGCCAGAACTATGGCGTGTTGATGGATAAAGAGACCCAGTTCCTTAAATAATTTAATTAATGCTA
>ENA-UOXV01004157-UOXV01004157.1-marine-metagenome-genome-assembly--contig:-NODE-4157-length-16830-cov-9.782593_pt1 | contig 16830 bp, 13 predicted proteins | sample MGYA00238165_ERZ766961 | MGnify/ENA primary metagenome ERZ766961 (study PRJEB28924, sample SAMN03173240) | marine metagenome | biome: Marine; feature: Water; material: Subsurface seawater | place: North... | reverse complement strand
ACTTAGGGCTTGGATGGTTGGCAATAAAAATGGGTGCTGCTCACAAAGATTATGTATACGTTCAATTACAGAATGCATGGAAATCGAAATGCAATCAAGTAATTATGAAAGCACGACAATTAATTAAAGACGCTGATTTACTCAATCAAGTTGAATTATATGCAAACAAACTTAAATAGAAGGAATTATGAATCCAGAAATAGAAAAACTTATTGATTTTGCGCTCGCTGATGGCGTAATTACTGACAAAGAACGAGAAATCATTCGAAAGAAAGCAGAAAAATTAGGTGAGGATCCTGATGAAGCAGAAATGATATTGGAAGCAAAACTAGCTATGCAAAATAAAGACGCAGTAGCCTCAGCTCCTCCACCGTCTCCAACACCTCCACCTGTTGCTGCTGCACCTCCAACTTCTCCACCTCCGCCCTCTATGCCACCACCTAGCGCAAAACAAAAGTCATCGAAAGTTGGTGATATTCAAACCTGTCCAGCATGTGGAGCAACAGTAAATGCCATGGAACTCAATTGCTCAGAATGTGGGCATGAATTTAGAAATGTGAATTCATCTGACAGTATAGAACATTTGAAATCTGAAATCAAAAAAATTCACAAGAGTGCTATGGAGGCCGAACCTGAGGGAGGAAAAATTGGAAAATGGTTTGCCAAAACATTTGGTGAAGACAAGGAAGAAAAACTATGTGACTCGCTGAAAAACCAATCTAACTTTATAAGAAATCACAATTTTGGAAATTCGAAAGAAGAAATATTAGATCACCTAACACACGCATCAAGTCAAATTACGAGCTACAATAATGAAATTAGAGATATACAAAAAAGAATAGACTCTGACGACGATGAGTTATATGATGAGGAACTACTTCACGCAAATCAAAAAGTTAAAAATGCTTGGATTACACTGATAGAACAATGTAAAACAAAGGCTACATTAGGTATAAAAGATGATGCTGAATTAAAGAAAATAATGAACATAGCAGACAAAGTTAAATAACTAACTTATTAAATACAATTATGTCAAGAATATTCACATCAACAATTCTGTTCAATAAAACAGCTGAAACATGGGGCGGAGCTACCTTTATGGAAGAGCACACTGCTTCTTCGGGGGAAAGCCAATCAGAAGCGCCTGAACAATCCGAAACACCGCAAAAAAAGGACTTCGACCCAAAAGCTATTTTCGACAGCTATATGAGTGAATTTAAGGAAGAAACTCCTCAGCCTGAAAGCACAGAGAAATCTAACGATAACAGCTGGAGTCCGTTAAAGTCGTTTCATTCCTATCTGGATGCACTCGAAAAGGAGCCAGACGTGAATAGTTTGGTTGTAGACGGTGTAAAAGAACTTCGCGAGCGTGTTAGTTTTACAGAAAATGGTGAAAAAGACTACAACATGGATGAGGAAGAGGAAGCATTTGGGTTAACTGCTTACGATATCTCGCTAAAAGCTACTGAACATCAAATGGAAAACGTTTATAGTTCACATTCAAATTTCGATATACTATACATTCTTCTGAACTGGATGCAAGAGGCCGGCATACAAGGAGATTGTTCATACAACGATGCATATCCTGTAACTGTAATTCAAAACGAAGATATATGTTATATATGGAGTATTATGATTTTTAAAGATGGTACGTTGAAAGAATGTACTATTGGAGATGGTAGAAACAACGAGGAGACCTCAATCAATTATCGATCCATTGAAGGCATCCAAATTGAAATAGCCGATAAACCTTTTCAATTCTCAAATTATAAATCAGGTAGTGATGCTGTAAAAGTATCCTCTGATGAAAGTGAAGATAAACCCTCCCCAGAAGAGGTAGCAAGAAGAGTTAAAGAAGTAGAAAATCTCTTGCGTAAAAATGGTTCGTTTGGTACTGAAAATAGTATCGAAGAAAAACCCGATTTCCTACCATTAACTTCGGATGTAATAGATTTCATCGATCAAAAAATTAAAGAGAAAGGTGGTATCTATGAAATTGACGAGAAAGAGGTTGAGGAAATTTGGGAAAGCTTAAATTTTGATTTTGCTCTGTTAGATAAAAATTTATCTACTGAGGAAACGAATAAATGGGCACAAGCTCTTGTTGCATATATTCAGTACAAGCAGTCCTAATCTTAATGAAGCCACTATTCAGATGATTCTACTTAAAAACGCATTAAAAGGAAGTGAGGAATGCCGATTGACAACCTCTGAGTTTAGATATAATTTTGAGTATCTAGACTGTTTAAAATATTTGAATACGATTTATCAGAGCTATAAGGGTTCAGACTGTCTTTTAGAGCTATCACCTGGTGATTCATCGACCACCATGTTTATTGATGCGGAAGCCTATCTTTTGGAATACATTGGACCACCAATTGATTCAAAAATGAAAGAAGAAGATATACAATCCAAACTAAAAGATATGGGGGTTGAATATTACACGGCCGAATTTATCGCCAAATCTATAAAAACAGGTAAGCCTCTGGACCTTTTTGATATGATTGAAAACCACATTGCTTCAGCAGGGCAGTTCTCATCTTATTATATTGATATTATGGATATGGATGGCAATGAAGAAAGGATTGAGTGTTAAAATCAGCTATTATGAGAGAAAATATAAAAATCGAAATAAAAGAAAACATTAGCTCTACAATTGAGGGATTTAAACCGGATTCTAAGATTGAAGCAATGGATGTATACTTATACACTTATCCTGCGATATTGAATCACTTTAAAACTTTTAACCAAAAATTGAAGGATTTAAAAGATCCCCCATCCGAAGAATTGATTCAAGAACTGGCAATATGCACATTGATTGTATATGGATGGATGCCAACAATACCAAAAAACTTAAATAATTTAAAAGATAACAACACTAATCCTCAACTAAATACACTAGGAATTGAGGCGTGTAAAATTTTAAGTGACTTTAAACTAAGAACAGAGAATTCTGATTCAGATAACATTAGCAATGAAGAGGCTATAAAACTACAAACGATTATGAAGTATACAAACGGTTCACTTGTGGGTGCGAGTAAATTACTTCACTTTCTATTTCCGCAAAAATTCCCCATATGGGACAGTAGAATATATAAAAAACTAACAGGTCAAAAAGGAACAAATTCGATAAAAAACATCAAATATTACAGTTTTTACATAAAGGAGTTAAATAAGCATCTTGATAATTCTAATGTATTGAAAGTGAAAAAAAAATTACAGGATTTTTATAAAAAAAACAAATTCAACAATATTGAAATATCTAACATTAGAGCTGCTGAATTAATTGTTTTCCTAGAATCTAATAAAACAGATAAAGAAAATATACAATAAAACAATTAAAGTCATAGATGATTGGCGTTGCAATAAAAACATTAAGATGTGGGAAATTGAAAAATATTGGAGCCCTGTGAGATGACTTAATGAAGACAAGAAAGATGTAAAGGAACACCACTGAGAAAAAATATTTAGTAATCAACTCCTCCAATCATCGTAAGTACCGATCAATTGAAATTTACCGGCCACATTTTTTAATTCCTGTGCAGTCACGCTTCCAGCCTTAACCTACTTTAAGAAACCCAATAATTAAACCTCTCCTTGAACACATAGCCCCCATCTTTTAATTCATAGTAATCTGCGCCGCCACCGCCCGCCAGGCCGGCTACCTGACCTCCTGTTAGAAGCATTATTTCCTTTTCACCTCCTTTTAAAAAGTCGGGTACTGCTTTGTATCCGAATGGTGTAAAACGATGAGGCGTCAATCCTCTGGATCTATTACGAGACAGGTCTTTAAGGAATGAATAGCCTTTATCCAAACTGTTCTTCCGAATGTCGCTATTTTTATAAACGAATTTCACTTTGCACTCAAAAAACTCATAAATTTCCGAAATGGGATAACGAATTAGATTTTTGGGATTAATTTTTTTAGATAATCGTTTGTATTCTTTGATATTGGGATTAAAATTATCTTTTTTAAAATCAATGAGATAAGCCTTGTAAGTTATTTGAGTTTCCTCATCAGGGATGGTTATTTTTCGTCTTACTTTTTTTCTGGGTTCTAATTTTCGAAGTTTACCAATTTCAGCATATCTAAAGTCGCTGTAATTTTTTGATCTTTTTCCTCGATTTAAATTTCCTACTGTCCTCAAATATTTATTCCTGTGCGTCCAGAAAAACGCATCCGAGTAAAAGCCGAGCGAAAGATCTAAGCTTTCAATATTTAGCGTCAATATTCTTATTTTATTTTCCCTATCTTCGATATATTCATCCTGCTTAAGAATTTCGAGGATCTCTGTGAGGTTTTTCTTTAAGTTTTCTTCAGCCGTATCCCATCCCTGCATTTTCACCTCCGAGTAGGAAGCGAAATAAATGGGACTCCATTGTTTCTCTGCATCAAATTGAAAATCAATCGCATCTAAAACTCTAATGATTTCTGCTGGTAGTTCTTCGTGTAATTTGAACATTTTGTTTGATTAGATACTGAAAGTAGTAAAAAGGCAGGTAATAAGCAATAAAAAAGCCCCAAACCTATATGGGTTGGGGCTTTGTGACCTCGGAAGGATTATCTCGCTATCGCTAATGATCCTTTTCGAAATGGTTGTTATCCTCGAGCATAAAGCTCACATGCATCCGCATGTACTGGCTTTTTTCGTGACCTTGACGGGAGCAAAATCAAACCATATTTTGAAAGTCTTGATGGCTTTGAAAGCGTTGGAATAGCGACAAAACCAAAAGCCCTTTAGTTGATCTGAAGGCTCTTTTCTGGGGATAGTTCAAATTTTTTAGAGGATCTGAAAGACCCAACTCCCCCCTTTAATTACTCTAGATTGTTTCTTGGAGTAAAATTAATATATACTATGTAATCACTCAAATAATATTGTTTACAATTATTAAAAAAGGTCTTAATCAATAAAAGTGTATCTTTGTAATTGTACTTAATACAATAACTATATGGAAATTGCAATAATTGCGCATGACGGAAAGAAAGCTGAGATGGTTCAGTTTTTAAATGAACAAGCAGAAACCCTTCACAACAATGAAGTAACACTTATATCAACAGGAACGACAGGTTCAAAGGTAGAAAAAGCAGGTTTTAAAGTGACTAAATTATTATCGGGACCAATCGGAGGGGACGCCCAAATAGCTGCGCGCGTTGCCGAAGGGAAATGTGATATTGTTATTTTCTTCAGAGATCCACTAGACAAACATCCGCACGAACCAGATATCTCAATGCTTATGAGAATTTGTGATGTTCATGACGTACCCTTAGCAACAAATCCAGCAAGTGCCAATCTCCTCTTTAAGGGGTTAATAAACTAAACCTAATTTTATCAACGAAATGAAATTGATGTCGGCAGCATATCACTATCTTTAGTCCTATATCGACACGAAAATTATAGAGATAGACATTGGTTAGATAACCGTTTTGAAACATTACTTCTCATTATTATTTTAGTTCCAAAAGAAAGCGTAAAGAGCTACCAAGATTAATATTACAGCAAATGAACCAGCATTAAATATTGGAGATGTTTTAAAGGTAGCCGTATTTATTTGTATCCCTTTTTCATCCACTTCTCCCCTATTTTGAATAAAACTAACAACCGCTATTATGGCCATCGTTATTAGAACAGTATACCCCATTTGATGCAGAAATGGAAGATCAACAAAAAATGAACTATCTATCCAGTTTTTTGGACCTATCTTGAAGTACATTGCAACCGGAATAGATGTAATTACACCTATTATCGCTGCCTTATTGGTTGACTTTTTCCAAAACAGCCCTAACATAAATACTGCTAAAATACCTGGACTCACAACCCCCGTATACTCCTGAATAAATTGAAATGCCTGATCAATACCCCCCAACAACGGAGCCATAATCGCTCCTATAACTAATGCCAACGTTGCACTGATTCTTCCCATACGAACAAGTTCCCGATCGCCTGCATTTTTATTAATATAAGGCTTGTAAATATCCATCGTAAAAATAGTAGAGGTAGAATTTAACATTGAAGCAAGGGATGATACAATTGCAGCAGAAAGTGCTGCAAAAGCCAAGCCCTTTAACCCTACCGGCAAAAACTGAAGAAGCCAAGGATATGCATTATCTGGATGCTCCGAAGTCGGTATACTTTGCCCCCCTACATCACCTAGTCCAGACATAATGTCAACATCTGACGTCATAACAAATGCTGCGATTCCTGGTATAACGACCACTAAAGGGATAATTAATTTAAGAAAAGCGGCTAATAAAATCCCTTTCTGCGCTTCTTTCAAAGATTTAGCCGCAAGGGTTCTTTGAATAATATATTGATTGAATCCCCAATAATAGAGATTGGCTACCCACATCCCCCCAACGAGGACAGCAATACCTGGTAGATTACTATATTCAGGATTTTCTTTATCCAAAATCATTGCAAAGCGCTCTGGAGCTTCATTATATATTGTGGAAAGGCCTGCAAAAAAACCATCTCCACCAGAAACGGTATCTAATGCCAAATAAGTTGTCACTAGACCCCCCAATATCAAAAATATGACTTGAATCACATCTGTCCAAGCCACGGCAGAAAGACCTCCATAAAGAGAATAGGAGGCGGCAAACAATGACAATCCCATCACACCGTAAATCATCGGAATACCTAAGATTGTTTCTAGAGCTAAAGACCCTAAGTAAAGTACTGAAGCAATATTTACAAAAACATAAAGAGATATCCAAAAGACAGCTAAGATTGTTTTCAGTTCCTTAGAGTAACGTTTTTCAACAAATTCTGGAATAGTATAAATACCCTTTTCTATAAAAATTGGTAAGAAATATTTGCCCACAACAATTAAAGTTATTGCTGCCATCCATTCATATGAAGCAATTGCCAAGCCCACCTTATAACCCGAGCCAGACATACCAATAAATTGTTCTGCAGAAATATTTGCAGCAATTAACGAAGCTCCAATCGCCCACCAGGGTAGAGATTTACTTGCCAAAAAATAATCTTCAGCACTTTTTTGTTGGCCTTTCTTATTTCGTGAAACCCAAGTTCCAATAAATAAAATTAATACTGCATATGCTATAAAAACGGCATAATCTAAAACTTCAAACTGACTATTCATAGTTGGATCAATAAAGGATGTACTGGAGTTATTCTGTAATTATTATTAGTTTAAAACAAATTTATTTACAACAAAATAATTTTCGTAAAGTAACAATATTTTTGTTATTGTACAAAATACTATAATATATATATATATATATATTAATAGATATACTCTATGTTATTAAAAAACCAAAAGAAGTGATTTACTATTTATACCGTTAGAAAAGCAGAACACAGTAAAACTATTCCAGATATCGTTGAAGTATTAAAATTCATTTAATTAAATTCCTTGGTTGAAAACTAAATAATCGCTATTATTGTAATTAATACCATAACTTTGTTTTTATCTAATACTAAATGAAATTGAGTTCCTTAAGAATACATACTTTTTTGATTTTATTTATAATGATATCATGGCCATGTCAATTGATTTTTTCACAAGTGCAAAAGGTGGAAGTATTAAAAAAAGAAGGTAAGTGGTCACTTTTAGTTGATGGACAGCCCTATTACATTAATGGAGCTGGAGGTGATGATTACCTTGATATTCTTAAAGCTGCAGGAGGGAACACAATAAGAACTTGGGGCACAGAAAACGCCCAATACATATTAGATGAAGCGCAAAAAAGAGGACTTAAAGTTATGCTAGGTCTATGGGTTCAGCATGAAAGACATGGTTTTGATTATGACAATAAGATCAAAGTGAAAGCTCAACTGGATAATTTCAGAAAAGAGGTCAACAAGTATAAAAATCATCCTTCCTTATTAGTTTGGGGAATAGGTAATGAATATGAATTAAACTACACGAATACCAAAGTATGGGCCGCTGTGAATGATATTGCTAAAATGATTCATGAAGAGGATTTAAATCACCCTACTTCTACCGTTACTGCTGGAACAAGTGCGGATAAGTTGAAGTTCGTAATGGAACAATTACCAGAAATTGATATTTATGGCATTAATACATATGCAGATGTTTCAAATGTAAAGACTGTATTAAAAAAAGGCGGCTTTGAAAAACCTTATATGATCACAGAATGGGGGCCAACCGGGCATTGGGAATGTGCTAAAACCAGATGGAGTTCTTCGGTTGAGCAAACAAGCACTGAAAAAGCAGAATCGTACCTATCCCGTTTCAATGACGCTATCAATTCACAAAGAGATCAGTGCATAGGCTCTTTTGCTTTTTTGTGGGGACAAAAACAAGAATACACTTCCACATGGTATGGATTATTTACAGATAAAGGAATGCCAACAGAGGCTATCGATGAATTGCAATATTGTTGGTCAGGAAGTTATCCAGAAAACAGATCTCCTCGAATCGACTCAGTATTATTTAATGGAAATAAGCTATTTTTAAATAGCATATCAAATGCTAGGGAGAAAAGTATAGTTAAACTTTTCGCTTCCGATACGAATGAAGATAAACTAAATTACAATTGGGAACTTTATCCGGAAAGCTCTGATCTAAAGACAGGAGGAGATGCTGAGAACAAGCCCCCTATGATAACAGGAAAAATAAAAGGGGCAAAAACATCAACTATTATAATGACATCTCCAATAAATGAAGGACGTTACCGTTTATTTGTTTTTGTAGATGATGGAGAAAAAACAGCTTATATGAACATCCCTTTTTATGTGCAGAGCAGTTTAGATATTAAATCAAGTAGAATTCGTTTAAAAACACAAGAGTTGGAAGAATATGAATAAGAAGCTATATAGTTTGTTAATTTCCTTACTAATGATTCTTGTGCAAGCTTTTGGACAGTCAAAACAAGATTCTGCCATGTTCAAACCTAACTCTGGAGGTTTGCAGCCAAAGGTTTACCAAAAAGGATTGAGCAACATTAACGTTTCTGGGTATTATAGATTTAGCGCTAACTATTCAGTAATGGATATGCAATACCCTGAAATGGGTGAATTAAAAAACCGCTTATTTCTTGGAGACGATAGTAATTTGCCACAACTTAGTACAACAATAACGGTTATACCTTCTAAAAACACCTCATTTTCTTCTGATCTATATATCTGGACGCCGCTTACAGGATCTGAAAATGATTATGTAAAAGGCTTATTATTAGGAGTAAACCTTGCCGGAACACATTCTACAAAATTCGGAACATTTGGTATTAAAACAGGTGGAATTAACTGGTACAAAATGAGTCCATTTACATTTGCTACTAATACAGGATACAATAGGTTTAGTCTTTTTGAAAGAAATCCATGGGATCCGAATACTCGAAATGTTTTTGAACGATATGATACTTTTTACAGTAACGGATCCTTGAGTCAAGATGTTCGCTGGGGACAGCAAGCCTTTCACGGGTTCATTTTTGAAGGAAAAGAACTGCCGAAAGATTTTTCATTCGCCTTCATGTACGGGAAATCTCAATTGAACGGAGGAGCTGTTCCAACTCCCAATTCGCTTACTGCTGGTCGTATTCGTAAAGATATTGGAAAAAGTTTTGTAAGTGTAAATGGAATTCGAAGTCACACCTACTCTGATAGCCTTTCCCTTGAATTAATTGGATTTAACTTGGTTACTTCAGAATTTCAATTTAATCTAGATGACAAAATAACAGTATCTGGGGAAGTTGGCTCAGGAAATTATTTTTCACCATCTGCTGCAGGAAAATGGGGTGAAGCCTTAGATATAAAAGTGAATTTTTCAAAAGACATCACTTTTTTTCCAATTGAGATTCGCTACTTTCAAATCAGCCCTAATGTAATCAATAACAATGGCGTGTTCTGGAATTCTTCTGTGCAAGAATATTCACAATCCAACACCGCAGTAAGTGCAGGAGGTCAAAATCCTTTGCTAATTCCTTTTGCAAGTTCATTAACAACTATTGGTCAAATCACCAACAACCGACGCGGATTAATTTTAAATGCTGATTTAAAATTTAAACGTCAAAAATTAACGCTTGGATATAGTATGGCCAATGAAATGGAAGCTCTATCTGATCAAATAACATATGGACACCCAGCCAATAATTTAGCATTATCGCGTTTTTGGCGATGGGGTTTTCCGACAAACGTTGGTCCATATAACAACATTAATAAAGTATACAGGGGTGTTTATGAAACGATGGAAATTACAGATTCTATAACAGCTAAGGGATTTAATTCTATCGAAGTAAGTTATAAAACATTTACTAAAATACTAAACCGAAAATTTATTTTATTCTATCTTGGAGGATATCACACAATACAAGATAATTTTTCTTCCATTCCGAAATTCTCCTCTCAATCCTATTTAAGAAGTTACAATCATCAATTAGAATTTTATTATGAACTATCCCCAAAAGTAGTTTTTTGCAACTACCTGGGCTACGATCGTATTTATGGTGGAGTAAACACGGAGTTGGATATTAACTCAAATAAACCCAAAAATCAGGAAGGTATGAGCTATGCCTGCGGATTTGATTTTCAACTATCTAAAGGCACCGGATTGTATGTAAGACAAAGATGGATGAAATACGAAGATCGAAATTTTGAATTCGATCATTATAAGGGAACAGAAACCACCGTTGAATTAAAAATATTCTTTTAACCATGAGATGTATTCTACTAATAGTAATTATTACACTGAGTTTTCCCTCAATCGGACAACAGCAGAAAAAAGTTCAGTTTATTGGAGGTGCGCGCTCCTTAATTTCAGTTTCTGATTTTTCTACGGATGCTGGAGACTCTATAAATCCTCCTAAATCAAGTGGAGGATATGCTTTAATCGATTTAGGAGTGAAGATTCGCACCAATAAACACACGGAGATTCTCGGAATGTTTAGAATTCGAAATGAATATGGAGGTTTCTGGGGCTCTGGAGTAGCATTTGATGTTCGTCAACTATATGTTAGAGGAGTGGCGGGAAATGTTGTTCGTTATCATATCGGAAATATTGATTATAAATTAACGCCCTATACTTTTTATAATCATAACACCGACATTTTAACATCTTCACATGGAAGTATGGCAATTAAAGAAAGTGTTTTTAATTATGAGAGTTTTTACAAAGAAAATACCTGGCGTCAGCAAGGAGCTTCTGCAAATTTTGCCATACAATTCCCAAAGTTGATTGACGAGATAGAATTTAATGGATTTATAGCACGTTTAAATCCTAGTAATTTTTCAACAATAATGGATCGACTTTACGGAGGTGGAAATATGGTGATAACCCAAAGTAAAAATGCTATGATTGGCTTAAACCATGTCAGTGTTTTTGATGTCGCAGGAACTGCAATTGATAGTAATGTTTATAGCAATAACGTAAGCACATTAACCTATGATATTACTTTTGGAAACAACAAATATAAATATGGAATTGATGGTGAGTCAGGAATATCTTCAAGCGAACTTGCCTTAAATCAAGAAAACAAATTAGACGATTATTTTATTCATGCCCGAGGATATTTCAACTTCAAGAAGACGAATTTAGGATTTGATTTAGGTTATATGAATAATGGAGCTGACTTTAGAAGTTTTGGAGCACAATCCAAACGAATAGATTACAACCAACAAAACAACTTCTTTAATCGTTATACAAATGATCAGATTCTCCGCCCAGTATCTATGTACGACATTTATAATGACCCAACTTTATATTCGGTTGGAATAACTGATAAAGTAATGCAATACAACCCCGCAGTAAACAATGTATTACCTTATGGCCTATCAACCTTCAATCGAACAGGATTCTATTTTGGAATGAATTATACCGATTCTTCTAAAGTTATTGAAGGAAGTGCGAAATTTTATTCCCTGCAGGAAGTCAGAGGCCAAGGAACTACCGCTTTAAAATCATTTAATTATTTGAAGTCTGATATTGTTTTGAACGTATCCAATTTGTTAAAATGGAAGAAAAAGCTGAAACTACATGCTGGGTTAGCTTATCAAACCACAAATAGAAGTACCGAATTTGTATTTGAAGAGGTGAATCTTACCTCTTTAACATTAAACACTAGTTTTGAATGGGAGGTAATAGACCAACTTTACCTTCTAGGTAATTTTTTCATATTGCAGAGTTCAGGAACAGACCAATTGCCTATCAGAAATAGCAATGATGTTATAATTAATTATAGTTCATTCAATGTGGATGGAATGGAGTCGAACCTTGCTGGTGGATTAAAATTCAATTTTTCAGAAAAGGTTTATCTTGCATTAATGTACGAATCAAGTAAGAATAATTTTGTTTTGGACAACCCCTATCAATTCAATCAAATGGCTATTTATTATATAATTAAGTTTTAAAAAATGAAGAAATTTTTAACAATCACATGCATAGGATTAACTCTATTGTCCTGTCGTAAAGATGAATTGCAAAATTCAGATGGTCCAAGCCTACAAGATATTTATGGGCCATTTACAATCATAAACACATTGGCAGCTAGTCAAAATACGGTTGATTTCTCAGCAGGACAGAGTGTCTATTTTACTTGTGAATTATCAAAAACTATTAATTGGGAAATGCGAATAATAGGCCAAACAAGTGGAGCAGAAAAAATAGTAAATGGTACTAGCAAAATTATTGACGCAAGTGAATTCACATGGGAAGGAAGCACTACCAACTTGCCTGTTTTCAGGGCTGAAACGTGTGATGTATTCTTAACTTTTGAGGGAGAAACGGACACCTTAACAACTTCCGTAACTATAGATCAACCAAAAACGAATGAAGGATTTGTTCTTGCTAATTTCGAGACGGGATGGCTATTAGGATGGACGTCATTTATACAATCTGGGGCATCCATGGACTTTAACATTAAAACAGATCCATCTTCTCCGGTAGGCGACAGTTATTATAACATGCAAGGTGAGGTGGATTGGGATTGGCTAGTTGGCCTTGTTAACTTTAATGCCACTGCATATGGCAGCCCAACGCTTCCGCTAACATCTAATCCTGATAATCTATATTTCAATGCTTTAATATATGGTGACTCTACCTATATCAATTCAAGAATACTGTTTCAGTTTGAGGAGGATGAAGACGGAGATGGATCCTTTAATATTTCAAATGAAGATCAATTTGGATATGAAATTATTATAGAATGGGCAGGGTGGAAATTGGTTTCCATAAAGTACAGTGATATTATTGGTAATGGAAATGGCGGAGGAATTCATAATCCAGATAAAATCAATAAAGTAAACATGCTTCATTTAGCAGATCCCCTATCTGGAATAGCTAAATCTAAATTAGATTACATAATATTTACAGAAAATGAGCCAGTCAATTTGTAAACTCTTATCGCTACTTTTCTTATTAATTACTTTCGAGTCATTTGCTCAAGAGAGCAAACAATTAGAGCCCGTTACCGTGAATTATAAAAAGATTGGATTCAAGCAAGTTGGCCTATACGATGGAGAATTTGAGGAAGAATACAATGTTCGCGGCTATACGCAGCTTTCCATTTTTGATGAAAGTCTATCAGATTTTTGGACTTCGGATGGGGAAAAATGTATCTCCAGCCAACTTATAAGTAATGGAGTTTCTAATATCCTTAACTTAAAATGGAACAAAGATCAAGATGACTGCGACTGGGTAGGCATGGGCTTAGGTTGGGATAGTTGGTCAGGAAAAGATATCGGATATGTTTTTGACACACTTGCATTAGAACTGACCGTTCGCTCAACAAACGAAGCCTTTACCAATATCCCTTGGGCATTCTGTTTCGAAGATTATTCAGGTGGTCAAGCATGGTTAGGCTACAATAAATCCTTCTTGACAGAGAAAGAAATTACTAAAGAATGGACAAAAGTCCATATTCCATTGCAATTATTTCCATTCGAAGAAAACGACGTAGATGTTTCCAATATTAAACAACTTATGATACAAGTTTTTGCTGCTGGAGAAATAGAGATTCAATCCATCTCCCTAATCCCATTTTCAGGAAAATTAAAAAAAGAAGCAATTGCTTTGAAAACTAACAATACTATAAGTATTGATGGAAAAAAAGAAGATTGGAAAAAACAACAATTTTATAGCTTAGATGATCATAAATTTTCAACTACCTATTCTAGTGATTCAATTTATTTTATCTTCAATATTATTGATGATACACCTATGCAAAATAGTAAGGAGAATGGAAAATTATGGGAAGGAGATGCAATAGAAATAGCTTTTTCAACCAATCCAGAAGCAGACCCCAAAAGGCAATTTCTTTGGTTAAGCGATCAGCATATTGGAATTAATTGTGGTCCGCAGCCCTATATTTGGAATTGGAAAACCGATACTAAAATTGAAACAATCAATTATTCTATCAATACCCAAGAAGGTGGATATTTAGTCGAGATGGCTATTCCTCTTAATGCTTTTTTTGATATAATTCCGCAAGCTGGAGTAAATTTAGACATTGAAATTGCAATAGACTTAGGAACTTATAAAGGAAGACAGCAGCAATTGCATTGGAATAGCGGTATTGCAAATGGATTTCATCAATCTCCAAAAGGATGGGGAAGTTTAATTCTGAAGTAGAAAAAAACAAAACCACCTTAATCGCTTAATAAAAGACACTATTGTTTCACAAATACAGATGTGGAATAACTTCCGTCAGACTTCTGAATCTTAATATAATACACTCCCTCATCAAGATAAGATACATCTATTGTTGGATTTTTATTTAAAACAGAAACCATTTCTTGCCCATGAATATTGAAAATAGAATAGTTAGCATCGAATTGATCTTTTGATATTGTAAGTAAATCATTAGCTGGATTGGGATAAACTTTAAAATCATTATCCATGCTGTTTTCATTCACTAGCGTAAACTCATTCTGATAAACGCGCACATAATCAACCACCATTGTTGCAGGAAATTGAGTTGAACCATCCGGATTTCCTGGCCAATTGCCACCAACGGCAAGATTTAAAATCAGATAAAAAGGAGAATGAAACTCTTCTTTGGAAACTGCGCTAGACCCAATGGAGGTCTGAAAATACATTATACCGTTCAAATACCATTTTATACTATTGGGAGACCACTCGATACTGTAAGTCTGAAATTCTGAAGCATCGCAAACAACCGAATTACCTGAATAAACATGTCCATTATTATCATAATGATGGGTGCCGTGAATAACAGTTTCATTATTTATGTGTTCCATGACATCTATCTCACCGCAATATGGCCAACTCACGTCATCAATATTTGCTCCAAGCATCCAAAACGCGGGCCACATACCTTGCCCGTAAGGGATTTTAATTCTAGCCTCTACCCTTCCATATGTAAATTCGTATAGAACTTTCGTTTTAATTTTAGCAGATGTATAATTGGCTCCTGCAAACTGCTGGCTTTTTGCTATAATATGTAAATAACCTGTATCCACATTAATATTAGCTGCATTGTTCGTATAAAATTGAAGTTCATTGTTTCCCCATCCCCAATCACCTTGACCTAAATCATAAGACCATTTATTGAGATTTAATTCATTATCATCAAATTCATCTGCCCAAACGAGAGCATATTGACCAAAGGAAAGTGAAGAAACACAAATGATACAAAGCGACAATAAAACCTTCATAATTCAAAATATATTAGATATAAAAAGAGGGAACGCTAAATTCCCTCTTTTATTTAATGAAAATAGTTACTTGTTTAGTTTTTTACAAATGAAATCTGATTTTTCGAATCACCTGAATTTATTACCATAAAATAAATTCCATTTTTCAGTGAAGAAATATCAACTACAGATGTGTTAAAACCGTTTAACATAAGACTCCCAATTGAATTGTAAATTGAATATTCAAAAGATTTCGGTGCATTTTTAACAGTAATGTTGCTCGTCGCTGGATTTGGATAAATTTGAAATTCCAAAAATAACTCAGAAATACCATTTGTGCCATTGCAATCTAAACATGTATTATATGTATTAGAAACTGAAGGACCATCTGCTAACTCCCATAACCTATTTGCGTAAGAAGAATAATCAGTTAAAGGTGCACAGGTAGCTCCACCAATCATTTCTTGAACCAAGTCTTCTGCCACTTGATCAACCACAATAAGATACTCTAAAGAATCTGTTGGTGCAGGAGAATAAGTAAAAGTCCAAGTTCCATCACCATTACTAACTCCTTCTTTGGCATTATTCCAATCCCAAAGTGGAGGTCTTATCATTTTAACTTTTGACACTCCAACAGTATCGCAAAGTTCTGTTGTAATAGAAATGTCAGGATAGCTACAAGGTACACAGCGATCGTATACAGCATCAATAACTAGTGGATCACTTGTTAACCATTTTCTATTGGCATAACCAAAGAAATCTGTAACAGGCGCACAATTACCACCATCCACCATATCTTGAATAAGATTCTCCTGCACCCCATCTAATATTAACAAATATTCCATGTCTGCTGCTGGTGCTGGAGAGAATGTAAATGTGTAGGTACCATCCATATTATCTACGGCAGTTGGTCCAGCTGTTGGATCCCAACTCCAAAATGGCCCCGTCATTCTCACTTCAGAACCTCCAGTATTTCCACATACTTCTGTCGTTATTACTAAATCTGTTGATGGTGGTGGTGCACAAGGACTACATTGCCCATAAGTCAAACCACTTAATACAAGTGGATCAGTCATCAACCATTGTCTATTTGCATAACTAAAGTTATCGGTGATTGGTGTACATGACCAATCTCCTGATGCGGTTCCTGAAGCTACCATATCTTCCTGAGTACCATCTAATATTAACAAATATTCCATATCTGCTGCTGGTGCTGGAGAGAATGTAAATGTGTAGGTACCATCCATATTATCTA
>ENA-UOXV01004156-UOXV01004156.1-marine-metagenome-genome-assembly--contig:-NODE-4156-length-16830-cov-10.449598_pt1 | contig 16830 bp, 13 predicted proteins | sample MGYA00238165_ERZ766961 | MGnify/ENA primary metagenome ERZ766961 (study PRJEB28924, sample SAMN03173240) | marine metagenome | biome: Marine; feature: Water; material: Subsurface seawater | place: North... | reverse complement strand
AGGAGCGCCATCAGCACCAGGAGCACCGTCGACACCGTCAGCACCAGGAGCACCGGCAGCACCGGCAGGACCCGTGAGGTTGGCTGTGGTAAAAGTGCTGCCGTCGGTGAGCTCGAAAGTGAGCGTACCATCACCATTGTCGACGATCGCAGCAATACCGGTCCCGTCTTCGCCATCCGCACCGGCCGCAACAGCGGCTATGGCTGCGTTGAGCTGGATCAAGTATGCCTCCAACGTGATGCCGTCAACCAAGATGGGTGAAGGCGTGAATTCAGATTCATACAAGGCCAAGACCTCGATGATGTCCGCAACATAAATCTGACTGTCCCCGGTTGCATCGGGGTTGAAAGGGTACACCACCTCTTGCGCGGCGGCAGAACCCATTTGAAACAGGACGCACAGCAACATTGCAGAGCGCCATTTGAAAATTGAAATCATGGGCAATTAGATTGAATATGTACAGGCTATCCCTCGTGGAAGCCCACAACAATCTGGCGCACGTATCCTCTATCGAAAACAATGGAAATCAATCAACAACGTGACAATCATCAGCAATTTCAAACCCTGATTTCAGCAAACGAAAAAGCCCCGCAGATGCGGGGCCTTTCCTTCTTTATCGTTTGTGCAATCGATGATCACATCATGCCGCCCATGCCACCGGCACCGGCCGCTGCTGAATTCTCGCAGAACGACCGGACTCAATGCTGCACCAGCACGCGGCTGCGCATCACACCCTCGTAAGTCCGCACCTCGAGCACGTAAACTCCGGTAGGCCAAGCATTGCATGGGACCTCCATGGTCTGAAGTCCATTGGAGACCCAACGGCCGACCCACCGACCATCCATTGCCCGCACGACGGCCGATTCGATGCCGGCCTCCGCATGAATTCGGAATATATCCGCAGCGGGATTCGGGTAGACATCTAGGGTCCGTTTCTGCTCGGCCACCACATTGATTGTCTGGCCCGGAAAAAGGATGTTGAGCACCAACTGCTGGCGCACCAGACCGTCCAAATCGATCATCAAGGTGTCGCAGTAGGTGGCAGTACACTCGAGGAAATTGCCGACCATCTGCGTGACGGTCAGGCAGACTTCGTAGTTACCTACCTCATCGTAGGTGTGGGTTGGATTCGGCTCGTCGGACTCGTTGCCGTCGCCGAAGCTCCAGAAGTAGTACGTGCCAGCTTCGGGCTCGTCCACATAAGCGATGATGTTGTACGGCAGGGGCACACCATCCTCATCCATGGCCTGTTCGAATTCAAACTCCACCTCGCACTCGTTTTCGGCCTCCTCCTCTTCTTCATCATCATCCTCTTCTTCCTCGCCGTCTTCCTCATCTTCCTCATCCCACAAGTCCTCCAGTTCTTCCAAGAGCTCCTCCAGCTCCTCGCAAGCCTCTTCACTTCCATCGGCGCAAGCCTCAATCAGTTCGAGCAAAGCGCACGCCTCCTCGACGTCAAAGTCTACTTCAAGGGAGTCACCCGAAGCGCAGATCTCTTCGAGCCATTCGATTAAAGCGTCCAGCTCTTCATCGTCAAACTCGTCTTCATTGTCGCCATCATCCTCTTCTTCGTCATCCTCCTCCTCGTCATCCCAGCCATCCATCAGATCCCCGATGTACATGTCAACCTCCTCACAGGCCGCCTCGTCGCCTTCGTTGCACGCCTCAATCAGCTCCAGGAAAGCACACGCCTCCTCGACATCAAAGTCCACTTCAAGGGTATCTCCGGACGCGCAGATCTCTTCGAGCCACTCAATCAGAGCATTGAGCTCTTCCTCATCGAACTCGTCTTCTTCGTCGTCCTCTTCCTCGTCGTCCTCTTCCTCGTCGTCCTCTTCCTCGTCATCCTCTTCGTCGTCGTCCTCTTCCTCGTCGTCCTCTTCCTCGTCGTCCCAGCCATCCATCAAGTCCCCGATGTACATGTCGACCTCCTCACAGGCCGCCTCGTCGCCTTCGTTGCACGCCTCAATCAGCTCCAGGAAAGCACACGCCTCCTCGACATCAAAGTCCACTTCAAGGGTATCTCCGGACGCGCAGATCTCTTCGAGCCACTCAATCAGAGCATTGAGCTCTTCCTCATCCACTTCGTCGTCATCGTCCCCTCCACAGTCGTCGAGGTACTCGGAATTGGACACCCAGACGAAACTGAATGCCGAAGGAATGCAGGTGAAATTCTCACACGGGTCATCCGATACAACGAGCTCCTCATAAGGTCCGTAGATGCTGCCAGCGTCATCCTCGCAGCCATTCTGGGCGGCCAGCGAGAAGCACAAGGCAAAGAGAAAACTGAAGGCAGCAAGGCGCTTCCAAGACACGATGGATGGAACGGAGACTAAACTCATGGCGAGACCAATTTCGGCGAATTCAATGAAAAGAACCCACACCGCAGACTCTCGGAACGCCCAAAAAGTTGCCTTGAACACAAAAAAAGCCCCGCAGATGCGGGGCCTTTCCTTCTTTATCGTTTGTGCAATCGATGATCACATCATGCCGCCCATGCCACCGGCACCGGCCGCTGCTGCAGCCGCAGCAGCGGCATCAGCAGGATCCTCCACATCGGCGATGACGCACTCGGTAGTGAGTACCATGCCGCTGATGGAAATCGCATTCTCGAGGGCCACACGGGTCACCTTCGTGGGGTCGATCACACCTGCAGTGTGCAGGTCCTCGAACACCTCGGTGCGTGCGTTGTAGCCGAAGTCACCTTTGCCCTCGCGGACAGCGTTGACCACAACAGCGCCCTCGCCGCCAGCATTGGCGACGATCTGACGAAGTGGCTCCTCGATGGCGCGCACCACAATCTGCACGCCTGTAGCCTCGTCGTCGTTGACCGTCTCTACATTGTCCAACACCGCACCGGCGCGAATCAATGCAGTTCCACCTCCGGCAACGATGCCTTCTTCAACGGCCGCACGGGTAGCGTGCAAGGCATCGTCGACGCGGTCCTTCTTCTCCTTCATCTCCACTTCGGTAGCAGCACCCACGTAGAGCACAGCCACACCACCTGCGAGCTTGGCAAGGCGCTCCTGGAGCTTCTCCTTGTCGTAGTCGCTGGTCGTGGTCTCAATCTGAGCCTTGATCTGACCGATACGCGCTTCGATGCTGGCCTTTTCACCCACGCCATTGACGACGGTGGTGTTGTCCTTGTCGATCGTCACCTTCTCGGCAGAACCGAGATCAGCGAGCGTGGCGTTCTCCAGCTTCAAACCGGTCTCCTCAGAGATCACGGTACCGCCGGTGAGGATGGCGATGTCCTGCAACATGGCCTTGCGGCGGTCTCCGAAACCGGGAGCCTTCACAGCAGCCACTTTCAACGCACCGCGGATCTTGTTGACCACCAGCGTAGCGAGCGCCTCTCCATCGACGTCTTCGGCGATGATGAGCAGCGGACGACCGGTCTGCGCGCTCTTCTCGAGCACAGGCAGCAAGTCCTTCATGTTGCTGATCTTCTTCTCGAAGATGAGGATGTTGGGCGTTTCAAGCTCGGCCTCCATCTTGTCGGGATTGGTGACGAAGTAGGGGCTGAGGTAGCCGCGGTCGAACTGCATGCCCTCGACGGTCTTGACCTCGGTCTCGGTGCCCTTGGCCTCCTCGACGGTGATCACACCTTCGTTGCCCACCTTCTCCATCGCCTGGGCGATGAGCGCTCCGATGGTGCTGTCGTTGTTGGCAGAAACTGTGGCGACCTGCTCAATCTTACTGATGTCGCTGCCCACCTCACGGGAGATGTTGCGCAACTCAGCGACCAACGCCTTCATGGCCTTGTCCATGCCCCGCTTGAGGTCCATGGGATTGGCACCGGCGGCCACATTGCGGAGGCCGGCGTTGATCATGGCCTGGGCGAGGACCGTGGCGGTGGTGGTGCCGTCACCGGCCACATCAGCCGTCTTGGAGGCCACTTCCTTGACCATCTGGGCACCCATGTTTTGGATGGGGTCCTTCAGCTCGATTTCCTTGGCAACAGAGACACCGTCCTTGGTGACGGTAGGTGCGCCAAACTTCCTGTCGATGACCACGTTGCGGCCCTTGGGACCAAGCGTGACCTTCACGGCGTTGGCCAGGGCGTCGACGCCGGCCTGCAGCTCCTTTCGGGCCGCTGTGTCAAAGGTGATTTCCTTCGGCATGTTGAATGATTTGTTGGGTTAATTTCAATGGGTTCAGAGCACGGCGAGAATATCACTCTCGCGCATGATCATGTACTCCTCGTTTTCGAGAGAGAGCTCGGTGCCGGAATACTTTCCGTACAAAACGGTATCGCCGACCTTGACGGTCATGGGCTCGTCCTTCTTGCCGTCACCTACAGCCACGACGGTGCCTTTCTGGGGCTTCTCCTTCGCGGTGTCAGGGATGATGATTCCGCTGGCGGTTGTCTCCTCCGCTGCGGCGGGCTCGACCACTACGCGGTCGGCCAAGGGCTTGATGTTTACAGACATGGTGTGAACGGTTGATGGTAATAATGATGCTTTTGCCTGTGGCGCAAAGCGGCATGCGAATCTCGTGCCATTCCGTGGCGAAGCGCATGGGCATGACAAAAAATGCCGCGCACCTGACAAAATGGAAAATCGGGCACAAAAAAATGTCAGCCCACTGACAGGCTGACATTTAAGATGCTGTTGATGCAGGGGTTACTCCGCCGGAGCGGCGTCCTGCAAGGGTGCAGCCTGCTCTGTAGGCGCTGGCGGTACAAATTCGTCTTCCTCAAAGCCGCCCGTGTTGGCTGAACCCGCTGAGAAAGCCCCCGTAGCACCGATGCACAACACAAACAGCGCAATGGTCAGGTACCAAGTGGATTTTTCGAGGAAATCGGTGGTGCGCTGCACACCTCCAATGCGCCCTGCCCCTTCAAATCCGGAAGCCAATCCGGTGCCTTTGGGGTTCTGGACAAGGATGACAACGCCCAACAAAAGGGCGATGATCAGGATAAGGACGAGAAGAATGTAGCCCATAATGTCGTTTTCATTTGCCATCCAAATCGACTGAAACGAAGGGATGACGGAGGTTTTCAGTCATCCTCAGCTTTACGTCCGAGCTTTTTGGATTGGGCGGCAAAATAAACGCTTTTCTCCGGGTATTTCAAGGCCAAGAGCTTATAAGCTCGCCGCGCACGTCCAATTTGACCTTGGGCGGCATAAATACGGGCCATGGTTTCGGTGATCAGGGAGGCGTCCTCCACCAGGCTTTCCTTGGCCAATTCCTTGACCGTGGGCCGCTCGATCTCCGGACGAATGGGGCCGATGCTCGGTTCATTGCGGATAAACAAATCAATCAAGGCGGCTTGCTGTTCGAGGCCACCTTCTGGAGCGGCGGTCTCCCCGTCCGCCTGCTTGGCAGCATCCATCACCTCCTCCATCCGGCTCGCCGCGGCCCTCAGGGCTTCCGAAGGCAAGCGAGACTCCGCCGCCTCCGTAAATCCCGTGGCCTCACTCCGCTCATACGCCCAACGCGCCAGCGGCGACATTGCCGCCACATCGATGACCACCTTTCTTTCAGCGGCGAGGGCGGCGGCAGCAAAAGATGCGCCCTTCTCCTCCCCTTCGCCCGCTTGCGCCGCTGCACCGTCATCTCCTTCAGAGAAGGCGCGAATTTCCTTTTCGATGCTGCGCTCGATGGCACCGAGGACCACTTCCCGCGCCAAGGAGCCTTTTTCAGGAATATCCACCTCTGGCGCGCGCTCCTCTTCCTCTGTAGCCGCAACCGGCTCCTCCGAAACATCACCGGCAGCAATGGCCGACACCTCCTCGATTTCTTCAGTTTCTTCAACCTCCTCTGCTGCGGTGTCGGCCGCACCGGTCGTCCCCCCTCCGTGCTCGGGATGCCAGCGCAATCTCAGGGCGTCCTCCACTTGGGGCTCCAACGCTTCTACCGCTCGGGCAAATGAGGCGATTTCCGACTCTATGCCGGCGCGAAACAGGAGGTCAAACAGGCGTCCGGGTTCAGAAGAGAACACCGCCGCCTCAGCCAAACGCTCTGCTGCAGCCAGCGCACGCGTCTCTCTGGCCGTCTTGGCCCGCATCATCCGGCCCGCACCAAAAGCGGGGTAAGCCTCGACCCAAGCGTCTAATTTTTCTGCCCACGCATCCCAAACCACGGGCGTGGCAGCGGTCCCACCGCCGCGCACCGCATCGAGCAGCGCGCTGAATTCCATGGCTTCGGTTGGTTCACTCATGCGGAGCGCAATATGCAAAGCCCATTCACCAATTCCCCAAACTTGCGTTGAAGACCTCCTGGGTCAACTGCTCATTGATCTCTTCCACCAATTCCGTCTCCACATCGAACAGGTCGCTTGTGGCCGGAAAATCTGCAAAGCGACTAAATGTGCGCTCGAAATTGAGCTCCGACTCCAAGGCGTGCACGTACTGCACCTGCACTTGCATGGTCAACCTGTTTTGGGAAGCCACTTCCTGGCCGCCCGCCACCGCACTGGTCGACACATCGTACCCCACAATCCTCCCGCTGAAGTGAAGCTCACCACCGTCGGCCACCCAGCGCAATGTGCTCTGGCGCTGGATCAGGTCTTTCAATGCCTCGGTGAATTGCTGTCCTACTTCGGGGCCGGCCAGGGGCGCCACCGGGGTGAAATAATCCACCGAAAAGGTCCGCGCTCCAGCCGTTTGCGCACCGTATGGGGTGTAAACGCCACAACCGGCCACCCCGACCCAAAAGAGCAAGAGCAGCAGCCTGAGCCCAACGTGCTGGATGCCCTTCATTTGAGTCCGAATTCTTTGATTTTGCGGTACAGCGTGCGCTCGGAGATGCCGAGTTCAGCCGCCGCCTGCTTGCGGCGGTGTCCGTGTTTGGACAGCGCCCGACGAATCAACTCGCGCTCACTTTCGAGCAGCGAAAGGGACTCCTCCACCTCGGTGGAATCCTCAAAACCATCTTCACTCCGGTCTCTGCCCGAAGCCGACCATTCTGTGTTTCCACCCGCCCGCTCGGGCAGCCGCAGGACATCCGTCCCTTCCTGCTCCCCGAAGACGCGGTTCACGAGGGTCTGGTCCTCGCTCGACCCCGCGTCGATTTTGCCATCCTGGATCATCTTCAGCACCAGCGACTTCAGGTCGTTGAGGTCCGACTTCATCTCGAACAGCAGCTTGTACAAGATTTCCCGCTCGTTCATCCCGGGGCCCGCACCGTCCTGCTCGCCTGCAGGAATCTTGGCCACATCGCGACGCGGCAACTCCGGGAGGTAATCGAGCAGGCGATCGGCATCCACCTGGCGTTCGGTCTCAATGGCACTGATTTGCTCGGCGATATTCTTGAGCTGGCGCACATTGCCCGGCCAAGGGTAGCGTTGCAACAACTCGACGGCCTCCGGGCCCAATCGGATGGGCGGCATGTGGTGCCGCTCGCTGAAATCACCCGTGAACTTGCGAAACAGCAAGTGGATGTCCTCGCCCCGGTCGCGCAAGGGGGGCAGCATCAGCGGGACCTGGTTCAAGCGGTAGTACAGGTCCTCCCTGAACTTGCCTTCGGCCATCGCCTGCTCAAAATCGAGGTTGGTGGCCGCCACCACACGGACATCGGTCTTTCTGACCTTGGACGACCCCACGCGCAAGTATTCTCCCGTCTCCAACACCCGCAGCAAGCGCGCTTGTGTGGCCAAGGGCAATTCACCGACCTCGTCCAAAAAAACCGTGCCGCCATCGGCCTCCTCGAAGTACCCTTTCCGCGCTTCATGCGCTCCGGTAAAGCTGCCCTTTTCGTGGCCAAACAATTCCGAATCGATGGTGCCCTCGGGGATGGCGCCGCAGTTCACAGCGATGTAGGCCCCGTGCTTTCGCGCACTGTTGTGGTGAATGATCTTGGGCAAAGCCTCCTTGCCCGTCCCCGATTCTCCGCGCACCAACACGGTGATGTCTGCAGGAGCGACCCGCACCGCTGTCGCCAATGCGCGCTCGAGCCCAGGACTGTGGCCAACGATGGCGAAACGGGTTTTGACACTCTGCAGGTTCATGCCACGAATCCTTCTTTTACGGCCACGGCCTCTTCCACGGATTCACCGCGCAAAGTCGCCGCCGTGTGATCGGTGGTCCGCACATAGGCATACTGACCGGGCTGCTCATCGGTCCGGGAAAAAACCACCACCGTGTTGTAGGTGTTCCGCCCTTGGTATTCCTCCTTGTTTTTCTTGGAAGGCCCTTCCACCAGAATGCGGTAAATCTTGCCGCATTGGGCCGCAGTGCGCTCCATGCTGTGTCCCTTTTGCACGGAAATGATTTCGGACAACCTGCGCCCCTTTTCCTCCTCGGGCACGTCGTCCTCGAATTTGCGCTCGGCAAGGGTGCGCGGACGCTCGCTGTATTTAAACATGTACGCCATCTCATAGCGGACTTCGTTCATCAGCGAGAGGGTCGCTTCATGCTCCTCCAGCGTTTCGCCGCAGAATCCCGCGATGACATCCGTGCTGATGGCGCAATCCGGCATGATGCGGCGGATGGCCGCGATGCGGTTCTTGTACCATTCCCGGGTATACCCCCGGTTCATGCGCTTGAGCACATCGCTGTGACCGGACTGCACCGGCAGGTGGATGTACTTGCAGAGGTTGTCTTTGCGGGCCATCACCTCGAGCACCTCATCGGTCATGTCCTTGGGGTGAGAGGTGGAAAACCGGACGCGCAGGTCGGGGTTGACATCCGAGACCAGGTCCATCAATTGGGCAAAGCGCACAATGGGCTGCTCGGGATCCTTCACTTGGCCCTTGACATCGACGTTCCACTTGTAGGAATCCACGTTTTGGCCAAGCAAGGTCACCTCGCGGTACCCCTTGGCAAACAGGTCGTGGGCCTCAGACACAATGCTCTGTGGGTCGCGGCTGCGTTCCCGCCCCCGGGTAAAGGGCACCACACAGAAACTGCACATGTTGTCGCAGCCACGCATGATGGAAATGAAGCCCGTCACCCCTTTGTCATCGAGGCGCACCGGCTGGATTTCGGCATAGGTCTCTTCTCGGCTCAGTAGCGTATTGACCGCCTTTTGTCCGCCTTCCACCTCGTCTACCAGGCGCGGCAGGTCGCGGTAGGCATCGGGGCCGACCACCAAATCGACCAGCTTTTCTTCTTCCAACAACTGGTCGCGCAGCCGCTCAGCCATGCAACCGAGGATGCCCACCTTGAGCTTGGGATTGTTGCGCTTGCCCCTTTTGAGGTGCTGCAAGCGGTGGCGGATGCGCTGCTCGGCATTGTCCCGGATCGAGCAGGTGTTGAGGAGAATCAAATCCGCCTCGCCCTCTTCCTTGGTGGTCGCATACCCGGCATCGGCCAGAATGCTCGCCACAATTTCGCTGTCGCTGAAATTCATTTGACACCCGTAACTCTCCAGGTAAAGCTTGCGCCCACCTTTGTTCCCGGAACGGGGGCCTACGGCCTCACCCTGTCGCTCTTCATCTATTGTATGGTTGCCGGGTCTCATGCCAAAAAATTCAAGGTGGGGGACAAAATTAGGCCGAAACCTGACAACGTGTCAGTCATCGCTTGCCAAATTTTCCATCGCCTACGGCGTAGCAAAACGAAACAAAATGGCAGCATGACAAGTAGACCCTTGCCGCAACGGAAATCGCAAGTTTGTCTTTTCCTTTGCCGCTTCGAACAAAACAAGACATGGGTAAGAACCTCGTTATAGTAGAGTCCCCCGCCAAGGCCAAGACCATTGAAGGTTATCTCGGTGGCGACTACGTTGTGCGCTCCAGTTATGGCCACATCCGAGACTTGCCCGGCGGCAAGCTCGCTGTGGATGTGGAAAATGGTTTCATGCCCACCTATGAGTTGACCGCAGACAAAGGGCGGTTCAGTGAGCTCAAGAAATTGTCGAAGGCCGCTGAGATGGTCTGGCTCGCAACGGATGAGGACCGCGAAGGAGAAGCCATCAGCTGGCACCTGCAGGAGGCCCTTCAACTGCCTGAGGAGAAGATCAAGCGCATCGTGTTCAGCGAGATCACCAAGAACGCCATACTCAAGGCCATCGAATCCCCAAGGGCGGTCAACATGCCCCTGGTCATGGCCCAGCAGGCCCGCCGGGTCTTGGACCGTTTGGTGGGTTACGAGCTTTCGCCCGTCTTGTGGAAAAAGGTGCGGCCTTCTCTTTCTGCCGGCCGCGTCCAAAGCGTCACCGTGCGTTTGATTGTGGACCGCGAACGCGAAATCATCGGATTCCAACCCGAGGGTTATTATAAGGTATCAGCCAAGCTCAGTACCAAGGGTCAAGGCTTCAAGGCCGAGCTCAACAAACGCCTGGACTCACCGGAGACTGCTGAGGAAATTCTAAAAGCGGCGCACAACGATCAGCTCAAGGCCGACCGTGTCGAACGCAAGCCCACCAAGCGCAAGCCCACAGGTCCCTTCACCACATCGACCTTGCAACAAGAAGCGGCGCGCAAACTCGGGTACAGTGTGTCCCGGACCATGCAGGTCGCTCAAAAGCTCTACGAAGCGGGCCGCATCACTTACATGCGTACCGACTCGACCAACCTCTCCGATGTGGCCCTCGACGGCGCCAAGGCGCACATTGTCGGCACCTATGGAGAGCAGTACCACGAGCTGCGGACGTTCAAGACCAAGAAAGCCGGTGCCCAGGAGGCTCACGAAGCCATCCGCCCCACCGACATGTCGCGGACCGAAGTCTCGGGCGAATCCGATGAGCAGCGCCTGTACCAGCTGATTTTCAAGCGGACCCTGGCCAGCCAAATGGCCGATGCCATCATCGAGAAGACCACCGTGGACGTGCACATTGCCGGCAGGCAAGAAATGCTCGTGGCCCGCGGGGAGGCCATTCAGTTCGACGGCTTCATGAAGATTTACCTCGAAGGCACGGACGAGGACAAGGAAGAACGCGGCATGCTCCCCCGCATGGAACAAGGGGATGCCCTCGACCTGAAGGAAATGCAGGCCACCCAGCGCTTCACAAAGCCCACAGCGCGGTTCAGTGAAGCCGCATTGGTCAAGAAGCTGGAGGAATTGCAGATCGGCCGTCCCTCCACCTATGCGAGCACCATCGGTACCATTCAAAAACGCGGATACGTGGTCAAGGAAGACCGCGAAGGCAAGGAGCGCGAATTCCTGTCACTGACGCTCCAACCCGATGGCTCCGTCCGTTCGGAGAAGGAAAAAGAAATGGCCGGCTCTGAGCGAAACAAGATGTTCCCCACCGACATCGGCAACGTGGTGACCGATTTCCTGCTCAAGCACTTCGCGTCCATCATGGACTTCCAGTTCACCGCCAAGGTGGAACAAGAGTTCGATGACATCGCCGCAGGCAAGGACGATTGGCAGCGCATGGTCAAGGCATTCTACACGCCGTTCAACGCCCAGATTCTGGACACTACGGAAAACGCCGATCGCGAGAGCGGAGAGCGCGAACTGGGTGTGGATCCCGCCTCGGGCAAAATGGTCCTGGTGCGCATTGGCCGGTATGGCCCACTCGCCCAAATCGGCGCTCCAGATGACGAGGAGAAGCGCTTCGCCTCCCTGCTCAAAGGCCAAACGCTGGAGGGCATCACCATCGAAGAAGCCCTCAAGTTGTTTGAGCTGCCGCGGGATTTAGGCCAATTCGAAGACAAGAAAGTGGTGGCTGCGATTGGCCGCTTCGGCCCCTATGTGCGACACGACAGCAAGTTTGTGAGCATCCCCAAAGACAGCGAGTACACGCCGTACGACATCCCGCTCGACTACGCAGTGGAAATGATCAAGGCCAAGCGCGAAGCGGATGCCAAAGCGCTGCTCAAGACCTTTGACGAGGACCCGGACACCCGCATCCTCATGGGCCGCTGGGGACCTTACATCAAAGCAGGAAAGGACAACGTCAAGATCCCCAAGGGCGAGGAAGTGGACGACATCGATTGGGCGCGCGTAGAGCAGCTCAAGGCTGGCGTCATCAAGGCCTTTGCCGAAGACACCAAGTGGACCATCCGCCTGAAAGGGCGCCAGTACTACCTGGTGGCAGACAAAAAGTCCGTGCGCATTCCTGTGGGCGAGAAGATTCTAGAGATGAATTGGAGCCGTGCGCAGGAAATCATCAAGGGAACGGCGAAAAAGTCCAGCAAGGCCACGAAAAAATCCTGAAGGCGGCGGTTAGCTTGCCGTCATGGAATCAATCTTCGATTGGGTTGAGCCCACCGAGGCGGGACTGTTCGATACATCGGACGGGGTCGATCGGTTGAGGGATGTTTTGCGCATACACCGCGCGGGAGACCATCCGGACCTCGAGGGCTGCGTGGCGGCCATCGTCGGCGTGCTGGACCGGCGCGGCAGTGCAGACGGCGCCCAAACCGACCGGGCAGCCGAATGGGTCCGCAGCAAACTCTACGGCCTGACCGTCATGGACCGCTGGGCTCCCGTCGCCGACATCGGCAACATCGCCGCAGGAAACGCATTCGAAGACAGCATGGCCGCCTTGGATGTGGTCTGCCAAGAGTTGACTGCCCGGGGCATCATTCCAATTGTAATCGGCGGCTCACAAGTATTGTCCATTTCCATGTACAAGGCTTTCGGCCGTCAAGACCGCCCCATCAACGTGGCCGTGGTCGATTCAACCGTGGACTTTGGCGGAGACCCACAACAAGTCGACGGCGGCAACTGGCTCAACCAACTCATCCTGCCCGAGGAAGGGCACCTGTTTGACCTCACCACCCTCGGACATCAGCGCTACCTGGTCGATGGCGATAGCCTTCAGCTGATGTCGCGCATGCACTTTGACAACATCAGGTTGGGTGAATTGCGCGCGGACTTGGGCACGGCAGAACCCATCCTGCGCGATGCCGACCTGGCTTCCTTCGACCTCGGGGCCGTCAGGGCAGCAGACCACCCCGCGACACCCAACGTCCGACCCAACGGGCTGACCGGTGAGGAGTTTTGCCAACTGGCGCGCTATGCCGGCTACAGCGACAGGCTATCGGCCGTGGGCTTCTTCGAGCACGATCCTTCGCGGGATGGAGACGGCCGCGGCGGACAACTGGTCGCCGAAGCCACGTGGTGCTTTCTCGAAGGCGTCATGCACCGCATGGGCGACCACCCCCGCGGCACCACAGAAGACTACCTGCAATTCACGGTGGTGCTTGACGATGGAGACCACGAAGTCGTGTTCTTCAAAAGTCCGAGAACCAACCGCTGGTGGATGGACATCCCCACGCCGGGCAGCGGCAACAGAAAGGGCAGGGTCTTTCTCGTACCGTGTACATACGAGGATTACCAATCCGCGTCCAATGGCCAACTGCCCGATCGTTGGTGGAGGACACAACAGAAATTGGTGTAACCCCCATGGTCCATGCCTGTGGTATCGGCTGTAGATGCGCGCTGCGGGCAGCTTTGGAATTCAGACCTATCCACAGGAAATTCACGACGAGGCCGGGATAATGCGGTTTGCAGACGCAATCCTTACTCAATTTCGGTATATTAGCCGACCACCTTCGGGTGACTTTTGTAAGGAACCTTTTGAAAATCAGCTGATTGGAATGAATCGCCATCTGCTCGCTCTGCCTGCACTCTTAATCTGCCTCTCGGCAGCGGCCCAACAGGATCCGCAGCTCACGCAATTCTATCAGGACAGGTTGTCCTTCAACCCTGCATTTGCAGGTGCTGAACGCCTCCAATACGTCAACGCCTTTTATCGGGACCAATGGAACGGTTTGGAGACGAATCCCCAAACTGCTTTGTTCCAATACAGCGGCAAGCCCGGCTTCATCCCAGGAGGCATTGGACTGAGCTTTTTCCAGGATGAACTGGGACAAGAACAGAACACCGTGGTCAAATTGGCCTATGCCTACCACATGGAGCCCGACGCCAACGGCGGCATCCTGAGTTTGGGCTTGGCAGCCAACTACCTCGGCAAGACCCTCGGCAACGAATGGATCTACATCGATGATGGAGACGCCGTCATCCCCCAGAACGAGAAAAACGGCAGCACCATCGATGCGGACCTCGGGGTCATGTACCGGGTGCCGGGCAGCTACTACGCCGGAATCAGTACCACCCGCCTGGCCGCTACCGACCTCAAGGACCTCAACATTTCCAGCGTTCGCCACCTCTACATGCAAGCGGGTTACGAGCAGGCTCTGGGCGATGGCTCATTGCGCCTGCGCTCACACTTGCTGGCCAAGACTGATTTGAACGCCACCACGGTGGACATCCATGCCAACGTGCTGTGGAACGACCTGCTTTACGGCGGTCTTTCATTCCGCCCGGGTGATGCGATTGCACCTGTACTCGGATTTGAGTACGGCACCACGAAAACTGAGAAATTGAGCCGCTCGGAGCAGATTTTCCGCTTTGGGTACAGCTACGATGCTACGGTCAGCGAATTGACCAACTACAGCAGTGGCTCACATGAATTATTCGTCTCGTATATGTTCAACTTCGAACGCATTCCCATGCAGACCCGTCACGTGAATCCCCGCTTCTTGTAAGCAGGAATACACGAAAAGACGAAACCTGCACGTTCAATCATACGTACTTCTGAAACCTGCAAGTCTCTAGTACAGGACGGAATTCGTTCGACATAAGGATAGAAACCATGAGAAACGCTGCGATAATCGCCTTTTCTGCCATCGCGTTGGCCGGCTGCTACGGCGGCCCTGCCGGTGAGTTGGTAGGCGTGTACCCGCGGGAGGACTGGGTGCAAGTGAATCCCTACGGGATGAACTACATCCACTATGGCTCCTTCACCATGGGCCCCAGTGATCAGGACGTTCCATACGCCCTGACCGCCAGGTCCAAGACGGTGACCATTCCCGCATTTTACATCGACATCCACGAGATATCGAACAACGAGTACCGCCAGTTCGTGGCCTGGGTAAAAGACAGCCTTTACCGCGACGTGCTCCAAGAGAATGACTTCGAGGAGTACTTCAGCACCGAGGATGAACAAGGCAGGGAACTTGACCGGTTCATCAACAAAGGCTACGTGCTGAAATGGGAAGAACCCATCGATTGGGAAAACGAAGACATCTTCGATGCCCTCTATGATGAGTTCTTCTACCAGGGCTCTGACCGTTTTTATGACCAGAAACAGTACGATACCCGGAAGCTCAACTTCAAGTACTTCTGGATCAACCTGCAGGCTGCGGCCAACAAAAGCGGGTTGGATTACGAAATGAATGAGCCCAACCAGCTCGGCCAGTTGCACAGCATCAGGGGCCACAGCGACCGTGCTCAATTCGTCATCGAAGAAAACACCAACGTGTATCCTGACACCCTGTGCTGGATCCGTGACTTCACCTACGGCTTCAACGAGCCGTTGACCGAGACGTATTTCTGGCACCCTGCATATGACGACTATCCCGTGGTGGGCGTCACCTGGGGACAGGCCCGCGCATTCAATGCTTGGAGGACCCAATTGCTTGCCACGTGGAAGCGTCAGAATGGAGAAACCATGGTCCAGAAGTTCCGCCTTCCCAGTGAGGCAGAATGGGAGTTCGCTGCGCGCGGTGGCCTCCAGTTGGCACCATTCCCTTGGGGCGGTCCGTATATCCGCAACATCTACGGTTGCCCATTGGCCAACTTCAAGCCCATGCGGGGTGACTACGTGGAGGACGCTGGCTGCCACACTGTGCCCATCGAGAGCTACAGCCCGAACGATTACGGATTGTATCAGATGGCGGGCAACGTGGCCGAGTGGACCAACACCGCCTTTGACGAGACCGTTTATGACTTCAGTCATGACATGAGTCCGGAGTATGAGTACAACGCAAAGGCGGATGACCCCCCCAGCCTCAAGCGGAAAGTGATCCGCGGCGGCAGCTGGAAAGACATTGGATACTATTGCCAAACGGGCACGCGTTCCTTTGAGTACCAGGACACATCAAAAGCGTACATCGGATTCCGCAGCACCATGAGCTACCTCGGCCGTGGCAAGAATGTAGATCCCGAAGACTTCAACTAATCCCACTGGACACCCATAGGTGCGCATGAAACCCGCTCCTGTCCTCCCAAGAATAAAACCTGCAAGACAATGGCAAAGAAGACAAACAACAAGCCGAAGAAGAAGAACAAGAGCGGTGGAATCGGCGGCAAAGCCTGGAAGTCATTCATGTCCAAACTGTATGGATGGGGTGCTGCCATTGTGATTGTCGGCGCGCTGTTCAAGATTGAGCACTGGGAGGGCGCCTCCGAAATGCTGATCATTGGCTTGGGCACTGAGGCGTTTATCTTCTTTATGTCCGCATTTGAGCCACCCCACAAGGAGCCCAAGTGGGAATTGGTTTACCCCGAACTCGCTGATGACGAGAACGAAGCTGGTCCCAAAAAGCCCATCGACCAGTTGGACGACATGCTCAAGGAAGTCGGCGTCGACAACGCTGTATTGACCCGTTTGGGTGACGGCATGCGCCACTTGGGGGAACAAGCCACTCAACTCAGTGAGGTGACCGATGCTGCCGCTGCCACTTCAGAATACGGCGGAGCCTTGCGCACGGCCACTGAAAAGGTCAATGGCCTCACCGACACCTATACTCAAGTGAGCGAAAGCCTCACCGGGCTGTCTGACAACAAAGAGATGAGCATCGCAGCCGGTGAACAGCTTCAAAAGATGAACACCAACCTCGGGAGTCTCAACGGCATGTACGAGTCACAGCTGCAACAGATGGAGACCAGCCGCCAATTGTTTGAAGGCATGGGCGGTCTGCTGCAAAACCTCAACGACAGCGTAGAAGACACCAAGAAGTACAAGGAGAACATTGCAGTGCTGTCCTCCAATCTCGAAGCACTGAACACAGTGTACGCCAACATGCTCAACGCCATGGGCAGCTCTCGTAGCTGATCCTAGCCTGACCTACTGAAACAAAATCATGGCAGGAGCGAAGGAAACGCCACGTCAGAAGATGATCGGGATGATGTACCTCGTCCT
>ENA-UOXV01004155-UOXV01004155.1-marine-metagenome-genome-assembly--contig:-NODE-4155-length-16832-cov-6.518090_pt1 | contig 16832 bp, 17 predicted proteins | sample MGYA00238165_ERZ766961 | MGnify/ENA primary metagenome ERZ766961 (study PRJEB28924, sample SAMN03173240) | marine metagenome | biome: Marine; feature: Water; material: Subsurface seawater | place: North... | reverse complement strand
CACGACACTAGAGAATCTTCGCAACCAACATGATGAACTGCTCGCCAAGCATGACGAGCTGCTCGACAAGAACAACCGGCTGGTTTCGGACTACGGCGCAATCGGCACGGCGCACACGACCCTGAAAGAGGAATACGAATCGCTGCGGGGTGCGCACGAGAATCTGCTATCGGAGCGTGACACTCTGCAAACAGAAAATCGGCAGATGCAGCTAGAGCTGAAGGAAGCTCGAGAGGTGACACGGGCGGAGCGCGAGGGAGATGCCCAGGCAGGCAAGCAACTTAGCCGCCTAGAGGAGCGAATGCAGAACGATGTGGACCGCGCGGACCGAGAGAATTTCACCCTGCGTGCGTCGCTCGCGGAAGCAAGAGCGGCGGCGACACGCGCGGAGACAGATGCAGCGCAGGTGCGTGAAAAGCTGGAGAATCAGAGACGTGCGTCGGAGTTAGAGGCAGAAGAGGCAGCGGAGGCACAGCGGAGATTGGAGGCGCGCGTGGCGGAGTGGGAGGCACGCGCATTTGAGTCGGAGGCGCAAGTGATGGACGCCGAGCGTCGCGCCGAAGACGCTGATCGACGCGCGGCAAGCGCAGAGGCGCGGGGAGACACGGAGGATGGGGCGCTAGAGGACGAGCGCGCGCGAACAGAGGCGGCTCGGGCGGCGGAACGGAAGGCGCGGGAAGCGGCCACGGACGCTGAGCGTCGCGCAGTTGACGCGGAGCAGGACGCACGACACGTGCGAGGGGAGCTAGTGGACGTTCGTGAACAGCTGCGGCATGCAGAGGAATCACGAGCAGGCACCGGTGTAAATCGTCTCCTTGACGTCGAGGGTGCTGCAGCGCTGAGGGAGGAGCTAGAAGCGGCGCGGACGGAGCGAGAGGAGCAGTGCGTCGCGGCAGAGGCACTAGAAGCGCAGCTTCGCGAGGCCGAGGAGAAGAGTCGGCATGCGCAGCAGCGTGCGGCTGCGACAGAGGAGCTCTTGGAGCAGGCGGAGGGACGGCTCGTCGAGGCGCGCGCTGCGCTGGGCGCTGAAGCGCAGCTCAAAGCGCGTGTGGCAGAGCTGGAGAAGCGGGAGAAAGAGAAAGAGAAAGAGTCGCTCGCAAAGGACGTGCGTATCGACGAGGTGGCACATCTCCGCGCAGAGCTGCGCACGAAGGTTGCCACGATTGAGGAGGGCAAGCGGGACATGGTCGAAATTCTCAAGGACCTCGCGCGCAAGGACCAGCAGCTCCGTGCGCTGCGCGCCCAGCTCCCAGCAGCGCCCGCACCATCACCCACACCCTCGGCTGGAAGCGAGCAGGTGCATCCGCTCCTCGCAGATGGCGGCCAAGCTCCGCTCTATGCGTTTCGCGCCGGAGAGGAGCAGCAGCAACCGGGAGGCGTCAGTGGAAGCTCAAGGCAGCAACTGGCCTCGACCCACGACCTGATTGGTGGCATCCAAGACGGCCCCGCGGCTTCCGGTCCCGCCTCGCTGTACGTGACGCCTCCACCCTCGACAGCTGCGCCCTCAGCAGGTGCGGGGGGCGGCCTCGCCTCGCCGCGCGCCGGCGCTGGCGGCGTAGATCCCGGAACCGCGGGGTCGTGGTTCTCGCCCGCCGGGAAGGGGAAGCGTGACGGCACGGGCGGCGATGGGGGGGCGCTGCGGGTGCGCGCGTGAGACGCAGCTCAGGCGTAGGCTTTGTGTTGATATAGACGTGACTGACTGCACTAGTTCAGTCAACTCGAATATGTTGATGCGGACCCGCTGGCGATCAGCTTGTGTTTCGCCAGCAGCGCTTGCTCGATGTCGCTGCGGTCTAGTTTTCTGCTCTCGCCCCGAGCGACAACTGCTCGTAGAATCATGGACGAAACCACATGAGCACACGCCGCTGCACAGACGCGCACGTCTTGATCTTCGCTGCGCAGTTCCTCACCATTGTGACATGATAAATGCGATCCAGGTCCTGTCAGCTCCTCTGCTGGACCATCACCTGACCCTTGTAATGCCAGAGCTTCACTGAGTTGCAAGATTAATTCTTTGCCCAGTGCACCGCAGTCATTCCCTTCCCGCAACGCTTGCAAAGCAGACTCGAATGCACAACGTCGCGAAGCATCAGCGTGACCCGACTGCTCGAGCATTGTCTTTCCAACCTCGAGTGCAAGGAGTAGAAGGTGCGCAGAATTCGTTGCTTGTGTTGTGCCTGTTTCTCCCCATGAATATTGATCACATCTCTGTTTGGCGACCGGTCCCGGCGCAGCTGTCTCGACGTGCATGCTCTCGCTCACTTCTGATGGGTGACCCAACGCGACCAGTGCCTCCACGTCCTGTGGGCGAAGTTTTGGATTGGCACCGAGATGGTAGAAAGGACTTTCTTGAGAGTCAGGCGAGTCGAAGGGTAACGATGGGAGAGTTGGCCCAACCTGCGTTGCCCAGACTGCCTGCGTTGCAGAGCAAGACTCGGGCATGGACTTCAGACTGAGAAGGTGGGCGCCTTGGTGGTCATCGCACTCACTCTCCTCAGAGTCATGCACCTCCAACATGGGATTTTCTTTCGTTTGCGCCCTCAAGGACACTATTTTCCCGGTTTCCACCTTCAAGGACTCGATCGCGGTAGGTCGCTGCGGTCTCATCGACAAGTCGTCCGATTCCAAGTTGGGCTCCGGGGAGCCCACCGGAGAGCAAAGACATGGGTTTCTCCACGTAGCAGATAGATCATCCCCAAATGGGTTTCTTGATAGGGGTGGCACTATCGCCGCAATGTCGTGAAGATGCCCATGAGGTGGGCGTGCATGGCACTCTTCGTTGTCGCACCCCACGGTTGAAATCCCGAACCCCAGTTCCACAAAGTCCACCTCCCCCATGGACAGTGTGGTCTTCCGCCTCCGTCGTTTTTTAGAACGTAGACCAGATGTACTTTGATTCGCAGTTGCATGTCCCGCCTCCACGGTAACCTCGACGGGCGCGCGTTGAGAGCTCTCGCTGACTAGTGGCATCCTGTCGCCTTAATTCCGCCTAGAGTCGAGAGTGAAGTGGCTCCAAATTATTTCGCTTCCATTCTCCCTCCCTTGTGCTGGGCCCGCTGGGAGTGTGGCTTGAGGTCCAAGATGCTCAACGGAAGCTAAGGAGTGGCTTGCACTTGTGTCATCAGCCCTTGGGGCTGCATTGGGTCTTGTTCACCCTCATATCGACGCTCAGCGTTTCAGGATGCGATTGAATATGTGCACGGCCCTGCTCGTCCTCCTCGGCGTCGGTGTACCTCCGTCGCACAACTCGTGTGTGCCGGGCACCCAGAGTGCATTGCTCCGGGGACCGATCAACTGGAAGCGGCTAGCTTTGGCGCAAACTGTTGGTAGTCGGGGGCAGTGTGTTGCATCGCCGTTTGGAAGCTCAATGAGGTGGGACTCTCAGATGTTCATCGGATTGAGAGGAGGCAATGACGACGGTTCGCAGCAGGAGGACACAGACGAAACTCTGCCAGAAAGTGCAACAGCAACACTTCAAACTCTACCGCCCGTAGAGCTGCAGGCGCTGTGCCAAGCAATCGGCATTGCGGATACACCGCAAAATCCGGGCGAGATGGTTGACGCGCTTCTGCAAAGTGTGCCCCTTCCCTATCTAGTGTGCCCCTTCCCTACCTAGACCGCAAAGCACGCAAAGCTCGCTTTGCGTGCCCTCACCGTCGGCAAGCCTTCCCTTGCCCGGGTCCATCCTCCATGCAGTACTTGCTCTGTTTGAGGCTCAGACTGAAGCCCAATACCGCCAACCCAGCAACGGGGACTGCACGCGAGTTTTTAGGGGAGGCGCTACAGGAGCTGGCAGCAAATCACCAGCCCGCACCAGAGCTTCCAATGAGCAGCATCGCCAACGGAGAAAACCATGCGGGGTCCATCAACTCGCAAAACAGTGAGCCGCATGGTTTCGGGCGCGGATTTCTCAACAAGCCCTCGCATGGAGGTCAGAATGCTGGCCATCCGGTTCCGCGGCAGGACATGCAAGAGCATCTAGCGCAGCGCGCACCTAGTGCGAATGGCGCAGGCGCACAACGAATGACGCGCTCCACTGCACGTCGTATCGGAGTTGATTCGTACGACGCGGGAACACGGTTGGATGGCGCAACAGCTGACACTGCAGAGGACGGTGTAAACTCGGGCCGAGACGCGGACCCCGACATTGCCACTGCTGGGCAACAGGAGTTCTGCGAGACTGGTATGTACGACAGCGACGGGTCGCTGGGCGAAGGATCAGAAGAGGAGTGGACTGGAAAGCAGCGAATGGCTGCGCCGGGCGTGAAGGGCGGAGGGTCCAAGCGCGCACGCATTTCCACAGGGCTGGTTGAGGAAGCGCAAGGCGACTGCCTGATCGAGACTGACGTCGTTCTGGCCGCGGAGCAGCGGCGATCGGAGCGGTAGTCTCCGCACCATAAACTGCAGAGTCTTTGGGACGAAACCTTACAGCCCGTTGCTCAGCGTGCATCAAAGCCTCGCTGCCTGCAGCAAATTTCTTCGCGCAATACGCGAGTGCGCCAGCTGTCGTGATATTCCCCATTCGAAAACACTGACGTTTTGCGGTTTCAGGTTTCCAAAGTACTGCCAGTATCCGCATGGTTGCCTGCGTTTTCCCTGCTGGTCTGACCACGGGGACAAGGTGCCCGCTCAGTGCGCCGACCCCGTGCAGGGGGGGCGGAATCGCTGGCAGGCACTTTGTCTGAACGGCTTGGGCGGGGCAGGTGCCCCGCTTCTGCCTCACTCATCGGCACGACCACCACATCGACGTGCGGCACACTCCTCGCAACATGTTTATGGTGAGCAGACCGAGCCCTTCTCCCTCAGCTGGTGAATTAGCCGAGTGAGCTGGGTCGGACTCAAGACGCGTGTGCGGGGCAGGGCAAAGCGGCCAACGGCACGCAGATACTTCTGCTTTACAACGTGCCGGTGGTGGAGGACCCGAACGACTCGGAGGATGCCGAGAGGCTGCTCCGGGCTTTTGGGCCATGGCAAGGTTGCGAGTTGTGCGGTTCCAGAGGCGCGCCAGTTGACGTGTACTACGATCTTCCTTGGAAGGTAATGCCCCTCGCCCTTGTCTCAAGCCTCTCCGCGAAGGCCAGCGAAGGATGCATCCTTTGCACATGCGGGCATTCGGGGGACATGAGTTCGAGGGGTTGACGGCCGCGTGAGTGTGCGGCCGCGTGGAGCGCAGTTGCGGGTATGGTCAACCGAGGGCCTTCAGCGGGAGGCTCTGCGAGCCACGACATTCTACGGTAGCGAGCCGTCGTCTTCGACTGAGCCGCCGTCCAACTTCTCGCTCGATACAGTGCCAGAGGGTCCTTACATGACGGATCTCGACGAGGATCCTTCCCGCCCTACTTTGCCGCGCGCCCTTGACGATGGGACACAGTGCGGCGCGTGCTGCGTTGCGTGGGACATGACCTGGGCATCATGATTGCAGGAATGGCGGCGCTTCGAAGGGACACAGGAGGGCGTGGACCTGCGGACCAACAAAGACGTGGCGGAGGCGCGGCAGTTCTGGCGGTGGTACGATGCGGAGATGGCGCGGGTGGCGCGAGAGACGCCCGAGCAGCGCGAGGCCTACGTGCACGAGTTCCTCCGGCGCTCGCGGGAGGTGCAGCGGACGCTCAGGGTCGCGGGCCCCGAGGTCCCCCGCAGGATGGGGGGGGCGGCGGTCAAGGGGCGTGGTGGAGCACAGCATGGCAGCGGCAAGGTTGGCAGAGGCAAGGGGACTGGCGGCAAGAAAGGGCCCTCGGGGGCGCTGGGTGGGCTGCTCGAAAGTTTCAGTGACAGCGAGGCAGGGGACTGAGATTGCATGTGTCCCCCCGACCCGGAGTTGCGTGCTGCTCTGGGGTGCTGGTTTGTACATCTCCATTTCACTCAGTAGTGCATGTGCTCCCAGCGCATAGACTTTTTCGCTGCCGGGCGCTCCTTGCGAAAGGCGCATGCTTCCGTCAGTGAAAAAATAGCACAGATGCCATGCAGCGACGGCACGGCGGCCGATTCGGAGGACAGACGTGCCGCGATGCGGCTCGCCGCCAGAGCCGCGTGGCCCTATCCATCAGCGCGCGAGTCTGACGGGCCCCCATCTTATACACCGTGACCCGCCCAGCCGCGCGCCATCGCACGAATCCAGAGAATGTGAGCAGTGCGTGGCGCGTTGCAGCCTCGAGCCGCCGACCACAGATCCGCTGAAACGCAGCGGTCAGCCGCTGCTGATTCCTCACATGGCAGCACCAACCGACAAGATTGCTCCGCGTAAGAGTCGCCTGGATCCGAGCCTTGCTCTGGGCCACAGTCCACGTTACGTCACGAGAGTGTGCGGCTGCACACTGCCATCGCACTAGTGACCGCGCGCCGACGCGCCTGCAGTCGAGCGCAGCAAGCACCACACCCACCGCGAAACGCTGTCGAGCTGAGTCTGCAGCGACACCTTGCCAGTGCCGGGCCGCCAGCGTCATGGTCCGCGCCAACACCCGTGCTGATAATCGTGCTAACTCTTTCTCGCGCTGCCTTGCCATTTCTTCGTTGTCTGCCTTCGCGCAGTGTGGGTCTTCTGATGCTGCTGCTTCCGCCGCCGCGGCTGCTGCTGGCACAACCACCGCCTCCGCCTCTGAGCTTGTCGTCGACTTTGATGTGGATGCACGCGTGGATGCTGCAGCACCCGCATGCACGCAAACACTCGCATCTGCCTGCTCTCCTCTTTGGCGCAGACAAGTGGCCGCATCTTCTCCGCCAACCCTTGGCAACAAAGTCTGCATGGGGCAACCCTGAGGAACGCTGGTGCCCTCCGCTCTGGTCTCGGCTGACAGGGCAGACTGCGCCGAACTTTCACTTGCCACGAAGGGCGGTATTTTGTCGTGCAAGCGGCAATGCGAATAACCTGCTTGTGTCATGCGCGCCTTGCTGATCAAATCTTCTTTTTCCGTTCTCTCCACGCGGGCCCGAAGAGCCTGGTTTCAAGACGTGTGTCAGCATCTGGGAACCAGAACATGGATATCATGCCTCTCAGAGGATTTTTCAATCTTTCTTCACCTGTGTAGAGACTTCACGCAGATTCGATCGGTCAATACAAACACGAATGACTGTGTCGCGGTCGCCATGGCCATGTTTAACTTCCAGGGGCGGCCCCTCTGCTTTGGGGCCCTCGAGCCCCGCAACCCGATGCTCTCGTTCTTGTGGAGCTCTGAAGAGTTCTTGAGGGAGCAAGTCGGGTGGAATGACTCCGTCATCTTTAATTTCCACAATCTTTGCGCCATTGAAGCCGTGTGCTGGTGCTGCCTCGCAACCGGCAACCTCGAGATGACTTTCAGAACGATCTTTCACATCCAGCGTGCCTTCGCAGTGCTCGATTGCCGAGACCCCCGAGCAATCTAACTCATGAAGTGTGTTACAGGGTAATACTGTATGGGAATTCAGACCCTGAGAAGCGTCACCCTCCTTTAAGAGGACATTTGCCTCCTCGACGATAAGGTTTGCTTTTTGCGCTGCCTCTGCTGCAAATGACTTCAGCTCGCATGCCGTCTTCAAGAAGTCGATCCACTGTAGCGATTCTTCGATGGGTGATGCATTTGAAGGCCGACTCTGAGACACGCGAACGGCACCACTGTGTGCAGGGAGTAAGCCTCTGTCTGCGACAGCCCTCAGCGCGCACACCGGTTCAACCCCCTTCGGCAGCTCATCCGTTGCTGCTTTGAAAGAACTCAAGAAAAGCGGATGCGCAGATGCGTGCAGCTCTGTATGAATATCTTCGTCCAGATCAGCCATTGGCTTCGGGACGATAAGGTGCGAATATGCTCCTCTGCCACCCACCTCGCTGATCGCCGATGGTGGGATTTCAAATTCGACTTTTTTTATATAATTTCCACGCACAATAATTCTGCCTTCGTAAGTAGAATCTCAGCAGAATTGTGGAAGCCCTGCCCGCTAGTGGTGTGGGCCTGGGACTTTTTTGTTATGCGGCTTCCTTGCTGCGGTCTCCCGGCCCCTGCCCTCCCACTGTTTTCCGCTCTGCGATCTGCGACTGTTTGTCAATAAACGGATGCTTCTCCCAGCACGCGGCTGGCGCAGCACTGTCTTCATGTTTTGTTAAACAGCAAACTGAGTTCCCTGATGCGCGCGTCGCCATTCTTCCCCGCGAGTCCCAGCGTGCTGCTACTGCCTCCGATCGCCTCGGCAGAGAGCGCGTTCTTACGCGCCTGCATCTCTAGGATCCGCTCCTCCACTGATCCGCGAATCACGTACCTATTCATTGCACACGTCACCCGCCCTTCAACGTCATTCTGCGGGACTCTCAATGCAGATGAGGAGAATCGGAGCACCAGGAGGATGCAGAAGACAACAGGATTTTGCAGGAAGCAAGGCTGCGGGATGCTGCGGAACATCAAAGGAGGCCGTGGTTGGCTCTTGGGCGAGTACCGCTTCACAAAAACCTCCCTCTCCTGCCCGATGCGGTGGATCCGCCCAATCGCTTGCTCCTCCATCTAAACCGTCGTTACAAAAAAGTCAGAGAGCGCGAATCAAATTAGGAAGGAAGAGGCGGTCGTTTCAGACCTGCGGATTCCACCAGAGGTCCATAAGGAAGCAATGGCGGACGTGCACGAGGTTGAGGCCCACTCCACCAGCCTTGAGGCTCATGAGCAACACGCGGGGTCCTCCAGAGGCCTCGAACCGCCGCAGTGCGGCAGCGCGTTTTTCAGCAGTCATGCTGCCGTCGAGTCGCACGAAGCTTTCGTCCGCACGCTCGAGCGCTACCTCCAGAATGTCGAGCAGCGACGTCCACTGGCTAAACACAACGCTCTTTCCGCCTGTCTCCTCGGCAGTGTAGGCAACTTCGGTTTCGCCCGAGTCCTCTTGGAAGCCGGCCGGGGGCTGCCCCGCCCTAATCCTTTGCAGGTCCCGCAGCAGCGCGTCCACCTTGGAAGACGAGTGCCACGATTTCCGCAGGTCGACAGAAAAGCGGCTGGCCCGCGGCAGCGCTCTCAGCTCGCCGCGCCTGAGCGGCTTGCGGCAGACAGGGCATGGCTCCGTTCCCAGTCCGGCCGAGCGATCCTGCAGGCTGTCCGTGCCAGCGCTGGGCGCCAACTTGCTGCGTCGCGGCTCCTTCGCAAGCACTTGCGAGGCGCAGTCGCGGCAGAAGATGTGTGCGCATGGCGTGATCACCTGGACGTGATAAAATGAGAAGGCAAACTTTTTTTGCTGCGGGTCGGCTCGCGCGTATATGATCACGTGTGCGGCTTCGGAGCGCGTGTTTATGGGTGAGGCGGGCGGCGAAGGCCACACCGGTTCGGAGCAGGGCTCGAGACAGATCGGGCAGTCTGGTATGGAGCCCTCTCGGAGGTCCTGCGCAACTCCGCGGAGGAACCCGCGGGAGGACGCGCTTTCGAACGCGCCGTGCGCGCTGTCGCCTGCGGCCCCGCCGTCGCAGGCCTCGCCCGCGGGCGGGCGCAGGGCGTCCTGGAGCAGCTCGCGCGAGAGGCGCGCTCGGGACGCGTCGCCCGAGGGCCGGGCGAGCGCGAGGTAGGGGTGCGCGCACGCCTGGCGGAGTCGGAGGAGCATCTCTAGGATCGAGGCGTAGTTGGAGAGCACCTGTCGCGCGCAGTGGCAAGGCCAAGGCTGCCTCAGGGCGCCGCTCAAGCAGCGCAGTGGCAAGGCCTCGCCTGAGCCTCAGGGCGCCGCTCAAGCAGCGGGTGAGTCAAACGGGGACTTCCGACGATAGGAGCCCCGGTGCTCCTCCCCCCAAACCCAGGAGAGGGGGGGGCTCGCCTTTCCCGCGGAGAGGTACGCGTCGAAGCGCGTCTGGGAGCGCTGCAGCAGGGCGCTGTAGAAGTCCTGCTCAAGCTCGTCGAAGGCGAGCGCCTCCGTCGCGCTCCTCCGCCGCGGGAGAGAAAGGATCGGCGCGCCGTGCGCGTCGCGCGTTGCAGTCGTGCGCCGCAGCATCACGCCTTGAAGGACCCCGCGGAGCCGCGCAATGAGATCCTGGGACGCCACGCCCGGGTCGACCTGTCGGGCCGCAGGGGAGGCCTCCGAGAGCCGGAGGAAGGACGCAGAGAAGATCGGAAAGTCGCTCCACGGCGACTCCCGAATGAAACGAAGCTGCCGCATCGAGCGCTGTCGTGAGCCAATGGGAATCCACGGGAGATGCAGACTGAGGTTGCGTGCGGCCAAACCTTTCACCGTGGCGGTCCTGGCTCGAGTATGGAGCCTGTGCTACCGGGGAGATTTAAACATGGCAGGGCACGGGGCACACCAGCGGGTAGATATCTTCGAGAGAGTTGGAGAGTGGCGTGCCGGTGAGCACCCAACGACGCTCTCCTTCTATGTCACACACGGCCTTGGCAGCATGGGTGTGCCTGCGGATCCGCCGAGCAACGCGGCCGCACCTCAGTGTCAATCCGCTGCGCACCACGCCCGATACGCGGCGTTGCTGGCACAAGCCACTAGTGCATGCCATATAAATCAAGTCTCCGATTCAATTAGGAGCCAACCGTTGCTTGATCACATGGCCCTCGTCCAGCACCACGCGCCGCCACTTTACGCCAAAGAGCCCGCGACCCTGCGGGGCTCCAGCGAGATCAGACGCGGCGGGGCAGGCGAGGCGAATGCGCGCGCAGCTGCAGCAAAAGCCTCCGGAGGCCGACCTGCGCCCCAAGCCGGTGCGCGGCGTGCTCGGCGACCACGACCCCATACGTGGACAGGACAAGCTCTGCCCGCGCCAGGTCTTGGCTCTGCATGCGCCGGTCGTAGTGCACGAGCACCCGCCGCCTCCCAGCGCGGAGGTGGCGCTCCGCCTCGCTTCGCCACTGCCCAAGCACGCTGAGCGGACACACCACCAGCGTGCCCCCCACCCGCTGGACCGATCCTGCCACACCAACACCTAATTTTGTCCCGCTAATCCCGGGTGGTACAAGCTGCGCTGTTGCCACGTCATCGGCGCCCGCAGCCACCGCTCGATCCTCGACAAATCTTGCAGCCTCGTTCGCAGCAGCCTCGTTCGCAGCAGCCTCGTTCGCAGCAGCCTCGTTCGCAGCAGCCTCGTTCGCAGGGCCGCTGGCCCCGAGGGCTGGGTCTGGCCGGGCGGACATTTCTAAAGGAGTTGAACCAAGCTCTGCCGAAGCCCCACCCGACACGTTCCCTTGGACTTGCGACTCCGCTACGGATTCCATCGTCTTGACACCCGCGAACCCCGCATCCAGAGCCCCCGCTGCCCATGGCGGGTCGCTGGCGAGGAGCGCCAGCACCTGAATCGTTTTTCCTAGCCCCATCCCGTCTGCCAGAATCCCCCCTCGAGCCCGCGAGCCCGCCTCTGGACGGAGAAGCGAGAGGGTCCCATCAGATCCCTTGAGGTACGCTCTCACACCGCTTGGCAGCACGAACTCGTACCAGAGAGGGTGCAGTGGCCCCGGCAGGCAGCCTTCCGCGGGCCCGTCGGGCGTCTCGCGTCGAAGCATCCATGTCAGACCTTGCTGCTGGTACGGCTTGAGGCAGCAGGAGAGGTCTTCGGGAGTCTCTGAGAGCGGCAAGTCGCGCCCCTCAAAGTCTCCACCCTCATCCACAGCGTAGCCAAGGCCCCCGTCACTCGAGTCCGCCCCCTCTTCCTCAGCATCCCTCCCCAACCCCTCGTCACTATCGGCATTTGCTTCCAGCCCACTTTCCTCGTTTTCGCTGCATTCTTTCATTACGACTCTCGTCTCGTTGATGGAAACGCGCGGTCTCACGCTCAAGTGCACTCCAAACAGCTCGAAGAGGCCTACATGTCGCGCCAGTTTTAGAGTTGGATAACACATCTGACCGCAGTGGTGACACCATCAGTGCGCGTGCGGGCTCTGAAGTATGCAATACCTATAATAGTAGCGCCACTAGGGTCGACGCTGCTCGCGTCTCTGCTCATGAACGCCGCCGGGGCGAGCCAAGCCCTCATGTCGATGCCAACGTTAGCGCTACCCGAGCGCCCTAGCCCTGGGGGACAGCAAACCTGCCAATCGCAAGCGTTGCAGCAAAGCTCTTCGCACGCACCTTTGGGTAGGGAAAATGATGATGGAGAAGGTGACAAGATGACCAACAAGATAGGTCTCGGACGCAACCGTGGCAGCAAGCGTCACCCAACCACGATCGACGAGAGGCGCAACGATCGCGCTCACCCACGACGGCACGCGGCCCCACTCCCCACCCACACGGTGTCCTTGTAGCCCAAGCCGCAGCACGATATTGCTCCCCATATTGCCCTGCCGTCGCGCACCAGCGCGCTTTCCTAGCAGCGACTGCTGCGCCGCATCCTTGGGCCGCGAAACCCGCACCTCAACGCCTTCCAGCAGCGTCCCGGGGGGCAGCGTCCGGATCGAGAACGCCTCGAAGTGTATGCAGCCGAGCTCCAGTGCGTCTATGGGCATTCCATCTGTGCCTACCTGCACTTTGATAGCTGTCGGCTCGGTGTTGCCCCATCGATTGCAACACCGCGCTGGGCGGCCCACGAACTCGTCATGTGTGCCCACGACGGATTTGGCATTTAGCGTCCGATCCAGGTAACGATTCGCCGCCTCGTCAACACTTCCCCGCGCCTATTAGTCCGATGAAATTCACGTTAGGCACCCTACTTTGGGGAAGTGAGGCAGGGCGAGGAAAGGGCAGAGCGCCGGTGTAGGTGGTGCGGATCCTTCAGGGGGTCACTGGTATTGCCTCGTGAAGAAGTAGAGAGATTTCCTTCTCGCCTATGCCGAGGGGCAGTGCTGCGCGTAGTGCCTCTACACTTTCATTGCCGTATGGATGTTGCGATGATTTTCCGCCCGCTCTGCTGCGGGCGCCGCTCTGAGTCTGTTGTGAGCCCTCCTCCGCGCCAAACCTCAGCCATCCTGTGATTGTCTGCTGTAGAGGCGCCCCAGGCTCACGGCTTGACCTATCAGCCTCGAGATGTCGTGTTGGTCTATTCTGTCCAACACCACGAGCAGCCAGCGCGTCGAGAAGGCTCTGTTGCTCTGCAGTGAAGGTGTGCATAGCGCCATGAGGGGATCCGGGGGTGCCAGGTGCCTGTGCTTCGCGGTGGCTGGCTGATCTCGGAAGGGACAGCGCAAAGAGAAGGATGGCAAGTCGCCCCAATGGAAGCGAGAAACGGGTGGCGATCTGCTCCATAAAGGACACAGGAAGGGCAGAGGGCCCTTCCCTGCCCCTCCCCTTGGATTTTTGAAAGCAACTTTATTAAAATAAACGCCGCCTATTTGACCAGACCCTAAGGTGTGGGCCGCTGCGTAGGGCGCGCTGAACGTGGCCGCTGCGGGGGGCGCGCGAAAGTTAAAGCATCGAGCCCACCTGGACCAAAAGAGCCCGAACGCCCACCAGCCAGCCCGCCAGAGAGCGGGATCGCTCCCGGTCCAAACGAGCCATGCCGCTGATCGCCACCCTGTTCCCCGACCTCGGGATCCCATCCCGCCGTGTCCCCAGGCTGTTCCAGTCCTGCCACATACTCGGCATTGAGCACACTCCAGCCAGCGCGCCGCACCACTGCGGTGCCTCGACGGCCAACAGCAAGTGAGTCTGGCGGGTTGGATGCAAGGTTGTACCCGCACGCAACGCGCGTCGCTCTTCTTTTCTCCGTCGCTTCTCAGCCTTGTACGCCTGAGCCCACGTGCCATCCAGGTGAGAAGCGCCGCACGGTCCGCAGCGCGGGTTATCGAGGGGCACCCACTAGGAACTTGTCCCATTTTTTCGACTCGATCTGGTTGTATCGGTGCCAGGCAGCAAGGCCCAGGAGACCAACGAAGAGAAAACAGGAAGCAAAAAGCACGACGACCTGCCAGCGCCCCTCGCTCTCACGACCTGGCAAGTGTGAGAAGGGGGGATGTCATCGGACCTGCCATGCGGGCATTCCCGCGTCGGGATCCGGGTCGTCGGAGATGCAGAAGCGCTGGCTCGAGCACCGGCATGCATCGTAAGTGCAGTTCTGGCCCAGACACTCCTCGTCTCGTGCGCAGCCGGCGCCGGGCGGCGGCGTGGCCGGCGGCTGAGCCGGCGGCGGCGGCGGCGGCGGGGCCGGCGGTGGCGGCGGAGGCGAAGGGCGGGGAATGGTGATGGCGCCGGAAGCAGGAGAGCGGGCGAGGGGCTCAGACGCGACGGTGAGTGAGGCCACACCGAGTGCGTCAGCGAGGAAAAGATGCATCGCGGGCGTTGCCAGCGCTCGCTGAACGGCCGCTGCTTCTGCCTGCGTGTCCAGCCACACCACGATGGTTACCCGCGACGGAGCTGAGCCCGTGCGCCGTGAGCTGCCTGCATCGCGCCGCACGACTGGCACGAGGATGCGCTCGGAGGCGATTGTGACATCCGCCGCCATGGAGAGGTTGACCGCGATCCTCTCGCGAGCCGCTTTGAGGACATCGTGGCGCGTGCGGTTGCGGTCGATCCCATCGGGTACGTCGGCGTCAACTGACACCCGCCAGGTGCTGTCCCCCCAGTAAGGCATCGCGCCAACGAGGTGCAGCCGACCATCACCACCGCTCATGACGAGCACCCCGGAGGGCATTACTAGTGCGACCTCCTCGTTCAACGCCACGTCGGCCTCGCGTATCTGGTAGCGCCAAAGCTCGGTGCCGTACCCGGACTCTTGTGCTGTGGTCACACGGCCGGTCGTTGGGTGCGTGGTGTTGAGCGAGACGGCAAAGAGAGTCGCCTTTAGGCCCGGGACCAGCAGCTGCTTGCCGCCAGCGTCATAGGCGATCGAGCTAAGGAGTGGCGCGCCGACGGTACCTGATGGAACGTCACATGTGCTATCGGAAATCTTATCGGGCGCTGCACAGAAGGAAAGGAGCGTCACACCGTCGCCCTCGCGAATCAGCTTTACGTGTCCCGATGCACTGGCGACTGCGACTGCGCCATGGTCCACCAATCCTGCCTCGCCACTTGGGATCACCGCGACTGACGGCTGCGTGGCGGTGTCCGTCGCACCGCAGGCGTCGTTACTCCATTCGGGTGCACCGCCTGCATCGACCCTGAACTTGTAGAGTTTTCCGTCCTGCGCACAGACGAAGAAGGAGTTTCCCCTCGACGAAAACGCGGGCGTGCTGCGAATATCCCCGTCGGTGGAGAATGTTTGCTGATATTCACCCGTCGTCGCTGACACCCAGTGCACCTTTTGATTGCCTGTCACGAGGAGCAGTCTCCCTCCATCGGGCGAAAGGGAAGGGGGCGCTGTAAAGCCAAATGTGGTATGCCGGTATGTCCATTGAATGTTTCCAGTCGTTGCACTGAGAGAGAAACAAGCACCCTGTTCCGCACCCGAAAGCATTGCCCGTTCAGAATGATCGTGGGGATGTGAAAGCACTTGGACAAGGCTGGGTGTGTCACCTGGATCTGGGGACCTGCGCAGACAAAAATTCTCGAAGAGTCCTGCGACCCTATCGGTGACGAACCGCCAACCGCCCAGGAGCACAAACTCTCCTCAGACCATGCACTGCACAGATCCGTGGACCATAACTCATTCCAGCCAGTCGCAGCGTTCTTGCCGTCCATCGCAGTGATTTGGCTCCCAGCGGCAAAGACTGCTATGTAAGGCGAGCCCTGATCCTCGATTGATCCGCCAGTTAGCACCACAGGCGTCGCAGATATTCCAGACGCCATCGCCTCCGATTTTTTCCATACGAGTACGAACTCACTCGGCGAAGGGTTCCACCAGTCGCCCTGCGGGTCGCGCTGAATCTCTCTATATGCGCGTACTTCCCTATCCATGGTCGGGACGAGGACGAGACCGTCGGGCGAAAGAACAGGTGCCGCCATCACCTGCGTTGCATCGCTTTGGTGCCAAGGGCGCACAGTGGACGGCACACGGTACGCAGTGCGCTTGGGTGGGATTAACCGTTGGAATGTTGACCGTCACCGAAGTGACCACGTCGCGCAACTTCCATGCGTTCATAGCATGCTGGGTTCGACCTCTTCGCGAAGGATCACATCGGTATGACGCACAGGACTTAGCTCCTCCCCACAAAACGCATAAAGAGACTGCCGCGAGGAGCATGCCGGCGGCGCGCCAACCATGTGGTCGGATCCGCCCATTCGAAGTGGCAGAGCCGCGGCAACTCATCACGCGATCGCTTCTGTCAATTGAAACATTGCGCTGACTCGCACGTGTTTTTTCGGAGCCGATGGCTGCACCGCCAGGCCGTAAGACCCTGCAGCCCAGTTCGTCGCACCGCTCAGCTGCTTCTCCCATACGGAAGTGCCCGCCTCCCCAACCAGAATCGCAGGCGTGTCCACAGTCCAGAGTGGCACCACATTCATGCTCGGCTGCACGGGTTCGGCCCATCTGGGCCTCCCCGATCGACGCCAAGGGAGCTAGAACGTGCTCCTTGAAGCTTTCCCTCCGCTGCTCCTTGAGAAGCGCGAGTTGCGCCCTGGCAGACAGAAAGTCAACCTCAAAAGCTTTTGCTCTATAAGTCGTTTCATCCACTTTTGACGAATATATCTCCTATTTCGTGCCTCGTCACTGGAACCCCATCGCCACGGACACGGCGCAGCGGGAACCGGGATTCGCGGGTGCATCTGCCCCCCTCGGAACGGAACGGATCTGGAGGATTTCAGGTGTAGTGTGTTTAGGACAGTTTCGACAGCATGAGCAACCAGGAAGAGTCGCTTGAGCGCAAGAAGTTCCGCTCCAAGGACCTGAAGGAGGGTGAGGACGACGTTCGCGTCTTTTTCAAGGAGCCCCACAACGTGCGTGGCAAGGACCGCCTCCTCTGCTTCGTCTCAGAGCATACGGTCAGTCTCCCTGTCCGCACCTGCGGTTTTGGCGGCTCAGAAGATGCATGGCACTAGAGCCGGTCGTTTCCCAGCTAGCCGTCAGATTGACGAGACCCGCCAACCACGGGGGG